>JAEEGL013994535.1_pt1 | contig 11125 bp, 12 predicted proteins | sample 9134231 | NCBI WGS metagenome assembly JAEEGL01 (sample SAMN16246548, study PRJNA631951) | gut metagenome | biome: gut microbiome; feature: rumen; material: fiber-attached | host: Bos | place: Iran: Karaj | collected 2018-10
CTTCTCCGCCAGGCGGGCATAGGTCCCCTCGGCGTAGGAGGCGTGGATCTCCGGCAGGAGCGTAAGGCCCAGGGGAGAGGCCATGTCCTCCAGGGTCTGCAGCAGCTCCCAGGTTTCCGGCTCGTTCAGGAAGTTGTGCCGTCCCACCTCCTTGGAGGCATAGGCGAAGGCGTCCAGCCGCACCATTCCGGCTCCGTAGTCCCGGAGCCTCGTGAGGCTCTCCCGGTAGTAGTCCAGCACCAGGGGGGACTTTATATTCAGGTCCATCTGGCCCAGATAGCCCCGCTGGGCCTCCAGATAGGCGCAGACCGCCGCCCGCTGCCCCTCCCAGGGGCCGAAGTCCAGCTCCTCCGGGGTTTTCCCTCCGGAGATCTGGCCGTTGAGCTGCGCCGCCAGGGCGCAGGCGGTCCGGTACTGGGTCCCCAGCTCCTTCACCAGGCGCAGGGGCTCCAGAGGGAAGTAGCGGCGCTCCTGATAGAAGGTGTTCCAGTAGGGGACCTCCCGCCCGTCGGGGAAGCGCACCATCAGCAGGGGAAGCCCCGGCTTCCGGAAGAACATGCCCCGGATGGCCGCTTCCTCCGGCTGGATCCAGCCCCCGGGGGTCATCTCCCCGTGCCCCTCCCAGAAGCGGTTCCAGTCGATGAAAAAGTCCCGGTAGGGACTTTCGTCCCCCCGCTTCAGCATGTCCTGGAACTGGGGAGAGAGGACGGAGATGTGGTTGAGGATCAGGTCCAGGGTCAGGTCGATGCCCCGGGAGCGCAATTCCTCCAGGTCCCTCCGGTCCGCCAGTGTCTCGCTGAGCTCGTAGTCGATGAGGGAAAAGCCCCGGTCCAGGTCGGTGTTGAAAACGCTGGGGAGGATGTAGAAGGAGGAAAATACGTCCTTCAGCTCCGGACGCCGGAGCAGGGAAACCATGTCCTCCAGCCGCGCTCCCACGCTGTCGGGATAGGCGTTCAGCATGACGCCCAGAGGGTTTCTCTCTTCCGTCATCGGCTTTCCTCCGCTTCCGCAGTCTCCGTGAGGCTTCCCGCCTTGGAGAGGATGAGCTTTGCCCTGCCGGCGGCCCGGGCGATCTCTTCCTGCTCGATCTCCAGCACCATGGTGGTGAAGGCGCTGTCCGTCTTCCCGTCCCTGGCCCTGCTCCGGCGGTGCTCCCGGGTCTCCTCCGGGGTGCTGTTCAGCAGGATGGGCACATCCAAGCCCAGGAGAGCGGGATTTCCCCCGTGGGTCCACTCCAGCAGCAGCACGTCGATGCTTCCGCTGTCTGCGGGGGAGTACCAGCGCTCCTCCTCCCTCCGGCCCATGCGCTTGAGCCAGAGGGGACTGTCGCCCCGGCGGAAGGCCGCCAGAATGGCGTTCAGCTCCCCGTAGTCCTGCTCCTTCTCCGTTCCCAGATACCCGGCCAGGGCCCGGCGGCCCGCGGTCTGATAGCAGGCCAGCCAGGGGTATTCCCCCCGAAGGGCCGGGTCCGGGTCCGTCTCGGCCCGCCAGAGCCCGTCCAGAGCGGCCTGGACCTCCGGGGAGTACCGCCCTTCCGCCAGAAGGCCCCGGAGCCCCGCCGTCCGGAAGACCCGCAGCCGCTCCGCGTCGTTGTAAAGGGGGATGCGGTGGGGGTAGTTGTCCCCGGAGAGGACGTAAGTGCCGATGCCGGCGCAGCGGAGATACCAGCCCAGGAGGGAGGCGATCTCGCTCTTTCCCACCCCGGAGCCGCCGAAGACGGAGACGATCAGCCTGTCCCGCTCCGCCGCCGAAGCCCGCAGCAGCCCCACCAGCGGGGGAAAGAGGGTGTCTGCCTTGCGGATATGTTCCTCTGTGATCCGGATCTTGTCCCCGGGCATGTCGCCCTGGGGGATGCCCTCCGGCACCGGAGGCGGCGTCCAGTCCCGGATGGCCGCCAGTTTTTCCCGGAGCTTTGTCATTTTGCCGTCTCCTCCCCGGAAAACAGATTCTTTTCCAGCACCCGGACGAAGGCGCTGAGTCCCGCCAGGTCCTCCTCCGTGAAGCGCCCCGGATGGGGGCTGTCCAGGTCCAGCACGCCGTAAACCGCGCCGCCCCGGAAGATGGGGATCACGAGCTCCGAGCGGGAGGCCTCGTCGCAGGCGATGTGGCCGGGGAAGGCGTGAACGTCGGGCACCGTCAGCGCCTCCCGCCGTTCCGCCGCCGTTCCGCAGACCCCCTTCCCCAGGGGGATCTCGATGCAGGCGGGCTTTCCCTGGAAGGGACCCAGCACCAGGGTCTCCCCCTCCAGCAGATAGAAGCCCGCCCAGTTCAGCCCCTCCAGGCGCTGCCCCAGGAGCGCCGAGGCGTTGGCCAGATTGGCGACGGGGTGGGGGACCCCCGCCGTCAGGGCATCCAGGGCTTTCGTCAGGGAAGCGTAATCCGTCATGCCGTCTCCTCCGTACAGATGTCCGCCAGGGTATAGGGGACGATGGCCAGCAGGTCCTCCGGACGCAGCTCCAGCTGCAGGCCGATGCGCCCGCCGCTGACGCAGAGGGTTTCCAGCTCCCCGGCGCTGCGGTGCAGCACCGTGGGGAAGAGCTTCTTCATCCCGATGGGGCTGCAGCCCCCGTGGACATAGCCCGTCAGGGGCAGCAGCTCCTTCTGGGGCAGCATGGCCACGTTCTTCTCTCCCACGGCGGCGGCGGCCTTCTTCAGGTCCAGCTCCCGGTTCACCGGGACGATGAAAACGTAGTGCTGCCCGCTTTTCCCGGTGGTTACCAGGGTCTTGAACACCTTCTCCGGCGCCTCCCCCAGGGCGGCGGCCACCTCCAGGCCGCTGACGGCGCCGGAGTCCGTGTAGTCATGGCTCTCGAAGGGGAGCTTCTTCTGGCTCAGCAGCCGCAGGGCGTTGGTCTTTTCGTTCTTCTTCATCTCAGTTTTTCAGGCTCTGCATGGGGGCGGGGATGTAGCCGCCCCGGCGAACGAAAACGGCGGGGGAGACGCTGCTCACCGGCATCACCGGCCCGCCTCCCAGGAGCCCGCCGAAGTTCAGCTCGTCCCCCACGGAATAGCCCACGGCGGGGATGATCCGGACGGCGGTGGTCTTCTGGTTCACCATGCCGATGGCGGCCTCGTCCGCGATGATGCCGGAGATGACCTCCGCCGGGGTGTCCCCGGGGAGCATGATCATGTCCAGCCCCACGCTGCACACGGAGGTCATGGCCTCCAGCTTTTCCAGCCGGAGGGCGCCGCAGCGGGCCGCCGCCATCATGCCCTCGTCCTCGGACACCGGGATGAAGGCACCGGAGAGGCCCCCTACCCGGCCGGAGGCCATGACGCCGCCCTTCTTCACGGCGTCGTTCAGCAGGGCCAGGCAGGCCGTGGTGCCGGGACCGCCGCAGGTCTCCAGGCCCATCTCCTCCAGGATCCGGGCCACGCTGTCGCCCACCGCCGGGGTGGGGGCCAGGCTCAGGTCCACGATGCCGAAGGGGACGCCCAGCAGCTCGGAGGCCTTTTCCCCCACCAGCTGGCCCATGCGGGTGATCTTGAAGGCGGTGCGCTTCACCGTGTCCGCCACGGTCTGGATGGGGGCGTCCTTCCCCAGGCGCTGGAGCACTGCCCGGACCACGCCGGGGCCGGAGACTCCCACGTTGATCACGCAGTCCGGCTCCCCGAAGCCGTGGAAGGCCCCGGCCATGAAGGGGTTGTCCTCCGGCGCGTTGCAGAGGACCACCAGCTTGGCGCAGCCGATGGACTGCTTCTCCGCCGTCCGCGCCGCCGTCTCCTTGACGACCCTGCCCATCAGAGCCACCGCGTCCATGTGGATGCCGGCCTTGGTGCTCCCCACGTTTACGCTGGAGCAGATCAGCTCCGTTTCGCTCATGGCCTCCGGGATGGAGCAGATGAGCTCCCGGTCTCCGGCGGAGAAGCCCTTCTGCACCAGGGCGCTGTAGCCGCCGATGAAGTTCACCCCGATGGTCCGGGCCGCCCGGTCCAGCGCCCGGGCGTAGTCGGCGGGATTCCCGCCGGAGACCCCGGCCAGAAAGGCGACGGGGGTCACCGCCACCCGCTTGTTGATGATGGGGATGCCGTAGGTCTTCGTGATCTGCTCCCCGGTCTCCACCAGCTTTTCCGCCCGGCGGGTGAGCTTTTCATATACCTTGTCGCAGGAACGGCGGATGTCAGAGTCCGCGCAGTCCACCAGGCTGACGCCCATGGTGATGGTCCGCACGTCCAGGCACTCGTCCTGGATCATCTGTACCGTTTCCAGGATCTCCTGTATGTTCAGCATCTCTCTCCCCCTCAGATCTTGTGCATGGCGTTGAAGATGTCCTCGTGCATCACGTGGGACACCAGCCCCTGCCCCTCCAGGACCTTTTCGATATCCTCAGAGAGGGAGGCGATGCTGCCCTCCATCCTGTCGATCTCCGCCAGCATGACCATGGAGAAGATATCCCCCATGACCGTCTGGGTCACGTCCACGATGTTGGCGCCGTGGTCGGCACAGACGCCGGCGGTCTTGGCCAGGATGCCCACGGCGTCCTTGCCCACGATGGTGATGACTGCTCTCATGCCGTCTCCTCCTGTGTTCGGAAAATGTAAATCCAATAGTATCAAGTTTCACGGGACTTGTAAACTGCCGGAGGAGAATTTGTCGCCTCCCGGGGACCGTTTTTTCCGGGAGGGCGAAAAAACGTTGCCGAAGGGCGAAATTTGTGCTACCATGTTACTTGGTGAAAATTGGGATTCATTGTCTGTTGATACTTATTGACAAGGAGCTGCCCATGACCATTTTCAGCTTTATCTCCCTTTTCGGCGGGCTGGCCCTCTTCCTCTACGGAATGCGGCTCATGTCCCGGGGCCTGGAGCAGGGCTCCTCCGGGGCGCTGAAATCCGCCATGGAAAAGCTTACCACCAGCCCCGTGGGGGCCTTCTTCCTGGGTCTCAGCGCCACGGCCATCATCCAGAGCTCCACGGCCACCATCGTCCTTACCTCCGGCCTGGTGGCGGCGGGAGTCATCACCCTAAGGCAGTCCCTGGGCATCATCCTGGGGGCCAACGTGGGCACCACCGTCACCGGGCAGATCATCCGTCTGCTGGACCTGAACGCCTCCGCCGCCGCCTGGCTGAACTTCTTCAAGCCCAACACCCTGGCTCCCCTGGCGGCGGTGGTGGGCATCCTCTTCATCATGGCCTTCCGCTTCCGCAATTCCCAGCGGGTGGGCACCATCGTCATGGGCTTCGGCATTCTCTTCACCGGCCTTGTGAACATGACCGCGGCGGTGACGCCCCTGGCGGAGAGCGAGGCCTTCGGCAGGCTCTTCCTGACCCTGGCGGACCGGCCGCTGCTGGGCTTCCTGGCGGGCATGGCGGCCTCCTTCTCCATCCAGAGCTCCAGCGCCACCGTGGGCATCCTCCAGGCCCTGTCCACCACGGGGGCCCTCAGCTTCGGCTCCATCTACTGCGTCCTCCTGGGCATCTATATGGGGGACTGCGCCACCACCGCCATCGTCTGCTCCGTGGGCGCCCGGGCCGACGCCAAGCGCACGGGCCTGGTGCACATCATCTTCAACGTCTGCGCCGGGGTGCTGGTGCTCGTCGGCGTCACCCTGCTGCGCCGCCTGGGAGCGCTGGACGCCCTCTGGAGCCGCCCCATCTCCTCCGGCGGCATCGCCAATACCCACACCGTTTTCAAGCTGACTACGGCGGCGCTGCTGCTGCCGGCGACCCCCGCCTTTGAACGGCTGAGCCGGAAGCTCGTCCGGGACGACCGCCCCGGCGGCCCGGGGACGGACGTCTCCCTCCACGCCCTGGACGAGACCCTCTTCGAGGCGCCGGAGCTGGCCCTCTCCGCCATCCGGCGGGTGGTGGGCCAGATCGCGGAACTGGCGACGGAGAACGTGTTCCGGGGCTTCGGGCTCCTGCGGAGCTACGACCAGAAGGCGGCGGAGGAGATGGGGGCGGACGAGGACCGGATCGACACCCTGGTGGACCACGCCGAGGACTATATGGTGCGGCTCTCCCCCCACCTGGAGCAGGGGCGGGCCAGCGACCGGCTGAACTACTTCATCAAGTGCGCCGACGAATTCGAGCGCATCGGGGACCACGCGGTGAACCTCTCCGAGAGCGCCCAGGAGCTGCAGGCCCGGGAGGCGGCCTTTTCTCCCGCCGCCCTGACGGAGCTGGGCGTCCTGGAGGACGCCCTGACGGAGATCCTGGGTTATGCCAGGATCGCCTTTGAGCAGCTGGACCAGGCCGCCGCCTTTCGCATCGAGCCGGTGGAGGAGGTGGTGGACGAGCTGGTGGCCAAGCTCCGGAGCCGCCATCTCCAACGCCTCCGGGCCGGGGAGTGCAGCGTGACCGACGGCTACATCTTCCAGGATATCCTGGTGAACGCGGAGCGCATCTCCGACCAGTGCTCCAACCTGGGGGTCCACACCATCTCCCTGGTGGACGCCAGGGCGGCGGAGATGGAGCACGACTACATCCTCCACCTCCACCAGGGGGAGAACGAGGAGTACAACGCCCTCTACGCCTCCGCCCGGAGCCTCTACCTGGGGCGGCTGGCGGCCCTGGACCTGGGGATCGACGAGGATACGACGGAATAGAAAGAATCATGGAATCATCATAAGGAGGACGAGAGGATGGCAGAGGAAAAGAGCGTCATGTCGGAAAACGGCCAGCCCACCTTCGAGGGCCTGAGCCAGTACTGCCCGCCCCGCTGCTTCGAGCTGGCGGGCCGGGAAGTGCAGATCTGCATGGACAGCGGCTACGACTACACCCTTCGCTTTGACCGGGACACCGTCACCTGGGGCAGGGAAGGGGAGACGCCCAGGATGGACGAGTACGTCTGCCTCAAGGCGGAGGAGCAGACCTACTTCATCAACGCCGAGATCACCGGCGTGGAGCCCCGGCTGGGCCTCACCCTGATCCTGGACGATGAGAACCGCCTGGTCACCGTCATCGAGGGACGGCAGGGCATGAACCCCAAGTTCCCCTACCTGGTGGAGATCCACGCCCACTTCGGGGCCGTCCGGGTCCCCGGAGAGGAGCTGAACCCCAAGCGCCACGGCTATACCACCGATCTGGTGGGCCGGGCGGTGCTCTGGACCTATTCCCCCAGCTTCCGCATCATCCACGTCTACCGGACGGAGCGCTACTACAACGTGACCATGCCCGCCCCCGTGGGGAAGCCCACGGAGAAGGACCTGGCGGACGCGGCGGCCCTGGCGGAGTCCTTCAAGGGCTACCTGGATGCCACGGAGCCCGCCCTCTACGTCAAGATCAAGGAGGGCATCTACGTCTTCGCCTTCGCCGAGCAGAACCTGGAAAAGCGCACCGGCCCCCTGACCCGGGGCAACAGCCTGGCCTTCCTCATGAATTTCCACCGGATGTACGACGTGGGCCGCTCCTTCGGCACCAACGCGCAGCAGCAGCCGGAAAACTACTGCTTCGGCGCCTACGGCAGCGAGGTCCCCTTCCCGGAGCAGTTCAAAAACTTCCGCAGCGGGTATTACGTGTGAGCTGAGCTTCCGGCGCGCAGAGGAAAGGGGAGGGAAAGCTGTTTTGCAATCCCGCTGCTGCGGATGGCCGGAATACTGCTTTTCGGACAGCGTGACGGGACCTGCCTTCTGACGGGGCAGCCGCCTGTCCCTTTTGGAGGTTCCGGCGATATCGTACGAAATATGATAGATAAGCAGTAAAATTGCGCGATTAACGTTGATTTTCCCTTTCATATCGCATATAATGAAGGCAGCGATTGGAAGGGGGGGCGTCAGGATGGTCGTCACGGCCACTGAATTCAAGGTCAATTTCGGAAAGTATCTCCGGCTTCTTGGCTCGGAAGACATTTTCATTACCAAAAACGGAAAAACCGTAGCAAAAGTGTCGAATCCGAATATCAGCGCGGTGGATGCCCTCAGCGGCATTCTGGAGGGCAGGCTTCCCCCGGACTATAACGCAAAAGCCATGAGAGAGGAGCGTCTGCTGGACCGTGCGTCTGATGATTGATACGAACGTCTTCCTGGATGTGCTGACCCGGCGCGAGCCGTTTTTTTCCCATTCCCGAGGGGTGCTGCAGCTCTGCGAAAGCAAGCGGGTGCAGGGCTTTCTCTCTGCCTCCAGCGTGACGGACATCTTCTGTCTCGTCCATCGGAAGCTTCACAGCACGGAACTGGCGTATCAGGCGCTGGGCTCTGTGCTGGATATAGTGAAGGTGCTCACGGTTACGAACGACGATGTTCTGAATGCCTATATCGCAAGAGCAGCCGATTTTGAGGACTGTCTTCTGGCCACCTGCGCCAAGTCCAACAACTGCGACGCCATCGTGACCCGGAATAAGAAGGATTATCTGTCGTTTGGAATCACCCTGCTGTCCCCGGAGGAGCTGCTGGAGCTTTTCTCCGCGGAAGAGGACGAACCATCATCGGAATAACACTGCCCGCAGGATCGCACTGATCCTGCGGGCCATGCGTATACTCCCCGGCAGCATAGGGCGATCTCAGGCAAAGCATATTGGCAAAGCTGCTCCGTTCTGTTATGATGTTGTCGGATTTGACAGAATCCGACTGTCGGCGGACCGGAGTGGCCGCTGTTCATCAGGCGGGAGGACGGATATGGAAAAAAAGAAAATCGCAAAGCTGCTCCTGCTGATCGTTTTGCTCCTCCTGGTGCTCCTGCTGGTCGTATTTTATCTTCGGGGCCACAGACCGGCTTCGGCGGCGGCGCCCACGCCGAAGCCGACGCCCACTCCCACGGTGATCGTGCAGGAGGTGGAGAGGGTGGTGGAGGTGAAGGCCGAGATCACCGCCGAAGAGATCGGCAGCGGCCTGAAGGATCTGGGAAAAATGACCACGGCGGAGTATATCTTCACGGGCATCGCCAGCGCGGAAAAGCCGCCCCAGTCCTTCCTGGGCATGGACATCGGCTTTACGGGAGCCTCCTTTCATGCCAGCTATAACGGGACCGTGACCGCCGGGATCGACTTCGGGAAAATCACGGTGGAGAAAAACGAAGAAGAGGGAAGCATCATCGTGGGCCTGCCCCCTGCGGAGATACAGAACGTGGACATTGACCTGGAGAGCTTTCGGCTGATCTCCGAGGAGAGCAGCCTCTTTGCCCACATCACGCCGGAGGAGTTCAACACGAGCCAGGTCGCTCTGGAGGCGGAATCCCGGGACAGGGCCATCGAACTGAAGCTCCTGGAAAAGGCGGATGAAAACGCCGGGCTCCTTGTCCGGAACTTTGTCCGGAGCCTGGTGGGAACTGCGTACACCGTCCGCATCGTCCCGGCGGAGTGAAGGGAAGTGAGGGAATGAACGACAGCCTGAGAAAGCCCCTGATCATCGCGGCGCTGCTGCTTCTGGCGGTGGTCTCCTGCCTCTATCTGGCCGACTGGGCCTCCGCTCCGAAGACCCACGCTGCCACGGCGGCGGAGCTGGATGATAAGGTGGAGGATGTGATGGTCCTTTCCGCCGGGGCCACAGGGGCGGCCGTGCTGGTATCCATGCTCCCGGGAGACGTGGCCACCCCGGTGGCGGATAAGCTGGCGGATGTCTCCATGTATTTTGTCATCGTCCTCTGCGCCCTGTATCTGGAAAAGTATCTGGCCTCCGTCCTGGGCCTGGTCGCCTTCCGCATCCTGATCCCGGCGGCCCTGGTCCTCTTCGGGGTGAGCCTGTTCCGGGAGCCCCGGCGGCTCCGGGCCCTGGCGCTGAAGCTTGCGGTGGTGGGGCTGGCGGTGTTCCTGGTGATCCCCGCCAGCGTGGCGGTGAGCCGCCTCATCGACCGGAGCTTTGAGTCCTCCTTCCTGCAGACGGTTGCCGCCGCGGAGGAATTCCGGGAGGAAGGAGAGGCGGAGAAGGAAAACGGCATCCTGAGCGGCCTGGCGGAAACCGTGACGGGGGCGGTCCGAAAGTATACGGACAAGGCGGTCTCCCTGCTGAACCGCTTTCTGCAGAGTCTGGCGGTGATGATCGTCACCTCCTGCGTGATCCCCCTGCTGGTGCTGCTGTTTTTCCTCTGGCTCCTGAAGCAGTTCACGGGCCTGGACGCGGCGGGCCGGGTCCTCCGCTCCCATCCCCGGGGACCCGGCGGCGGGAAACGGCAGCCGGAGCCCCCCGACGGGGAATGAACCGTTTTGCAGCCGGCCGGCGAGAGCCCGGGCAGTTTCATGAGATCACGAGGCAGGCTGATTCGGCGCAAGCTTTGTTATAATCATAGTTGAGGTTGAAATGGGCAGCTTCGTACTGTATACTATGCTTCAGTTTTATGCCCTGATCTGAAGAAAGGAGCAGGTTTTTTATGACCAGAAGGTATGTGATCGCTCAGTAGTCTGAGCTTGAATCCAGATCATTGAATCGTAAGCTCAGACGGATCCGAAACCATCAGGAGGAGCGTATGAGCTATATCCGTGCAGACGAGATTCTGCCAAAGGAATTATTGGAAGAGCTTCAGCAGTATGCAGACGGACAGCTGATCTATATCCCCAGGAAAGAAAAACAGGAATGGGGAAGCGGGACCTCCGCCAAAAAATACTTTCGGGAACGCAATGAAAGGATTTACCGGGCCTTTCGGGAAGGCATAGGTGAAGAAGAACTGGCCCGCCGTTTTTCTCTATCCGGAAAGAGCATCCAAAGGATTCTGAGAAAGCAAAAGCTTGCCGCTGCGTCGGGCGATGAAGATATCTGATCCGGATCCGATTCGTGTTTGTCACCGCTGGGTCGGGTGTGGGAAGCTGAATTCTCTTCTGAAGTAAAAACTGACCTGTCCATAGCCGGAGGCTGACGAACGCAGCCCCGGCTATGGTATCGATTAAGGAGAAAAGGAAAATGATAATCAGACTGGAATCTGTAAATGATGAGAACAGAGCCGCGGTTTTGGCCCTTTCCGTGCGGGAGGATCAGCCCTTCGTCGCAGCCAATGAGGTTTCTCTGCGGCAGGCGGACGAGGCGAACGCGGAGCGGCCCGGCGTGGCCCGGCCCTTTGCCATTTATGCGGATGAGAAGCTGGTGGGCTTCTGCATGTTCGCATTCGATCCGGAAGAAGAGGACGAGGATGACCGCTACTGGCTCTGGCGCTTCATGATCGACAAAAACGAGCAGGACAAGGGTTACGGCCAGGCCGCCCTGCAGGAGATCATCAAGTACTTTAAGGAAAACGGCGCCGATCGTCTCTTCCTGTCCAC
>JAEEGL014919556.1_pt1 | contig 11125 bp, 4 predicted proteins | sample 9134231 | NCBI WGS metagenome assembly JAEEGL01 (sample SAMN16246548, study PRJNA631951) | gut metagenome | biome: gut microbiome; feature: rumen; material: fiber-attached | host: Bos | place: Iran: Karaj | collected 2018-10
AGACGGCGCAGGGAGCAGGTACGCCCCCTTTGCCGCCGGTCTGTTTGCTGATAAAAAAGTCTGCAGTGAGATAGAATATCTGCTCACCAGCGGAAGAAAAAAGCTCTACAGTGAGACCTACAGGGCGCTGCGGAACTAGACGTTACAACTCGGTCAGTAGCCTGCAGCCTACATCTTTGTGACCAGACCAAAATCCAGGCTTCTGAACCTGGACATATATTATTTCACACAGGACTGAGAATTTCTGAGTTTGTTGGTCTGACGAAAAGAGACATTGATTTTTCGGACATGACAATTCATGTTACTCATCAGCTTCAACGAAAACGTGACATGGAGTATGTAATAGAAGATACTAAGACCAACAGCGGTACAAGGGATGTTCCGATGACGCCTGAGGTTGCAGAATGTTTTCGCCAGATATTATCAAGGCGACCAAAAGTCAGGATTGAGCCAATAATCGACGGATATTCCGGCTTCTTGTATCTTGACAAGAATGATATGCCCATGGTTGCGCTGCACTGGGAAAAGTATTTTAAGCATATCCTTGATAAATACAATAGTATTTACAAAGTGCAGTTGCCGAAGATTACGCCTCATGTCTGCCGCCATACATTCTGTAGCAACATGGCTAAGTCCGGAATGAACCCAAAGACACTGCAATATATTATGGGACATTCAGACATAGGTGTAACACTTAATACTTATACACATTTTTCTATCGAAGATGCCAAAGAAGAGATGGGAATAATCTGTGCAAATGCCTGATAAATACTGAGTTGTACGGAGCAATGAATTTACAACAAATTTACAACAGTTAACATTTCGTCAGATTTATGAGAAAAGAGCCTGACTATAAAGAGAAACAGCATGCCAGCCGACATGCTGTTTTAAATTTTACCAAAAATCTTTAACTATATTATCCTGATCACGCCCACTGTACACAAACCTCAAAATGACAATCTGCCTATTCTCGTCATCTATGAGATAGTAGGCGATATAGTTCTTTACAAGAAAACGCCATACATCATTTCTTCTTAGGAACTCATTCTCAACAATCTTACCTGTCTCCGGGCGCTTACATATTTTCTCAAGCTGTTCCTCCAGCTCATCAGCCAAGTCTGAGGCAGCTTCAGGATTGTTCAATGTATCACTAATATATGAGAATGTGAGATCGATATCAGCTTCGGCAGATTCGGTAAAAACATATTCATAGTTCTTAGATGCCATGTTTCTGCCTCAGTTTCTTTAAGGATTCCTTGCCATTAACGACCTTGCCAGCTTCATAATCTGCAATGCCTTTATTCACTAGCTTTGCTTCATTGATCTTCTGCATGGTTCGTTCGTAATAATCAATGTCCATTACAACAAGTCTTCCATATCCGTTCTTAGTAACAAATACAGGCTCATTGGATTCTGCGCATAAGCGCTCAATTTCTACAGTATTCTTAAGATCTCTCATTGGCACTATCTGCATAATACACACCCCTTTATGTGGCTAAATTATACATCATATTTGTACGCGCCACAAGGATATCCGCTATGTGATAAACAAAGATTTAATGGCGTTCCAGAGGTATTCATTCTGGATATAAATGCTATAAGAGAATTTTTATCGTTTATATAGATAGAATTAACGATTTTTTAATCGGCTTATTACAACTTTATAGCATAATTTAGGTATAAGACGGCAATTTTTGCGTTCACATTTCGCAAGGCAATATGAAAAGAGCAAAGTGAATTACCAAAAAATGGAGGTTGTATCATGAGTATTGGCAGAAGAATGGCAAGAGTGATCAGTGTTATTTTGACAGTGCTTTTTGTATTTGATTCTGTTCCATATAGTGGCAGCGCAGTATTTGCTGCAACAATGGAGAATCTGACAGACAGCTCAATTCTGGAGAAAGATGAGTTTATATCTGGGATTGCGGATGAAGTATTACAGGAAGATAATGCGTTTGATTCTGTTCAGGAATCAGAGTCAGTACTATTTACAACACCGGATGCAGGTATAGAAGAAAATGAGTTGGCGGAAGTTACAAATCTTAAATGGGTTGAGAACAGTTCGGCAACTCTATCCTGGGATCCGGTTGAAGAAGCGAATTATTATTCTGTTAAAGTGGATGTTTATGAGTCAGATGGAGAGACTTTTATTGGAACCACAGAAACCGGTACTACGTCTACTGAACTTGATGTTCAGGTTGAGATACATAACATCATTGGTGAAGCGGAATATGATGCTGTAAAAGTTGCAGCAACTGTTGTTACACAAAAGAAGCAGGATGATGAGATTGTTGCTCAGAGTAGTGGTGTGACTTCAGAAAAAAGGCAGTATCTCATATCGGCTTTGATTAAATTACCGACACCTACAAATGTACGACTGTCAGATGATTTAACTCTGCAATTTGATTATGATATAGAGAATCCAGAAGAATGTGTTTCAGACGTAGTCGTAAGTGTAAAAGTTCTTGGGGAAAACAGAGGAGGATTAAACTATTACACAATAGATTGGAATCAAGGAACTGTACAACTTGATGCAGCGCCGGCAATAGAATTGATTTGTAAAAACCAAGAGATAGACGGTGAAACGGATGTGGCCGTTAACGTGATTTTACACGGAAAAAATGGCTATATCGAAAGCTTATACTCCGAATGGTCTAATACTGTCAAATATAATAGTGTATTACATCGTTTGCCAACACCTACAAATGTAAGGCTGTCTGATGATCTTATTCTACAATTTGATCATGATATAGAGAATCCAGAAGAATGTGTTTCAGACGTGGTTGTAAGTGTAAAAGTTCTTGGGGCAGACAGAGGAGGATTAAACTATTACACAATAGATTGGAATCAAGGAACTGTACAACTTGATGCAGCGCCGGCAATAGAACTGATTTATAAAAATCAGGAGATAGACGGTGAAACGGATGTGGCCGTAAACGTGATTCTACACGGAAAAAGTGGCTATATTGAAAGTTTATACTCCGAATGGTCTAATACCATAAAGTACAATGGGCACAAGCCTGTTCGATCAGTGGCGCTGCATCCTTCTGCCCCGATAATATGTCTTGGGCATTCCTACTTCCTAGGCAAAACGATTACCCCTCTTGACGCCTATTACGAGTCTATTGTCTGGTCCAGTGACAACCCCGATATTGTTAGTGTCGATAATACTGGCAAGATCAGTGCCGATTCAGTTGGCACTGCGCATATAACTGCGAAAATTGGCGAAGTTTCTAATACTGTCCTTGTGACGGTATATGAGATTACTTCTAACATTGAGAATGAAGAAGAGAAGGAACAGGTAACAGATACAGCAGGTGAAATAATCGATGATATAGCCAATAATGATAATCCTGATCTTGGCAATACAGATATTGCCCCTGATAAAGTTGATGAGATTAAGGAGGATATTAAGGAAGGCATAGAGAACGGAGATACATTCCACACAGATATTATTTCTATTCAGCAGTATTTCGAGCAGTATAAGAAAAACTGGGGGCAGATTCAGAAAGCTGCTCGTGATTTGAATGCGCAATTTGAAGGTGCGTACAATATTGAAGTTGAGATGTATCACAAGGATAAAGATGGTGGCGAACATGTAATAGGTAATATTACAGAATTAGAAAACGAAATCTCATTCACATTTGATCTTCCGACAGGCATGAAAGAACAGCAGTCTGGAACTGCAAAGAAGTATGTACTTGTACGTGTTCACAAGAACTCGAATGGTGAAGAAGAATATACTCCAGTAGATTATGTAATTAACGATGATGGCACATTTACAGCGCAGTCTGATCTGTTTTCTGACTTTGTGTGGGTTTCTACAACAGAAGATATATCGGATTTATCTGAGGTTTCAAATGTTCAATGGGTTGAAGAAAGCTTGGCAACTGCATCTTGGGATGCTGTTAATGGAGCAGATTATTACTTGGTAAATGTTTCTGTTAAACACGAAGATAAAATAATCGGATTGGCTCAGACCGGAACAAGTGCGCTTGAAATAGATTTACAGCAAGAGATTAATCAGATTATTGGTAGTAACAATTATTTTGAAGTAAGTGTGTTTTTCACTGTAATTCCACAGAAAATCAAGCAGGATGGGACTGTGATAACTGGCACGGAATCTGTAGTTTCAGATGAGTTAATTTACGAAACTACTATGCTTGATAAGTTACCAACTCCGACTAATGTCAGTCTATCTAATGCTTTAGATATTTCATTTGACAAAATTGTAAATGCAGAATATTACAATTTTGAATATAAAATTTTATATAATGAGGAAACATTCTATGTCGTAAGTGGAATGAGCTTATACAACAACGAAGTTTCCGACCCTGTTGAGATAAGCATTGCTGATGAAGTGTCGTATAGATGTGAAAAGCTAGGTCTGGTAGGGAAAAATGTAAAGGTTTCTGCACGAGTTTGGGCAAGGGTGTTTGGAAATACTCAAAGCCGTTATTCTGAATCTGATTATTCAGACTGGAGTAACGCTATTGATTATTTTGCCGAGACATATGAAATTCCTAAATTGACGAAGCCTGTAATTGATAGTTTTAACTCGAATACACTATTACTAAAAGGCACCACTGATGCTAGAGCAGATCAGTTGCAGATTAACATTAGATATATCGCTCAAGGTGACGAGGTTAAGGAGTTTGGCCATGGGTATATAGGCGATTCTGAAATAATTCGCTATGTAGATGGGAATCTTAACGCTAATTTAAAACCACTCATAGAATCAGAGCTGGCACGGAATGGAATTACAGATCAGAAAGTGAAAATCAGTGTAAGTATATTGTCTATCTGTAATCAGTGTTTTCCTAATTCATCGCGACCTAAATATGTGGATAGTGACTGCTCTGATTGGACAGAATATGTTGACTATCAAGTTGGAAGTTTTGAGCGGCTTGAAACACCTAGAAATATAAAATGGAGCGTGGAAGATGGTCAGTATACAGTAACATATGATGGAGATAGCAGATCTTACGTAGCTACTGATATGAATTTAAGATTTAGAGATGGCGTAACTGAAATAATAACCGGTCCCGGTTCTTTTGGATTTTCGCCAAGTGAAGATGGTGTGGTAGTGGACAGCATAGATATATATAGCAGCTATGTTGCTCTTGGCCTTGAACCAGCACCAGTCTATATGTCTGTTAGATTTTCTGTTGGACCTTCAGATCAGAATCCTGAATTATTAATGAATAGTGAAATGTCTGATTGGTCTGAGGAAATCCTTTATAATCCTGCAAACAAAAAGCTTGTTGAAGAAGTTTTGCTATCACCTCAAGATCCAATCTGTGCTGTTGGAAGATATTTATACTTAGGAAAAACTATAACGCCTAATGATGCATATTATGAAAACATCGCGTGGTCGAGTGACAATGATTCTGTCGCAAGTGTTGACGGAAATGGGAAAATAAACGCGAAAGCTGTTGGGACAGCAAAAATAGAGGCAAAAATATTTGATGCAAAAGATTCAGTTAATGTAAATGTTTACGAGATATCTACTAACATTGAGAATGATAAAGACAAGGAACGGGTTACAGATACAGCAGGTGAAATCATAGACGATATTGCTAATAATGATGATCCGGATCTAAGCAACACAGACATCGACTCTGAGAACCTGGACGAAATCAAGGAAGATATTAAGGAAGGCATAGAGAACGGAGATACTTTCCATACTGATATCATTTCTATTCAGCAGTACTTCGAACAGTATAAGAAAAATTGGGGGCAGATTCAGAAAGCTGCCCGTGATTTGAATGCGCAATTTGAAGGTGCGTACAATATTGAAGTTGAGATGTATCACAAGGATAAAGATGGTGGCGAACATGTAATAGGAAATATTACAGAATTAGAAGATGAAATCTCATTCACATTTGATCTTCCGACAGGCATGAAAGAACAGCAGTCTGGAACTGCAAAGAAGTATGTACTTGTACGTGTTCACAAGAACTCGAATGGTGAAGAAGAATATACTCCAGTTGATTATGTAATTAACGATGATGGCACATTTACAGCGCAGTCTGATCTGTTTTCTGACTTTGTGTGGGTTTCATCAGAAAATGATGAGGAGCCGTTCGATAATGTCACTGACCTTCACTGGGTAGAAGGTAGTTCTGCGACATTGGCATGGACAGCTGTTGCAGATGCAAATTATTATTCGGTCAAAGTATATGTTTACGATCCTGAGGATGAGACTTTAATTGGAACTATTGATAACGGGACCACAATAACTGAACTTGACGTACAACAAGAGATACATAGAATAATCGGAGATACGGAGTATGACTATGTTAAAGCAAGAGCTATTGTGTTTGCACAGAAACGAGAATCTGATGTTGTAGTTAGTCAGAGCAAAGGGGTAGAAACATCATTTTGGACATATCATATAACGCCATTGATTAAGCTGGATGCACCGGTTAATGTTACTTTATCAGACGATTTTGTGGCACAGTTTTATTGTACGTCAGAAGATATAGATAACAGTGTTGATTCAGCTGTTGTTGAAGTTCTGTTTAATGGTGAATATGTTGGAATGGACATAAGTTATCCTTCATCATGGACTAACGGGAGTGGACGAGTTGACATAAAGGATTTGATTAAAACGCAGTACAGACTTCGTAAATGTACAGGAAAAGTAAATGTTACAGTTAGAGCATGGCTACAGGGTAAAGCTGGATATTACTCAAGTGACTTTTCAAAAGAGTCGAGTGTGGCTGAGTATGAAGATTTGAATGTACAGTTGGAGGCACCTTTAAACGTTAAACTATCAGAGGATTATATTGCTCAGTTTGATTGTAAGAGTGATTGTATAGAAGATGGTGTTGATTCGGCTGTTGTTGAAGTTTTGTTTAATGGTGAATATGTTGGAATGGACATAAGTTATCCTTCATCATGGACTAATGGGAGTGGACGAGTTGACATAAAGAACTTGATTGAAACACAGTACAGACTTCGTAAATGCCTAGGAAAAGTAGATGTAACTGTTAGAGTGTGGATTCAAGCAAAAGCAGGATATTATTCAAGCGAGTATTCAACGGAGTCTAATGCAGTTGAATATGAAGATGTACATTTACAATTAGAGGCGCCTACTAATGTTAAATTATTAGAAGGATTTATTGCTCAATTTGATTGTAAGAGTGAATATATAGAAGATGGTGTTGATTCGGCTGTTGTTGAAGTTTTGTTTAATGGCGAATATGTTGGAATGGACATCAGTTATCCTTCAACATGGGTCAATAGTACAGGACAAGTTAATTTACAGGAATTAGTAAAAACATATTATAGAATTCGTAACTTTTCTGAAGAAGTAAGAATAACAGTAAGAGTGTGGTTACAAGGTAAGACTGGTTATTGGTCTAGTGATTATTCGCTTGAATCAAATACTCAATATTACGATGGAAAAGAATATGTTCAAAGTTTGTCAATCACACCTGAAAAACCACTGATTTGTTTAAACCATTCTTATTACTTAGGAAAAACAATTGCACCTGTTTCTGCTTACTACGAAAATATTGACTGGTCAAGTGACAAGCCAGATATTGTTAGTGTGGATGGAACAGGAAAAATAACTGCTATATCAGTAGGTACAGCAAACATCACAGCGAAGATTGGTGATGCTTCTGATACTGTACCTGTAACTGTATATGAAATTACTTCTAATATTGACAATCAGTCAGACAAAGAACAGGTAACTGATACAGCAGGCGAAATAATAGATGACATCGCAAATAATGATAATCCAGATCTTAGTAACACAGATATTGCTCCTGAGAATCTTGAGGACATAAAAGAAGATATTCAGGAAGGTATAGAGAACGGAGACACTTTCCACACTGATATCGTTTCTATTCAGCAGTACTTTGATCAGTACAAGAATAATTGGGGGCAGATTCAGAAGGCCGCTAATTATTTGAATGCTCAATTTGAAGGTGCATACAACATAGAAGTTGAAATGTACCATAAAGACAAGGATGGTGGTGAGCACGTAATAGGAAATATTATCGAATTGCCTAATGAAGTTTCTTTCAGCTTTGATCTTCCAAATGGTGAAAGTGGTAAGGCAAAGAGGTATGTTCTTGTGCGCATACATAAAAACTCTGATGGTGAAGAAGAATACACACCAATAGAGTACACTGACAATGGGAATGGTACTATAACTACTCACTCCAATAAGTTTTCTGATTTTGTATTGCTTTCTGTAGAAGATGAATCTGAAGAAAAGCATGAGCATGATTTTGTATTCTCTGTTGATAAAGATACAATTACCGCATCATGCCAAAAAGAGAATTGTGACTTGCAGGAAAGTAGTACATATGTAGAGCTAATCAAACCTGAGTTGCAGATTTCTGGCGAGGGCAAAAGTCCCGAAGCCAGGCTGGGCAATGTTGCTGTGTTTAACATGGCAACAGGATTAACTGTATCAGCTGATAATATTACCTATGTAGGAACAGGTGAAACAAAATATGACGAGAGTAAAACCCCTCCAACAGAAATTGGTACTTATCAGGCTAAATTGACCATATCAGATTTAAAGACAGCTGATAATCAGCATGGAACTCTGGTTGCGTTTGCAGATTATGAAATTGAAGAGGCTTTTGCAAGTGTTATAACAAAACCTGAAGCAAATGAACTTGAATATGATGGAACAGAAAAAACATTAGTAACCGCGGGAACAGCCAGGAACGGCGAAATCCTTTATGCTTTGACGGTAAAAAATGACAGTGCACCCACAGCATCTGATTATAAAGTTTACGTTCCATCAGCAACAAAACCAGGTACATACTTTGTATGGTACAAGGTTGCAGGTTACGATGGATATTCTGATTACATTGTGACGGATCCAATTGAGGTAATAATTTCTAAGGCAACAAATCCTACAGAAGTAGCAGCTACTGCTGCTGTCGCTAGAGGTGGGTACTCAATAGCTCTTTTACCACTCTTAAGCAACGTTACTGGTGATGTTACATTCTCAATTTCTGGTGAAATGAATGGATGCAATATCCACGACAAGGAATTTGTTTCAGGAAGCAAGACCGGCGTTGTTAATGTAGAAGTTGCCATTTCTGAAACTGAGTTCTATGCTTCAAAAAAAGAGATAATTAAAATTTCTATTACAGGAAGCAATGAAACAGCTGTTATAAAGGAAACAGGGGAACTGGAGGTAAGACTGGCTGATGCTGAAGGATATACAGAAGATGGATTAGCTGTCTATACATATACCGGAAGTGCTATAAAGCCTGACATAATTGTAACTAACGGAAATAAGACACTGACTTTGGGAATAGATTATAAGTTGAGTTATAAGAATAATATTAAAGCCAGTGAGAATACAAAGACCGGGAAAGCTACAGTACAGATAACTGGTATTGGGCAATATGCTGGCAAATATGCAATTGACTTCATTATTGCATGTAAAGATATCGGTTCAGAAGATGTGATTCTTGGTAATACTGTAGTTCAGAGTGGCAAAATGGCTGCGCCGGTGCTCACCTATAATGGTGTAAGCTTGAAGAACAATACTGATTACTCCGGAGTACCGACTAGTACTATTAAAGGCAATGATGATAGTACCTTTGAAGTTATTGGAAAGGGAAATTTCAAAGGAAAAAGAAGCATAACAGTAAAGGTATTGGAAAAGAACCAGATTAAAGCATTTACGGTTACGCTTAATACTCAAAAGATTGCTTTTACCTATAATGGAGAGCCTAAGACGCTAAATGGCGAACAACTTGTGGTGACGGAGAGAGGTAAAAAGGACAACGTTCTGCACGAAGGGACTGATTACAATATATGTTATAGTGGCAATATTGATGCTGGAAAAGTATATGTGACCATTACTGGAACAGGGGAGTATAGCGGGACTGTAAAGAAAGACTTTAAGATCGGTCCGGCTAAGACGGCATCCTTTGTAACTATAAATGGAATCGGACTTATTGAAAATGGAGTAAGCTATAGCAGGCTGGGAGTTAAGCCGGAACTGAAGATTATTGCAAACATTGATGATGAGCATAAGGAAATACCGCTTGTCCTGGGAAAAGACTATAAGGTATCCTACAGTAAGAATACAAAAGTTGGAACAGGACATGCTAAGGTAACACTTCTTGGAAATTATAAAGGTGCAAAGGCTTTCACCCAGGACTTTACAATTCTGCCGGCAGAAATGACTTCAGAAAGTGTTGAACTTACGATAAGAGACTTTGTATACAATTCTAAGAAGACCAAGGCTTCAAATTATTTTGCAAAGAATGGTTCTACAATGTTTGTTACAATGGATGGAGTACTTTTGAATAGTAATGAGTATTCTGCCAGGTATTATCAAGGAGAGCAGGAACTTAATTCAAAGTCCGTTCTTACTTTTGATGGAGATGTGGCTACTATCAGAGTTGAAGTTAAGCCAAATCCGAAGAATAAGAACTATACTCTTGCAGAAAACATTCTTATTTCAAAGGAATATAAAGTTATCAAGAAAACCGGGCTTATTAACATTTCTACTGCAAAAGTTACGGTTGTGCAAAAGAATAATCAAAAGAAACTTGCTAATATAGGATATACAGGGAAGGCTATAATTTTTGACAAAGATGAAATAGGTAACCAGGATGCGTATATCAAGGTAGTTATCAAGGATGGCAAGAAAACAATAACACTTATTGAAAACGGAGAAGAAGGAACCGATCAGGTCAGCGATTATTTTGATATTATTTATGTAAACAATACCAGAATAGGAACTGCAAAGATAATTCTTATTCCGCGAAAAGAGTCTTCATATACAGGGTCTGCTATCGGATCTTTCAAGATAAAGAGCTCATCCCTTGTAGGAAAACTTAACCAATGGGTTGGCTAATGACATAAGTGATTAATGTACCTGCTATGAAAGAAAAATAATTTGGGCATCAAGTGTATGCGAGATTCATGAGTATGCCAGTGAAAGCCGCTTAACTCGTAAGGGTGGAGCGGCTTTTGTTATGTCTATATTGTAAGCGCGAAATAATCCGGCGGATGTGAATGCGTCCCTCAATCACTCATAATGGATTTGAACTATAAACTACATTTTAGTGTGAACACTTGAACTTATGAACTTCATTTTGGTGTCACATGGAAAGGATAGCTTATGTCA
>JAEEGL016099921.1_pt1 | contig 11125 bp, 4 predicted proteins | sample 9134231 | NCBI WGS metagenome assembly JAEEGL01 (sample SAMN16246548, study PRJNA631951) | gut metagenome | biome: gut microbiome; feature: rumen; material: fiber-attached | host: Bos | place: Iran: Karaj | collected 2018-10
ACTGCACCACCTGGCTGCCAATCTTGCCGGAGTCGTAGTAATGCACGTCCGAGCCGCAGACACCCACGGCCTTCATGCGTATCAACACTTCGTCTGGCTGCCGGATTTCAGGAACGGGTGCTTCGACGGGTTCCATCCGGCAGATACCTGTAAGGACAATCTTTTTCATTTTATTCCAATTCGAGAGTGAAGGCGTCCTGCAAGTCCCGCAGGACGGGGTTCTTTGCTGTCAGCGCACGCAGTTTATCAGCGGTGGTGATATATTTCGTCCCACTCGCGACCAGCGTGTCGTCAACGTCGAATCTGATGTTTATTTCTTTGTTTTCCAGCGTTTTGTCGAGATAAATCCGCAAATCGGCCAGAATGCCGTTCACGTCGTTGGCCATCTGCCGGTGCGGCAGGCGGCATACGATGCGGCCTTCACCGTCCAGTTCGGGCGTGTAAAGCGCGAGGGCGGAACTCAGGCGCGGTTCGGACGCCTCGATGCCGGCCGCGAAGCCGGCCCAAGCCTTGCTGAGGTTCTCCGCCGTAAATGGCCATTTGGTTTCGGGTGCCGCATTGACGAAGGCGAATCCGGAGCGGGGCTGCTGCGGGGCCGGTTGCTCCGTCGTCACCGTCTGGCCTGCATCGGCCAGGGCCGCCTTGATGGAGAATCCGGAGGTGCGGCGCGGCGTCGGCTTCGGAGCCGGAACAGATGTCCCCGATGCCGGAGCAGACTGCTTGGACGCTGCAGAAGCCGGCGTCTCTGCCGGTTGGGTGGATGCCGTCATGGGCGGTGTTTCGGGCGTCACCACTGCCGGCTGTTGGGAAACCGGAGAAGTCGGCGTCACCGCAGCAGGGGGCTGGTTGACGGGTTGCTGCGAAACCGGTTCAGTTTTCGTCGCAGGTGCCGTACGCCGTTCGGATTGCGGAGCGACGGAAGCGGCGCCGGACGTCTCCCCTGCCGTTCGCTGCAGCGGAAGCGGCGCGGGGGATGTCGCTGCGGTTGGCGTGACGACCGGAGTCGGCTGCGGCGCGGGGGATGTCGCCGTGGCCACCGGCACTGCCGGCGCAGGCGTCACCGGCGTATAGGCGGCCTGCTGTGCCTGTGTGGCCGCCGTGTCCGGCAGCGCGGATGCAGACGATGCCGGCTGGGATGCGCCACGTGTCAGGTTCGCCAGTTTGATGAGCGCCAGCTCGACCGACAGCCGCTGGTTCCGGCTCGTCTTGTAGGCTGCATCGCAGGCCTGGCAGATGTCGAGGGCCGCGAACAGAAACGCCTCGCTGCACTGGGCAGCCTGCGCCGCATACTGCGCCCGGACGCTGTCCACCACCTCGAGCAGCTGCACCGTGGCGGCATCCTTCGACACCAACAGGTTCCGGAAGTGGTCGGCCAGTCCGTTGATAAACAGGCGGCCATCAAACCCATAATCGGTTATTTCCTTGAATATTAGAAGACACTGTGCAAAGTTTCCCTGCAAACAGGCATCGGTTACGCGAAAGAAATAGGCATAATCGAGCACGTTGAGGTTGGCGATGACATCCCGGTAAGTAACCTCGCCGTTGCAGAACGTCGCCATCTGGTCGAAGATCGACAGCGCATCGCGCATGCCGCCGTCGGCTTTCTCGGCAATGACGTGAAGCGCTTCGGGCTCATAGTGGATTCCCTCCTCATCGGCAATCTTGCCAAGGTGCTGCACGATGTCCTGGATGTGGATGCGGTTGAAGTCGAAAATCTGGCAGCGCGACAGGATGGTCGAGAGGATCTTGTGCTTCTCCGTGGTGGCAAAGATAAAGATGGCATGCGCGGGCGGCTCTTCGAGCGTCTTCAGGAAGGCGTTGAAAGCCTGCGTGGACAGCATGTGGACTTCATCGATGATATAGATGCTGTACCGGCCCACCTGCGGCGGGATGTGCACCTGCTCGCAAAGCTGCCGGATGTCGTCCACCGAATTGTTCGAAGCCGCGTCGAGTTCGTGGATGTTGAACGAACGCTGTTCGAGGAACGAGAGGCACGATTCGCAGACGTTGCAGGCCTCGACGTCGTCGGTCCTGTTGAAACAGTTGAGCGTCTTGGCCAGGATGCGGGCGCAGGTGGTCTTCCCCACCCCGCGCGGACCGCAGAAAAGGTACGACTGCGCGACCTTCCCCGTCCGGATGGCATTCTTGAGCGTTTCGGTGATGGAGGTCTGCCCCACCACGGAACTGAACGTCTGCGGACGGTATTTGCGCGCCGATACAATGTAATTTTCTGCCACGTCTTCCGGAATCTAATTTGCGCAAATGTACGGAAAATACTTCTTGCAATATACATTGCGCCGACTTGTTTTTTTTAACTACCTTTGTCGTCCGCCGCCGGCCGGCACATGACGGACACTTGCGGCGGGACTGCTTTTAATTAATCAAGACAACCTTATGAATTTCAGCAAAATAATATCCTCCATCTTCGGCAACAAAGCACTGCGCGACATGCGTGAGATACAGCCTGTTGTCGAGAAAGTAAAACAAGAATACGAGCGGGTGAAACTGCTCGACAATGACGCCCTGCGGGCGGAAACCGACCGCATCCGGAATCTGGTCAGGCAGCGTATCGCGGACGACGAGGCCCAGATCGCCTCGCTGCGCGCCGCGGCCGTCAACGCCTCTGTCGAGGAGACGGAACGGGTGTACAAACAGATCGACACGCTGGAGAAAGGCATCCTCGAAAAGATCGAGACTGCACTGAACGAGATTCTGCCGACGGCGTTCAGCATCGTCAAGGAGACGGCCCGTCGCTTCAAGGAAAACGAACGCGTGGAGGTGACGGCCAACGATTTCGACCGCAATCTGGCGGCCCGCAAGAGCAACGTGCTCATCGAGGGCGACAAGGCGGTATATCTGAACCACTGGGTGGCCGGCGGCAATGAGATTGTCTGGGACATGGTGCATTACGATGTGCAGCTTTTCGGCGGCGTGGTGCTGCACCAGGGCAAGATTGCCGAGATGGCGACCGGTGAAGGAAAGACGCTGGTGGCGACGCTGCCGGTCTTCCTCAATGCCCTTTCCGGCCGCGGCGTACATGTGGTGACCGTGAACGACTATCTGGCCAAGCGTGACTCCGAGTGGATGGGCCCCATCTACGAATTCCACGGCCTCTCGGTCGACTGCATCGACAAACACCAGCCCAGCTCGCCCGAGCGCCGCAAGGCCTATCTGGCCGACATCACGTTCGGCACGAACAACGAATTCGGTTTCGACTATCTGCGCGACAACAGCGGCATCGCTTCATCGCCCGAAGACCTGGTCCAGCGGCAGCACCATTATGCCATTGTGGACGAGGTGGACTCGGTGCTTATCGATGACGCCCGGACCCCGCTCATCATTTCCGGCCCGGTGCCGCGCGGCGAGAACCAGATGTTCGACGAATACAAGCCGCGGGTGGAACAGCTCGTGGAGGAACAGCGGCGGCTGGTGTCGCAGGTGCTGGCCGAGGCCAAGTCGCTCATCGCCAAGGGTGACATGGAACAGGGCGGTCTGTTGCTGCTCAGGGCCTACAAGGGTCTGCCAAAGAACAAGCCGCTCATCAAGTTCCTGTCGGAGCAAGGCATGAAACAGCTGTTGCTCAAGACGGAAGGCTTCTATATGCAGGAGAACAACAAGAACATGCATATCGCCACCGACCCGCTTTTCTTCATCATTGACGAAAAGAACAATGCGGTGGAGCTGACCGACAAGGGTATCGAGATTCTGACCGGCAAGTCGGAGGACCCGAACTTCTTTATCCTGCCCGACATCGGCAGCGAGGTAGCCGACCTGGAAAAAGCGGATCTTTCCAAAGAAGAAAAAGCCGAACGCAAGGCGGACATGATCCAGAACTACACGGTCAAGTCGGAACGCGTACATACGGTGAACCAGTTGCTCAAGGCGTACACGCTGTTCGAACGCGACGACGAATATGTGGTGGTCGACAACAAAGTGATGATCGTGGACGAGCAGACGGGCCGTATCATGGAAGGGCGCCGCTACTCCGACGGCCTGCACCAGGCCATCGAGGCCAAGGAGCGGGTCAAGGTCGAGGCGGCAACGCAGACGTTCGCCACCATCACCCTGCAGAACTACTTCCGCATGTACCACAAGCTGGCCGGCATGACCGGTACGGCCGAAACGGAAGCGGGCGAATTCTGGAACATCTACAAGCTGGACGTGGTGGTCATCCCGACCAACCGGCCGGTCATCCGCACGGACTATGCCGACATCATCTACAAGACCAAGAGGGAGAAATACAATGCCGTCATCGCCGAGATCGAGCGGCTGGTTCGCGAAGGACGTCCGGTACTGGTAGGTACCACGTCGGTCGAGATATCGGAACTGCTGAGCCGCATGCTCAACATGCGCCACATTCCGCATAATGTCCTCAATGCCAAACTGCACCAGCGTGAGGCCGAGATCGTGGCCGAAGCCGGACGTGCGGGCACGGTGACCATCGCCACCAACATGGCAGGCCGCGGTACCGACATCAAGCTTACCGAGGAAGTACGGGCGGCGGGCGGTCTGGCCATCATCGGCACGGAACGTCACGAGTCGCGGCGCGTCGACCGTCAGCTGCGCGGCCGTTCCGGCCGTCAGGGCGACCCGGGCAGCTCGCAGTTCTATGTATCGCTCGAGGACGACCTGATGCGGCTGTTCGGTTCCGACCGGATTGCCGGCATGGTGGACAAAATCGGCATCAAGGACGGCGAGATGATCCAGTCGGGCATGCTGACCAAGTCGATCGAACGTGCCCAGAAGAAGGTGGAAGAGAACAACTTCGGCATCCGTAAGCACCTGCTCGAGTACGACGACGTGATGAATTCGCAGCGCGAAGTCATCTACACCAAACGCCGCAACGTGCTGTTCGGCGAAAAGATCAACGTCGAGATCGCCAACATGATGAACGACCTCATCGAGACGCTGGTCCAGACACATAAGGACAACGAGACATTCGAAGATTTCAAGATAGACCTGATCCGTTATTTCGCCATTGACGCACCGATGGACGAACAGGCATTCCGCGACGGCAAGGTCCAGGCCCTGACAGACGAAATCTACCAGGCCGTACGGGAGGCATACGACCGCAAATGCAACGACATGCGTCAGCGCGTGATGCCCGTCATCCGCGACGTGTACGAAAAGCAGGGCGCGGTCTATACCACCATCAGCATCCCGATCACCGACGGCAAACGGGTGTTCCAGATCATCGTCAACCTGCAGAAAGCCTGCGAGACAGACGGCCAGGAGATTATCCGGACGTTCGAAAAACTCATCATGCTGCACACCATCGACGAGGCTTGGAAAGAGCATCTGCGCGAACTGGACGACCTCAGGCAGTCGGTGCGCAACGCCACCTACGAACAGAAAGACCCGCTGCTCATCTACAAGTTCGAGTCGTTCGACCTGTTCAAGAACATGCTCGAAAAGATCAACAAGGATGTCGTTTCACTGCTGATGAAGGGCCGTATCCCGGTGCAGGAAACCAGCGACGTGAAACAGGCGCAGCAGCCGCGCAAGGTGGATATGTCGCGCATGCAGGCCCGCAAGAGCGAGTTTACGCGCTCTCCCCTTCCCGGACGCAATCCGGGTGCGCCCCAGCAGCCCGAAGAGCCGCGGGTGCAGACCATTGTCAAGGGTGAAAAGAAAATCGGCCGCAACGATCCGTGTCCGTGCGGCAGCGGTAAGAAATACAAGAACTGTCACGGAAGGAACATGGCCGAATAACCGCTCCGGCCATGTTCCGGCACCGATGCGTCAGGCATCGATGTTGGCGTATTTGGCGTTTCTCTCGATAAACTCCCTGCGGGGCGGCACATCGTCGCCCATGAGCATCGAGAAAATGCGGTCGGCTTCGGCCGCGCTTTCGATGGTAACCTTGCGGAGCGTCCGCCGGGCCGGGTCCATCGTAGTCTCCCAGAGCTGCTGCTCGCTCATCTCACCCAGACCTTTGTAACGCTGTACCGTCACCGACGAGTCGCGTCCCTTGCCCAGTTCGGCCACGGTGTTGATACGTTCCTCGTCCGTCCAGCAATAGACCTCCTGCTGACCTTTCTTGACCAGGTACAGCGGCGGCGTGGCGATATAGACATATCCGTTCCGGATGAGATCGACCATATGCCTGAAGAAGAAAGTCATGATAAGCGTCATGATGTGGCTTCCGTCGACATCGGCATCGGTCATGATGATAATCTTGTGGTAACGCAGCTTGGACAGGTTGATTTGCTTGGGATCTTCTTCCGTACCGACCGTCACGCCCAGTGCCGTGTAGATATTGCGGATTTCCTGGCTGTCGAAGACCCGGTGCTCCATGGCCTTCTCGACGTTCAGGATCTTGCCCCGGAGCGGCAGGATGGCCTGATACTGACGGTCTCTGCCCTGCTTGGCCGTACCGCCTGCGGAATCTCCCTCGACGAGGAACAACTCGCAGTTGGTCGGATCTTTCTCGGCACAGTCGGCCAGTTTGCCCGGCAGTCCGGCACCCGACAGCACATTCTTGCGCTGCACCAGCGTACGCGCCTTCTGAGCCGCCACACGGGCCGTCGCCGCCAGCACCACCTTGTCGACAATCTGCTTGGCTTCCCGTGGATGCTCCTCGAGATACGTTGACAGCGCATCGCTGACAGCGCCGTCCACGACCGACATAATCTCGTTGTTGCCCAGCTTGGTCTTGGTCTGACCTTCGAACTGCGGCTCGGCCACCTTGACCGAGATGACGGCCGTGAGGCCCTCGCGGAAATCATCGCCGTTGATCTCGAACTTCACCTTGGCCAGCATGCCCGACTTTTCGGCGTAATTCTTCAGCGTGCGTGTCAGACCGCGCCGGAACCCCGTCAGGTGCGTGCCGCCTTCGATGGTGTTGATGTTGTTGACATACGAATGCACATTCTCGGAGAACGAGGTATTGTATTCCATGGCAATCTCGACCGGCACGCCTGCCTTTTCGGTCTCGATGTGGATGACGTTGTCGATGAGTTTCTCCCGGCTCTCGTCCAGGTATTCCACGAATTCACTCAAGCCCCGTTCAGAGTAGAATTCCACGTTGCGTTCGGCCTCGTCCCGGCCGGTATCGCGCAGGTCGGAAAGTTTCAGCCGGATACCTTTGTTCAGATAGGCCAGCTCCTTGAGGCGGGTCTCCAGCACATCGAACTTGTATTCGGTCGTGATGAAAATCTCCGGGTCCGGGCGGAACGTGATGATGGTGCCCGTCCGGTCGGAATGGCCGCCCTCCTGCAACTCCGAGGTAGGTTTGCCCTTGGCATATTCCTGGGTGTAGATTTTGCCGTTGCGATGGATCTCGGCTTTGAGGTAGCACGACAGCGCATTGACGCAGGACACACCCACGCCGTGAAGACCGCCTGAGACCTTGTAAGTGCCCTTGTCGAACTTGCCGCCGGCGTGCAGAACCGTCAGCACCACCTCGAGCGCCGATTTCTGCTCCTTCTCGTGGAAATCGACCGGGATACCACGGCCGTTGTCTTCGACGCGGATGGAGTTGTCGGGATTGATGGTGACAGAAATATCGGTGCAGTAACCGGCCAGCGCCTCGTCAATGGAGTTGTCCACCACCTCATATACCAAATGGTGCAGCCCTCGTTCGCCCACATCGCCGATGTACATGGCCGGCCGCTTGCGGACGGCTTCAAGTCCTTCCAGTACCTGGATGTTTTCGGCGGAATAGGTGGCCGACGGGGAATTCAGTTCCAATTCTGTGTCCATGTTTTTATTTGAAATAATAATGACTTCCTATGATAAAGTTGAGTTTCTGCGTCGGATAGAACATCCAGCGCTCGTATTGTTTCGAATACAGGTTATTGAGTTCGAGGTAAATAATCGAATTGTGCATCATGCGGAACATGACCTTGGCGCCGAGATCGGTGAACGGCTTCATTTTGCGCCAGGTGCCGGGGGCGTCGTAGAGCAGGCCGTAGCGGGCGCCGATGCGTTCGGTCGAGACGGAGGCCGACCATTTCGGCAGGAAATGCCATGCCACCTCGATATCGGCCTCGGAGCGCGGCATATGCCAGGCTTTCTCGAAGTGCTCCGGATCGTAGCCGTAGAAACTGTAGGCGGCATCCAGCCGCAGCACAGGCAGTATCTGCCATTGCACCTCGCCGCGCAGCGTGAGCAGGCTCAGATTGTCGCACACCACGTCAAACTGGTTGCCGACGCCGTCGTTGCGGTTGACGAAGAACGGCGTGTTCTTCTGCCGGCGGAACGACACCTCGGCACTGTAGCGCAGGCGGCGTACGGCATCCCCGCCCTGCACGCCGGCATAGACATCCCATGGCGTGTAACTGTGGGCGGCCAATGTCCCGGGCGTCATGAACGGATTCTCGATGAGCAGGTCGCGGTAGGTGCGCAACTGGACGCCTCCGCGCACACCGGCATAGGGCTGTGCCGAGAGCCAGCCGTGGTACTGCACCTCGACTTCGGGCCATATGCGCCATTTCAGGCGCAGGCCGTTTTCCTTGACAAAGTAGGTCGGCAGGCCGGCTTTGACGGTGAACCAGTCGATGCGGCGCGTCAGGCGGGCAGTCGCCCCGAGCGACACAACCCACGAGAGCGTGTCGAAGCGGGAGGAGCGGCGGATGTGGTCGGCTTCGGTAGACAGCGTAAACAAGCCGAGCGGCATGCTCCCGGAGAGATATTTCCAGTTCTCGCGGTAATCGTGGTTATCCTTGATGCCGCGGTATCCGCCCCTGGCATCCAGGTCATGTCCGTAGGCGCCGGGCAGGGTCTGCATATGGGCTTCGGCGTCCGCCAGCAAGTAACGGTTGCGATTGTTGATCACGGTGTCCGGCATGATGAAATAATTGTACCCGTAACCGTGCGTGACGCGGCGCGCCAACGTGGTGTGTGCATCCCAGGTCATGCGCTCCGCAAAGTATTTCCCATACAGAGTCAACTGGTTGTCAGACTGTTTCGAAGGCACTCTGAGGCCGTTGCCCAGCCGGGTCTTGCCCCGGAGCGAGAAATGGGTGAAGTCGGCGCCGTAGGCCACCCGCCCGTTCCGGCCGGAATGGTATCCTGCAGCGATATCCTTGACGCGGTAGTTGCCGGCACCTTCCGAGAGATAACCGTGACTCAGCGTTGCAGTGTCGGCCGCATCCGGCAGTTTCGGCTGCGGCACCTCCGTCCCGAGCCCGAGACGTCCCTGCTGCGGGGTCACGATATATTCAAAAACGGGTTGCAGCCGGGTAGTGTCGTACACGCCGGGCGCCACGAGCTGCTTCTGTGCATCAGACACACTGGGCTGATAGGGTTTGACGAGGGTCAGCGACTTCGAAAGCTGCTCCTCCTGCGCCCACAGCCCGATGGCCGACAGCAACCATGCGCCACAGAGCGTCAGCCGCAGAAAGCGGCATGCAGAGAGATGTATGCTGTTCTTACTCATGGCTGCTTGTTTTCTTCGGGTTGCAGCGCGTCGATCCGCGCCTTGACTTTCCGGGCCTCCTCCAACACGCCGTCATCCTTCACGGCGTAGTTGTCGAGGACACTCTGGATGGTATGGGACGCCTGGAACAGGTCGTCCGTGGCGATATAGACTTCGGCCAGCCGGATGAAACTCCGGGCGGTCCAACAGGTCTGCGAGGTATTCTTGCCGGCGAAGTCGAATACAGCCTGTTCGGCATCCTTGTATTTTTTCGTGGCGTAAAGCAGATCGACCGTCCGGAAGTTGGCCTCCGCCCCTTCGGCGCTCAACGCCTCTTCGGAAAGCCGGCGGAACAAGGCCAGTGCCGCGGTCGTATCCTTTTGCGCGAGATGAGACGAGGCCGCCTTGAACCGGGCCTCACGCACCTGTGCCGGCGTGGCTTTCTGCATCGCCGTCACGGCATCTGCCGCCCGGAGAACCGCTTCGTAATGTTTCAACCGGAACTCTGTCCGCAGGATACCCAGACGGGCTGCAGTCATGTTTTCCGGCAGTTCAGCCAAAGCAGAAAGCTGCGTGTAATACTTCAAGGCCTCTTCGTCATTCTTCTGTTCATAAAGAAGTTGCGCCAATTCCGAAACAGCCTGCTCCGAATAAAGGCTGCGCGGCGCATCGGCCACCCGGCGATAATGCTGAACGGCGGCTTCAAGGTCACCCGCCTGCCGGCAGCAACTGCCGAGATAATAATGCGCAGACAGGGCGAACGCGCCTTCGGGCCAGCGTTCAAGGTAGCGTCCGAGTGCCTCGCGGGCCGCTTCCGTCCGACCGTCCATATACATCCTTTCGGCTACGGAATAGGTCAGCGAATCCTGCTCGGTCACCGTCAGGTTTACCTGCTGATGCTCGAGCGAACGGGCATATTCGAAGTACAAATCGGCATCTTCGCGGTCCATGTAGATGGTCCGGATACCGATCAGCGCGCTGCGGGCCTCAGGCGAATTGGGGAATTCATCCACTACCCGCTTGTAATATTTCATGGCACTTTCGGCATCGTTGCGGTTGTAACAGGCCAGACCGAGCTGCGACAATGCCTTGCTGACATAGGAACTGTTCGGATAATCGGAGATGACTTTCTCGTAATAGGTTATGGCCTCAGCCATGCGCTGGCCGGCCATGCAGGCACGGCCCGTCTCGTAGAGTGCATCGTCGGCATAATCCGAGTCGGGATAGTCGGCCAGCAGCCTGCCAAGCGTGGCGATTTTGCTTTGATGGTTGCCCAGCAGCCCCTGGCAGAAACCCTGCTGGAACAGCGCATAGTCGGCATCGGCCATGCGTTTTTCGCTGACCTCGCGGTAGGCGGCGATGGCCTGCAGATATTCCTTGCGCATGAACAGACAGTCGCCGATGCGGTTGCGGGCATCTCCCCAGGCCGGCTCATCGGCCGGGATTGCAGCGGCGAACTGGTTGAACCATGTGGCCGCCGCATCGTAGGCGTTCATTGCAAAATAGCTGTACCCCAAGCCGTAAGAAGCATATGGATATTCCTGAAGGTCACGTACACTGTCATCGGCCAGGAAACGCTTATAATAGGTGACCGCCTCTTGCGGATTCCCGTCGGCAGCCAGGGTCTCGGCCATCCAGAAGCATGCCTGCGAGGCCAGCCGGCTGTCGTGCCGTCCATATTCCAGCGACTGCCGGAGCAGACTGGCGGCCGTCGCATAATCGTGTGCATCGAAGCATTCCACGGCCCGGAAGAATGCCACGCGC
>JAEEGL016378541.1_pt1 | contig 11125 bp, 7 predicted proteins | sample 9134231 | NCBI WGS metagenome assembly JAEEGL01 (sample SAMN16246548, study PRJNA631951) | gut metagenome | biome: gut microbiome; feature: rumen; material: fiber-attached | host: Bos | place: Iran: Karaj | collected 2018-10
CCCCAATCCCCAATCCCCAATCCCCAATCCCCAATCCCCAAACCCCATATTAATATAATAAGATTATTTATCAATATTATTATATAATTTTAAAAAAAATAAATAATAATTTAGAAATTGAAATCATAAATATAAATATATTTATTATAAAATAATAATTTAAATAATAATATGAAATTAGAATTGAGTGATTTTTTTATATTTAAATTAATGACAAGAATTCTAAAAAAAATATTGATTTAATTTTAAATGATTCATTTTTATTATCTTTATCAATTGATCTTAAATAAGTTTTTCAATATAATTTTCATAAAAAAAATTAAAGGATTGAATAAATCCAATAATGATATTAATTTTATATATAAAATATATGCAATCCAATTTTTTCATTCAACATATGAGTAAAATTGTAAAATTAAAAAAATTATCAAATTAATCTAAATTTTTAATTTTTTAAATATTCTTCTTCTTTGAATATTTAATATAATTACTATATATTTTAATTTTATTAATATATAATTCAAAAGTATATAACGACAATTATAACTTGAATAAAACATAATGAATACTAAAATAAGAAATTATTATTTTTATATAAATTAAATTAAAATTCTTGAAAAAACAAATAAAAAACAAAAAAATTGTTATAAAAAACTTTTAGATTAATTTATAATTTATTAAAAAATAAAATAAAAATTGTAATAATAAAGAATATAAATATAAAAATATTCGACACCAGCAGGACTTGAACCTGCGCAGGTTTCCCTATGAGATTTCAAGTCTCACGCCTTAACCGCTCGGCCATAGTGTCATATGAGTTTTATTTTAAAAAATAAAAAATATAAAAATTTTAAAGTTATTGGTTCTGATATATATAAATTAAAAAAAAATAAAATTTTAATCTTATGTTTATAAAATATGGTCTAGTTAAAACAAGATCAATTATTATATGTTATATATTTTCTAAAAATAATTAAATTTATAATCTTCAAATAAAAATTTTATTTTATCAGTTAATACTCAAAAATAAATTCATAAAATTTCAAAATATGACTATTTAAAAATTATTTTAATTCAAAAATTGAAAAAAAATAATTTTCATAATATATATAAGTAATTTTATTTTTTAATATTACTTTATACCTATATATAATAATCTTCATCATCAAAAGTATAACCAAAGAAATCATTATTAAAAATAGTATTTGTATGATTATCAATATTTTTCCTTTCTTCTTCTTCCTGTTGTTTAGGAAAAGAAGTCGGAGGATACGACAATTTTGAAATTGTCGCATATTCTTTGTTATAACTTAATGATGATTCTGTTGAATAAACAAAATTTGATTTCTTATTATTTTTATTTACATTTTCCATTTTACTATTTATATTTGTCATATTTATTTTTATATTATTAATATTATCATCCATATTATTTACAATAATTTTTTTTTTATTAACATTATTATTATCATTAATATTATTAATGTTTTTTTTATTTTCATTTTCTTCAAATTTTCTTTTTAATGTTGAATGAAATCTATTTTTAATCATATCAGTAGTTCTTTCTTTAAAATAAGTATGAATTTTAGACCATTTTGGACCATATTTTTTATAGAGATTTAATAATAAATTATCTTCATCAGGTGTGAATTTATTTTTATTTATATTAGGAGCTAAAACATTTATATATCTATCTCTTATTTGTTTTCCATTTCTAGTTTTTATTATTTTACTTATTTTTGACCAAGATGTTCCATAAATTTCGATTAGAGATAATATTAAATCATCTTCTTCTTTTTTCCAAAAACCTTTTTTTATTCCTGGTTTAATTCTTCTATATCTACTAAAACATTGAAGAGAATTTTTTTTTGAAAAATATGATGCAATTTGTTTCCAATTTTTTTCATTATTTTCTTGTACAATATTTATTAATTTTTCATCTTCTTCTTTAGACCATTTTTTTTGATGTTTTACTTTTTTAATATTAAAAATTTTTTGTTTTCGAATATCCTCTTCCATTTTTATTTAATACATATAAAAGATAATTAATATATAATTTCACATAAATATATTTTTTAAAAATAAATCAAACACAAAAAAAAAAAAATAAAATTTAAATAACAAAATTAAAAAAAAAAAATAAAAAAAAAAAAATAACGTATAGAAATTAATAATAATAAATTTTAAATATTTTATTGATGATATAACTGATTTGCTCTTTCTCTAGCAACTTCATAAGTTAAACCACTTCCAGAACACATTTTAGAATTAATAACAGAAGAACCAGGTTTAATACTTTGAGTAAAAGTGTGAGTACAATTTTGATTATTAACAGGGACATTATCTCCATATTTCATATTGAAATCAACAAAAGACCAAAAATTTTTATAAGATTGATCAAAAGCTTGTTTTTGAACTGTTGTATCGTGAAGTAAAATTCTTGAATCTAAACCAACATATTTATTAATCATATCTAATGGAATTGGTTGTTTGTAAACTTCATTAGGATCATCTTGTCTTATTTCAGATTGATTATTTAAAGTTGATACATATTGTGAATGCATTTTTTTTATTTTATTTAATTTTATTTATTTTTTATTATTTTTTAATTTAATTTACTGTGATAATCTCAGAGAGTTACTCATTTTTTAATGTTTATATATCTAATTTATAAATAAAAATGGATGTGGAATTATCATACCAAGATAAAACATTTGAATTTAATATTTCACCATTAATGCCTATTCAATATATAAGAAGTTTGGCATTTAAAACATTTAAAATTCCAGAACAAACAATTGAATTAAATTATAAAGGAAATAAAATTGATAAACAATATAATGATACATATTTAAAAGATTATTTTCCAAATTCATTAAAAATTAATATTATTGTTACTGTTTGTGAAATAAAAAATCCATTAAGAATTTTATTAAATTCCACAAGAAGTCTTTCTACTTTTAAAAATAATAAAATATTAAAAACTAAAACTTTAAAATATAAAGTAAATATTGATGGAACACAAAAAATAAAATGTGAAGAGTGTCATGAAAAAGAAGTTGAATATTATTGTAGAGAAGACTCAAAATTTATTTGTTATGAATGTAAAATAAAACATGAAGAACATAAATGTATTGAAATTCAAAAAGGTAATATTGAACAATGTGGTAATATGTATAAAAAAATTTTAATTCATGATTTAAGAATTCAAGAAGGATATTTAATTGAAATTAATAAAAAATCAAAATCTAATCATTTAAAAGATATTATTGAACAATTATATGATTTAATTTCTAAAATATTTCATTTAAAAAAAGATATTATGGATTTTTATCCTTGTATTCCATTAGAAAATCTTAATAAATTTGATTTTAAAAATACCAGAAAAACTATTTATTCAATTGATTGTGATTCTACAGAACTTTTTAATTATGAAGATAAAAAAAAATATTTTAAAGAATTACAAAAAGAAGATTTTATAATTGATAGTATAAAACATGATATTGAATCATATAAAAAAAAATTTAATTTAGAAGAATTTTTAATAAATATAATTCAAATTTATTTAAATAATTTAACAAATTTAAAAGATGATTTAAATAAATTATGGAAAGATAAAAGGAAAAATTTATTTGATTTTGCCAATGAGTTAGATGATATAATAGAAATACATAAAAAAAATTTTAATTTACAAAATTATGAAGATAAATTAAATTCATCTTTTGAATATGATGAAAATAATATTGAAAAAGTATTATTTGAAAATAGAAAAAATAAAGTTCTTCCAAGAATTATTTTATCAAGAAATTTTCCTGTTTTAACAAATTTTCATTCTTCATCATTTAGGTCAAGAAATATTTCTGAAAATAAACTAAATTTATTAACTTATGATATGGACTTTTCTTCAGATATTAATTATAATTTAGGAAATGGGAATAATAGTTATAACAATTTTTCTTCTTTAAAAAAGAAAAAAGTTTATGAAGATCAAAGAGATTCTTTCTTTAAATTAGATCGTGTATTATTAAATGAAAAAGATTTAAATAGTTTATCTCCGAAAAGACCCAAAAAAACTTATAGTATTAGATTAAGTTTTTATAAGAAAAATAACTTACAAAAAATTACTCCTGCAGAAATAATGAAAATTAAAAAAAAGAAAAAGAAACATATAAAAAATATATAAGTATTGTCAATAAATAAGTGTGTATTGTAAATTAAAGTATTTTCATTTTCAATAATGATTGAATTATTGTTAATGAAAATATTTTATTATATTTATAATATAATTTGTAATTATTTTCCATATAATTAATTAATATTCAAGAAATATAAATAAATCTTTAATTACTTAAAAAAAAAAATTGTTAAAAAAATTTATTATAATAAAATATAAAATGATTTTTTTTACATAATAAATTTAAAATATAATGTTATTAAATTTGTTTTTTTGAGGTAAAATTATCATATCTAAATAATTTTCATTTTTTCAGAATCATGTAATGTAGCAACAGAAGTAATACTTGATTTTGAAGATAAAGTATCATTTCCATTTTTTGTTTCTTCTTCTTTATTTTTTTCATTTAATTGTTCTTTTTCTAAAATTTCTTTTTCTTTCTTACTTAAAAATCTTCCTCTTTTTCCTCTTTCTCTATTCATTGCATGTTTATGTCTTGATTCATGCATATAATTTTTTTTAATATTATCATTTATATTATATAATTCTTTTAATTTTTTTCTTTTTTCCCTTCTCTTTAATATTCTATAATATTGTCTACTATTTACATAAATATATTCATTATCATTTAAAGTTTTAATTGGAATTTTTTGATTAGAAATATTTCTTTTGAAAATTGAATAATGTTCAAAACCATTTAAATAAGGAATATTTGAGAAATTTCCATAATAATCTGGATTATCATAAATTGATGAATCGACATAAACACAATTTACATAATTAATTTTACCTTGTTCATTCATTTGATTACTTGAATTAAATTTTGATTCAACTTGAGTTGTAGATGTAAAATTATGAAATGTTTTGTTTTGATATTGAAAATAATTGTCTTCTTTGTCTTTTGATTCATTTTCCATTTTTGGATTTATTATTTACACCTCTTTTACTTATTTATTTATCAATATCTACACAAAAATTATTAGATAAAATTTAAAATAAATAATAAATATATATTTAATAAAAAATACATTATAATTAAAAAAAATTGTAAATATTTTAAACAATAATTAAAAAAAATATTATTCAATAATTTTATTATGTATCATAACAAGATTTTCATATTCATATCCCAATTTTGCTTTTTGAAATTGTGAATATTTATCTCTTTCTTCATCTAAATAATTTTTCCAATAATGAATATTATTATCTCTATCTCTTAACCATTTAATTTTTTCAGCTCTTGATTTTTGTCTTTGTAATTTTTCTTTCTTTTCCTCAACTGCAATTTGTGGTAATTTTCTAATACTAAATCTATCACTTTCATTAATATAAGTAGGACAAGATGAATCACCTTGTAATATTAATTCAGTTTTTCTCCATTTTGGATTTGCACTAAAACGAGTATTTGGAATTAATTTTCTATTAAATCCTATTCTAGTTCCAAAAGATTCTTCAACTTCATTTAATTGTTTAAAATGTTCTTTATTATTTTTATAAATATGATTCACCCATTTTGTTGATGGTACTGTATTATTTATTTCTCCTTTTCTTTTTAATTCTCTTTCTATTTCTTTTTCTTTTAAAATTTCCCTTTCTTTAATTTGATTTCTTAAATCTAATATTTTTTGTTTATTTGTTTGAAAACCGATTTTATTCTTATCAATATAATCATCTAAATCTTCTGCTCTTTTTCTTATATTTTCTAATCTATTATTTAAAAAAATATCTTTTTGATGTGACATATATTCTGGTTCTGTATTTGCAATTAAAGTATCACTTAATTTTTGACAATCTAATAATTCGTCTTCATTTGCATGACTATCAAATAATGCTCTTAATATTGGTTCTTTCTTTAAATTTTCACTTATTTGAAAACGATTTATTGAATTTATAAAAGTTTGATAATTACAAAAACCTTTTTTTCCTCCTTCTTCTTGAATATATTTCATAAATTTTGTTAATCTTACTCTTAAATAATCCATTAACTTATTTAATTCTTCAGTTTTTGACATTTCTTTAATATTATCATGCATTTGATTAAATAAATTTAATTGAGCTTGTTCTGTCATTAAAGGATCTTTATTACCTTTTGTTAAATCTGCATTTAATGCAGCATTATCTTCAAAAATCAAATGCATAAATTCTTCTAAATTTAAAGTTAAATTTCCTCTTGTATTACTAGAAGCAATTAATGCTTTTGTTTCATTTAAATTTATTGGAATTGATAATTTATTTATCATTGAATAAGCATCATAAACAGTTATTTCACCATTTGAAGTTTGTGCCCATTCTCTAAATATTTTTCTAAAATTACTCCTATTTGCATATCTTCTTCTAATTGCTAATCTTATTTCATTTATTTTAGAAACATCAACACCTTCTCCTTTAGTATCCTTTACATTTATTTTTACTAATTGAGTTTCTTGTATTGCTGCTTTATTTTTATCACTTTTATCTTTTATAATTTGAGTCATTATTTGTTGTTTTCTTTTCTCTTCTAAATCTTGATATTTTTTACCTTTTTTTTTCCTTTTTTTAGTTAAATCACTTATCATCATTGAATCACCTGTAAAAGGTTCTTTTCCTTTATAAGTTTCTTCTAATTGAGCAACTCTTTCATTTGTATAAATATGTCTTGTATTAACATCAATATTATTATCTTGATAAAATTTAGTTGTAGTATAATAACGAGGATCTGGAACATCATTTACTATATCTTTTTGGGTATTTATTTGTAATGATGGTCTGAAAATTTCTTTTTTTGATGAATATGATCTCACATAATTTTTATTTCCCATTGTACCAAAGTGGTTTGTATATGTTTTCCATGGTTCAAAAAAATTTAAATTTTCAATATCTCCTTTAGACCTAAAATCTATATTTGATAATCCGTATTTGTGAACTCTATCCTTTCTAATATACATTTTGTTATTTTATTTTTTATTTTTTTGTTTTTTTTTTTTAATAAAATAAGTAAGTTTTTATTTAAAATATTTATTTTTTTTTATTTATTATTTTTAATATATAATTAATATTTTTTCCATTTTAAAAAATTAAAAAAAAAAGAAAAAATTAAAAATTAATTTAAAAAAACAATGGCAGGTTTTTTAAAAGAAGATGAAACCTTTACACATGTAATTGCAATAGACTTTGGAACAGGAGCATCAGGTTATGGTATTACTCAAAGAACTCAATTAAATCAAAAGCCACGTATAGAAGTATTTAATCCATGTGATGATAAAGATGACCAAAAGACAGTGACAGCAATTCTCTTTGACAACAATCAAAACTTTATAGACTTCGGAACACGAGCAAAATTAAAATATGCAGAAATAATAGATGATGGTAAAACAGCTCTTTTATTTGAAAGTTACAAAATGGCACTTTTTCATATGCAAAGTGAAGTAAATTCAATTGATGGTAGAACAATGCCATTAATGAAAGTAGTAAGTGAGAGTTTACGTTACATAGCAGAAAGTGCTTTAAAGAAATTAAGTGAAATGATAGGTAAGACAATGAAAAAAGAACGTATAAGATGGATATTAACTGTACCTGCTTTATGGAATGAAGAACATAAATTATTTATGCAGAAAGCTGCTGTTAAAGCTGGAATTGTTGATGATGTAAATTCACAGGAACTTCTTTTATGTTTAGAACCTGAAGGTGCTAGTATACAATGTAGAGAAGATGCTGATGAAACTTTAAAAAATCAAATTACTATGAATTCTATTATAACTATTCTTGATTGTGGTGGAGGAACTGTTGATATTACTGTTCATAAAATTAAGTGTGAACCTCATGAAAGTTTTCTTTGTGAAGAAGTTATTTCTTCTAGTGGTGGATGTGAATGGGGGAGTAAATATGTTGATGAATATTTTGAAGGTTTTTTAAAAGAATTTTTTGGAGAGGAATTATTTGGAATTTATAAAAAAAATGCAACTGGTCGATTAGAAATATTAAAACATTTTGAATTATTAAAAAAAAAATTTAATCCTGGTGAAGATGAAAGATCTCGTTTACAATTGAGTTACTTAAGTGAGAATTTATCTCAAGAAAAATTAAAGGAATTAATAGAAAAATATAATAATACACATGATAAAGAATATCAATTAAAACAAAGAGGTTCATCATGTATTGATATTCCTCCTAAATTAATGATAAGTTTCTTTGAACCATTATTTACAAAAATAAAAAATAAAATATCAGAATTATTACAAGAAACAAAAGCAAAAGCAGGTTACTTACCAAAATTTATTTTTATGGTAGGTGGATTTAGTGAAAGTCCATTTTTAAAAAGTGAAATAAAATCAACATTTGGAAATAATAAAATAAGTGTTTTAATTCCTAAAAGACCAGGAGTTTCAGTAATAAGAGGAGCATGTATGTTTGGATTAAGTCCCCGTTCAATTAAAAGTAGAATTGCAAAAAAAACTTATGGTATTAATACTTTAAGTCCATTTGATCCAAGTAAACATCCAGAAAGTAAAAAAGTTACTATTGAAGGAGAAGAATTTTGTGAAGATTTATTTGATATTTTTGTAAGGAAAGATGAAAGTGTTGGTATTGATGAAGCTATTAGAAAAATTTATTGTCCTGTTAGAGCTACGCAAACTATTATGAAAATTATTATTTATTGTACTGATAAGAAAGATGTTGAATTTGTTAGTGAGGATGGTGTTAGTAAATTAGGGGAATTAAGTGTTGAAATTGGAAAAAAACATCAAAGTGTTGAAGAAAAAACTGTTACTGTTACTTTGCTTTTTGGAGCTACACAAATTATTGCTACTGCACAGAGTAAAAGTGGAGAAAGTAAAAAATGTGAATTTAATTTTGAAAATTATAGATAAAGATTGTTTAGTTAATTTTTTGTTTTTTTTAATGTGAATTAATTAATATTATTTTATAAATTTAATGTGGAATTTTTTATTATTTTATTATTTAAATTTGATAAATGAATGTATCTTTAAATTTTTCTTGGTTATTAATTTTATTTTTATATAAAAGTATGTAGTTATTCTATTTTTATTTTTGAAATTTATTATAATAATATTTTATTTTATAATAATAAAATTTAAAATCATAAAATAAAAAAAATATTACACCTTTTAAAAAAATAAACTTTAATCAAAAGTATATTAATTTATTTTGTAAATAAATTAAAAACAAAATAATAAAAAATATATCCAATATATTTTTTAATGATTTTTTAAATATTACATAAAAGTTTTATAAATTAAATGTCAACTCCCAAACAATCTTGTCATAGAACAATTAATGAACTAAAAACTAAATCTCTTCATAAATTAGATGAAATTGATATAAATAAATTATTATTTGAAAAAAATGAAGCAATGAAGGATTTAGAATTTTTAGAAAATGATGATAATGATAATTCAGAAAATGAACAATTTGAAATAAAAAAATATAAAATTCATAAACAAAAAGATTTAAATCATAATAATGAAAATATTATAATTGTTTCTGACAGAAGTTGTCAAGGATTTGATTCAATATTAGAGAAAAATTTAGTACATTTGGAAAGTATAATTAAAAAATCCAATACTGTTAAAAAAAAAAGTTACATTAATTAAAATCAAAAATTTATCAATAAAAATAAAATCGTAAAATGAGTTTTTTGTAAATATCTTTTTAAAATAGTGTCATGATAATATAAATAAATAAATATATAATGAAACAATAATCTAAATATAATTAAATTTATAATATTTTTTATAAAAATGTAATATAAGATGATATAAAAAATTATTGAATCATGAATGAAAATATTAAATAAATGGTTCTTAAAAAAATATTTTTTGTCCAAAAATAATAATTCTAATTCCACATATATAAAATAATATATATTTTTATGGATGAAATAAAATCAATTCAATATTTAAACATTGAAAAAGTAAATCAAAACAAAATAGATTCAATTGATAACAAATATTTTAAAATTCCATATCATAGAACTTCAAATTTAAATTCATCAAATAATCAACAATTTAATCCAATAGGTACAATAAGTAAAAAATTCAGTTTCGAATTAAAATTTCTTGATTTAAATGAACAAAGAAAAAAAATATCAGTTCCTATTTTCTTAAAAAAAATAGAATATTGGACAACAATTTTTGCTTATTCAATGAGTTATTCTCCTTTATGGAGATTTCCTTATTATTTTATGTTATCAAAAGGAGCAATTTTTTTTATTCCTTTTTTATCCTTTTTTTTTATTTTAGGTATTCCTTTATTAACAATTGAATCTTCTTTAGGACAAATTTTTAAAGAAGGACCAATTGAACTTTTTATTAGAATTAAAAGAAAATATTTTGGATTAGGATTAGTTACAGCAATTACTGGATTTATTATTAATATTTATTTTAATGTTATTATGACTTGGTTTATTTATTTTTTTTTTAATTCTTTTAAATTTCCTTTACCTTGGGAGTTTAATTTAAAGAATGATACAATTAAAAATAAATTTTATCATTTAAGTTTTTTTAAACAGAAAATTTTAAATAATTTAAATTATGATGAAGAAAATTTATTTAATTTTACTTCATTAGGTAAAATTAATTATTCTCTTCTTATATGTTTATTTATTGCTTGGGTACTTACTTTTCTAGCAAATTATTTTGGTATGAGATTTAATTCAAAAACATGTTTTATAAATTGTTTATTATCTTTTTTTTTTTTATTCATTTTATTCATAAATTCATTTGGTTTACAATATGGATTAAATAAAGGATTTTTATATTTTTTAATTCCAAAAGTGAATTTATTTTTCAATTATAAAACATATTTATATGCTTTTAATCAAGCAATTTTTTTATTAATGTTAGGAAATGGTAGAAATATAGTTTTTTCAGCAAAAAAAAAAGAAGAAGAAGATATTTATAGAAGATCAACTTTAATTGGATTAACTACTTTATTAATTGGATTAATTGTAAC
>JAEEGL016597223.1_pt1 | contig 11125 bp, 7 predicted proteins | sample 9134231 | NCBI WGS metagenome assembly JAEEGL01 (sample SAMN16246548, study PRJNA631951) | gut metagenome | biome: gut microbiome; feature: rumen; material: fiber-attached | host: Bos | place: Iran: Karaj | collected 2018-10
GAACCTTGAAGGGTTCAGAGAGCTCTCGGAGACCACGTTGCATGACCTTGCTCTTGAGAAGCTGTGCCTAAGACTTTCCGACAAGCCAAAGGAGCAGAGCCTCATTCTCTCAATCATGTCCAAAGTCACAAGGGACCCTTTTGTGGCTCAGTTTAGGATGGATGTCTTTGAGGACATCTACAACAATCCTGATTTCTGTGACAGAATGCTTGAGATTCTGGACAAGATTGATTTCCTTCGTGACTACGGAAGCTTCAGACGTGACAACAGCGAGTCCTCAGGAACCTGGGACCTTGTGCACAGGTTGGAGGAGATCAGAGACTACATAGGATATGTCGAATCCCTTTCCAAGTGCCTTGGAGATGTGGATCTCAAATCAAAGGGATTAAAAGACTTGAAGGCCCATATCGATGAGATACACAAAGATAATGGCTTTTCTGAGTTGAAGAAGGACATCGCAGAGCTGAAGGCATCGACATCCAACCTGAAGAGCGTGACGGTTGGAATAAACCTGAATGAGAGGTTCGAGGCCCGTGAAATAGGCCTGATCTCGGTAAACAGCAAGGCCTTTTCAAAGTCATCGATTATAGAGAATTTCGGTTCTTTCATCTCCAGGAAGGACAACATCAAGGATGATGTGAAGTGGGATGGGTCTGCCCATTTCCAGCCGTTTTCCACTGACGGGAGCAAGGGTGGTTTCCTTGAGGACATGGCCAAGACCAGGATGAAGATGGAGAACCCGATTCTGATGATGTCCATGGCTTTTGTTCCTCAAGGGGATTTGGCCAAGGATGTGACAAGCCACATGGACAGGGTATCCGACCACATGCTCAACCAGACGGTGAAGAAGCTCAAAGAGGTCCTTGGAAGATATGTTGGCCTTTCCATAATGGACATAACGGCCCTGATTCCCGAGTTCACCTACTATGTTCGCTGGGCACAGTATGTCAGACGTCTGGAGAATGGAGGCCTTAAGTTCTGTAAGGCCCAGATCCTTCCGTCAGGCGAGTCTGACCGTATGAAGGCGGTGGGTTTTTGGAATCTTAAGCTTGCCGAGCATGTGGAAGGGGAGATAGTCACAAATGACCTTGATTTTGACCCTGACAAAAACCTGTATCTCCTTACTGGGGCCAACCGTGGCGGAAAGACCACACTGACGCAGGCCGTGGGGCTTATGTATGTGCTTGCCCAAGGCGGCATCTTCGTTCCAGCACAGAGGTTTGCCTTCATCCCTGCAGACTGCATATTCACACATTTTCCTGCGGATGAGGATAAGACCTTGGACTATGGAAGACTCGGAGAGGAGTGCAAGAGATTCCGCGAGCTTTTCAGCCAATGCACTGAGGATAGCCTGCTACTTCTGAACGAGACGTTCTCCACAACCTCGTTCGAAGAGGGCTTCTACATTGCAAGTGATGCGGTCAAGGCCCTTCTGAAGAAGGGAACCAGATGCATCTACAATACCCACATGCACAAGCTTGCAGCGGTAATCGACCAGCTGAACGGGGAGGGTCTGAAAGAGGGTGCAAAGGTTAAGGCAGCCTCTCTTGTGGCCCTTTCCGATGGCCGCTCGCGTTCCTTCAAGGTGAAAGTGGCACCTCCTCAGGGAATGTCATATGCAAAGGACATCGCCGAGAAGTATGGCGTGACCTATCAGATGCTGATGGACAACTGAAAACGGCAGATTTGATTTCTGTTGTTTTTTGTTGCAAGTTCGCTGATGCTACCTTAAGATACAAAAATGGTCTGTCGAAAAAGCGACAGACTCCGTTTTTGGTTAATAAACTTCATTTTTAAGGAGAGTATTTCAATGAAGAAACTGTTTGCTGTTTTGCTCATTGCAATGATTGCTTTCTCAGCATTCGCACAGGGCGGAAACGAGGCTCCTGCCGCTGCACAGAAGTCAGAGGTAGAGCTGGCCATCGAGAAGGCCCAGACAATGACACTGGCAGAGCTTGAGGCCGCAGCCAAGGCCGAGCTCGAGGCAAATCCTGGTCTGACGTTCAATGCCGATTCCCTTACATCAGGAATCAAGAAGGCACTTGCTGCATTCGAGAAGAAGTACGAATGGGCAGCCGGAAGGACCGCATACAACTCGAAGAAGGGCTCCGAGTATCAGCCGAAGCTGATCGCCGCACAGAAGGCAGACACATATATCGCTGACTTCGTCATGATCCAGGATGCATCGTTCTTGAAGAACGCCATGCTGGACACAGGCTTCCTTCTCAGCTATGACCCATCAGATGCAGATATCAAGATTGCTGACGGCGACAAGAACCCGCTGGTTGGAGTCACCTTCAACAAGGTCTTCCTCTATGACAACACAAAGGTCGGAAAGGACCAGATCAAGAACGTCTGGCAGATGACCGGTGTCGATGGAGTCTCCCTCAAAGCTGTCCACAACGTCTCCTACCAGAATCCGCTCGGAGAGGACATCAACATGAGCTTCCTCATCATGCTCACAAGCCCGGTTGCATGCGAGAAGCTCAAGGCAGCCTACAAGAGCTACTTCGGAAAGGACTACGTCGATGAGCCTGATTACCAGAACATCGGATTCAAGTTCGTCAAGGAGTTCATCGGTAACGTCGGATACTGGCACAGCTCAGACTCAAGCGAGGTCAAGGGTCTGATGAACTATGCTGACGATGGAAGAATCATCTTCGCAGGTCTGTGCAAGCTCAAGGACTACGAGTACTACAAGAAGGACTACAAGGACACCGACCAGTACTACACCAAGACCGTCACAGCCGGTGGTTGGAACAACGAGATCGAGGGCTTCGACGGATTCGTCTACAACATGTGGACCCTGATCCCGAAGACAGCCAAGCTCCCTTACACATCATGTCTGTTCATCAAGTACATCCATTCTGCTGAAGGTTACAATGCAGGTTGGGGTGGAATCCTCGGATACTACTCATCCAACACAAACATCCCGTCAGTCGATGGCGACCCTGCTCTTGCAGAGTGGAAGCAGAAGTGCATTGTCGAAGATGTCCAGTACATCGACCAGTCCTATGCAACAGTGGTCAAGTTCATCAACATGGCCCTCGCAGGAAAGTAAGATTAACCTAAGTCGGGGGCGGAGACGCCCCCTTTTTTTGTTGAAGGGAGTTGAAGATGGCTGAAAAGACCATTAGGTCGAACGGAGGAAGGCTCGCCACCTATTTCTCCAAGCCGGCCAACATCATCACCGTATGCTTCCTGTTCATCCTGATAATGACGGTTGTCCTTCCTTTGAGCACTTTGCTCATAGGTTCGCTCAAGGTCAACGGGAACCAGGAGGCGGTATATCTGGGACGTGGCGTCTCGGATGGTGACTTTACGTTCCACCACTGGGTGGAGCTTCTGACAAGCAAGGACTTCTCCTATGCCAGGATCAAATTCTGGACTCCATTGGGACAGTCCACGCTCATGGCTCTGATTGCGTGTTTCGTCGCAGTCCTCTTCGGAGGTGTTGTTGCATGGTTCATCACCCGTAGTGATCTGCCTTGCAAGAAGTTCATCTCCACGGTTTTCGTGTTTCCGTACATAATGCCCAGCTGGTCGATGGCCATGTTCTGGGAGAACTTCTTCAAAAACACCCAGATCAATGCTGGAAAGGGTATGCTTCAGGCCCTCACCGGCATCTGCGTCCCCGAATCCATGGTCTACGGACTGTTCCCGTGCGCTATGGCTCTTGGTCTGCACTATGCTCCTTTTGCATACATCCTCATAGGAGGAATCCTCAGGAACATGGATGCCAACCTTGAGGAGGCAGCAACGGTGCTCAAGGCCAGCAGATTCAAGATCCTGTACCGTGTGACGCTCCCAATCGTCATGCCGGCACTGGTCTCGACTGTTCTGCTCGTCTTCTCAAGCAGCATCTCGAGCTTCACAGTCCCGTTCTTTTTGAACAAGAGCTCGATCAACAGCGGAAACAACTTCATCGCAATCTCGGTTCAGATGAGAAGCCTTATCAACACAGGCTTCACAAAGGGCCAGGGCTATGTCCTTGCCATCATCCTGATGCTGTTCTCCATTGCGATCCTGACTGTGAACAACTACATCACGGGAAGTCGAAAGTCTTTCACTACGGTCACCGGAAAGTCCGGCCAGGTTTCTCTTGTCAAGCTCGGCAAGGCCAAGATGCCGATTACCATAATCCTTCTGATTCTGGTCGGTTTCTTCGCCATTGTTCCGATGTTCTCGTTTGCTGCCGAAAGCCTTTTGGAGGTCCCGGGAGACTATTCGACCATAACGCTACGCTACTGGTTCTCACCTGAGCCGTTTGAGGGAAGCAACAAGGGCGACACAATCGGAATTCTGAGAAGCATGTTCATGTGGAAGGCGCTGGGGCGAAGTTTGCTGCTGTCACTGATAGTTTCGGCCGTAGCCGGAACCTTCGGCATTCTCATCGGCTACGCCGTTGCCCGTAAGCGTGGAAGCAAGGCGGCCACACTGGTGTCCAACCTTGCATTCCTGCCATATCTGATTCCTTCGATGAGCTTCGGTGCCGTCTATCTTGCCTTGTCCTACACCAGGGGCTTCACATGGCTTGACGGCTCGTTCCTCCTTCTGATCATGGTCGGATCGATCAAGTTCATGCCGTTTGCATCCAGAACCGGCACCAGTGCAATGCTCCAGCTCTCCGGAGAGATTGAGGAGGCTGCCATTGTCATCGGAGTGCCATGGATCAAGCGAATGACCAAGATCCTGTTCCCGATCCAGAAGTCAAGTTTCATCAGCGGTTATCTGCTGCCGTTCATCTCCTGCATGAGAGAGCTGTCGCTGTTCGTCCTGCTCGTTCCGAGCTTCCAGACACTTGCGACCAGCATGCTGCAGGAGTACAGCAGAACAGGGCTCACGCAGTCCAGCAACGCGGTCAACCTACTTATCATCATCGTCGTTCTGATAATCCAGTTCGTCGTCAACAAGTTGACCGGAGCAAGCATCGACAAGGGAGTGGGAGGAAACTGATATGCCGAAGATCGTGCTAGAACATGTAACAAAGAGATTCCAGAAATTCACAGCGGTCGAAGACCTGAACATGGTCATCGAGGACCGCGAGTTCATCATTCTCCTCGGACCTTCCGGATGCGGAAAGACAACCACGTTGAGAATGATTGCAGGACTTGAGACCCCGACAGAGGGACGCATCACAATCGGAGACACGGTTGTCTTCGATGCTGAGAAGAAGATCAACCTCTCACCGGCAAAGAGAGACATAGGCTTTCTGTTCCAGAACTACGCCCTCTGGCCTCACATGACTGTCCACCAGAACATCGCATTCGGACTAGAGAACCTCAAGTGGCCAAAGGCCAAGATAGAGGAGAGGGTCAAGGAGATGCTCCAGATGCTCAAGATCGAGGAGTTCGACAAGCGCTATCCCTCTGAGCTCTCCGGAGGTCAGCAGCAGAGAGTCGCAATTGCCAGAACGCTTGCTCCGAAGCCGAAGGTGCTGTTCATGGACGAGCCTCTGTCAAACCTTGATGCAAAACTGAGACTCGAGATGAGAATCGAGCTCAAGAGGCTTCACACCGACACCGACTCTACCTTCATCTACGTCACGCATGACCAGCTCGAGGCCATGACGCTCTCATCGAGAATCTGTCTGATCAAGAACGGGCTGCTTCAGCAGTATGATCCACCGATGGAGACCTACTCGAACCCAGCCAATCTGTTCGTCGCAGACTTCGTCGGTAACCCGTCGATGAACTTCATCGATGCCAAGTGCCTCTCCGTCAAGGGCAAGAGCGCCCAGCTTGAGTTCTTCGGGCGCAAGTTCGAGTTCAAAGCCTCAAAGGACATTGAGAAAATTGCATCTGACCAGGTTGTGGTTGGAGTTCGTCCTGAGTTCGTCCATCTCGAGACTGGCGACATCAAGGGCAAGATCTACGGAACCCTTCCTGCCGGAATGGAGACGACGGTCAAGCTCGACATCGACGGCTACATCTTCACCTCTGTGAAGTTCGGAAGTGTTGACTACAAGCTCAACAGCGGCATGAACTTCTCAATTGAGGGGGAGGGGATAATCCTGTTCGACAAGGAGAGCGGAAAGAACATCGGAAAGGGCAGTGTAATTGCCTGCTGAGTCAACTGAGTTCAATCCTCTGTTTTCTGGGGCCATTGCATGTGCGATGGCCTCTTTTTTTCAAGCTCGACCGCTCTGAAGCTTCAGACTACGAAGACGTTGATCCCCTTGGCCTTAAGCCTTTCAATCTCGTCTTTCGGAGTCTCGGAGTCTGTGACCACGGTTCTGACCTTGGAAAGGTCGAATGCAAGGCAGAAGGCCTTTCTGTTGAACTTGCTGCTGTCCACCAGAAGTATCGTCTCCCTGGCGTGGTCCACCAAGAGGCGCTTCATGCTTGCCTCGCTGGGGATTGCAGAGTAACAGCCAGCTTCTGACTCAATTCCTGAGACACTTGTGACGCATTTGTCCACATAGTACTTCTTGATATTCTCCTCAGCATCGGGTCCGATTGTCAGATGTGTGTCACGTGTAAGTTCTCCACCGATTTGGATGATTGTGTTCTCCTCGTTTTCTATCAGAATATCTGCAATGTCCGGAGAGTTGGTCACAAAGAGCATGTTCCGAAGGTCCTTTATCATAGGAGCCAGAATCTGGTTGGTGCTTCCACCGTCTATGAAAATGCTTTCGTCGTTCTGAAACAGCGTCATCGCAAACTGTGCGATTCTCTCCTTTACCTCTCTGTTTCTGCCAAGACGGTTCTGGATTGAGGATGTCTGCCAGACGGATTTCTTCTGCTCGCTTAGAATTGCACCTCCGTGGACGCGGATGAGCTTCTTGGCTTTCTCAAGTTCTATCAAATCTCTTCTGATTGTGATCTCGGTTTCGTTTAACAGCTCTGAAAGCTCTGCAATGCCGACCTTGTGCATTTGCGTGATGATTTCAACGATCCGGTTTCGTCTTTTCTGGATGATTTCTCTCTGTGCCATGCTCAAATTGTACACTGATAGGGCAGTGTTGTACACAAAAATTAGCAGAAATTCTGCAAATTTACTGCAATAATAGCAAAATAATGAAAAAACCTATCATAAAAATGTTATTTTTTTGCTTTACAACTGGGATTTCGCGTTATAAGGTTAACTTAGGAGGATATTGTATGAAGCTTGTTTCAGCTACCGAAATGCTTCGTGATGCCGTGCGCGGCCACTATGCAGTCGGACATTTCAATCTCAACAACATGGAGAGTGTAAGAGCTTTCCTTCTTGCGGCACAGGAGACCAAATCGCCTATAATCCTCGGCGTCTCCGGCGGAACCGCAAAATACATGGGTGGATACAGAACCATTGCGGACATGGTTCAGGATTTCGTGAACTATTTGGACATCACAGTTCCGGTTGCCCTTCATGTGGATCACGGCAAGTACGCTGAGGCCCTTGATGCAATCGAGAACGGATTCTCTTCCGTCATGTTCGACGGCTCGTCTCTTCCAATTGAGGAGAACATAGAGAAGACCAAGGAGGTCGTCAGACTTGCCCATGCCAGAGGCATCAGTGTAGAAGCTGAGGTTGGAGGAATTGGAGGTGAGGAGGATGGACGCATCTCAAGAGGCGAGTGCGCAGACCCTATGCAGTGCAAGATGATTGCGGACCTTGGAATAGATTTCCTTGCAGCTGGCATTGGAAACATCCATGGAAAGTATCCTGCAGACTGGGAAGGCCTGCACTTTGATGTTCTGGAGAGCATCAAGGCCCAAGTCGGCGATCTTCCTCTGGTCCTTCATGGAGGTTCTCTGATTCCTGAGGATCAGATCAGAAAGGCAATCCGCGGAGGAGTTGCAAAGATTAACGTCAACACCGAATGTCAGATTGCGTTCACAGAGGCAACACGCAAGTACTTCGAGGAGAACAGGGACAAGGAGAGCAAGGGCTTTACCCCAAGAGCTGTCCTTGCACCAGGCCTTGAGGCGACAAAGGCGATGTGCATCAAGAAGATGACACTCTTCGGAAGTGTCGGGAAGGCTTGAGTTGTTTGATTATCAGATAGTTGGGGTTGGCTACAGCTGTGTGGATGCAATCTGCATGGTTGAGGACTTCCCGGTTGAGAACAGCTCGACTCATGTGACGAAGAGGATCCTTCAGGGAGGAGGGGCGGTGGCAACTGCCATCGTCGCAGCCTCAAGGCTCGGCTCCAAGTGCACCTTCATCGGAAATCTTGGAAACGATGCCGTGTCAGATGAGATAATAGGGCTTTTCAAGGCCGAAGGTGTCTGTACAGACCATATGGTTAGGCGTGAGGACTGCCAAGGTCTTGAGTCGATAATCATGGTGAACCCTGAAAACGGCTCCAGAACCAAGTTCCCGCAGCGGGACTTTAGCCCCGCCATAGAGTGGACAGATGACCTTAAGGCTGTGATCAGAAGGAGCAAGGTTCTGCATCTGGATGGCACCCACTATGAGAATGCCATCAACGCAGCCAGAATCGCCAAGGAATATGGGGTTCTGGTCTCGCTTGACGGCTGCTCAATGCAGAAGGACAACGAGAAGAACAAAGCTCTTGCAACCATGGCCGACATTCTGATTATGAACAGCAAATATCCGTTGCGTGTAGGTGAAAAGGGCAATTATAATGAATCTTTACTTGAGATGTCCCGATGGGGCAGCAAGAAGGTCATAGGTTGCACTTTGGGAGAGGATGGCAGCAAGTTTGTGATAGACGGCTCTGTTGTTGATTTTCCTGCCTTCAAGGCGACCAAGGTTGTGGACACCACCGGATGCGGTGATGTCTTCCATGGAGCCTTTCTCGGCGCCTACATTTCAGGCATGGACATCAGAACCTGCATAAGGTTTGCAAGCGCCACAGCCTGCATCAAATGCGCCGTTCCAGGTGGAAGGGCGGGTGTTCCGGACAGAAAGACTGTCCTGGAAATGATTGGAGAATAAAACTACACGAAGGTGTAGGGAAATAAAAGGAGAAAAAAATGAAGAAAGCACTAGTTATTCTGCTTATCGCTCTGGTTGCAATGACAGCCATCTTCGCACAGTCTGCTACAGAGCAGAAGGCCGGCGGATCTGGAGAGCTCATTCTTTACACAACCGTGAGCCAGGCACACTATGACATCGCCATTGCAAAGTTCAATGAGCTTTATCCGAACATCACTGTCTACTACACATATGGTGGAGCTGGTGACTGCAAGGCTAGAATCCAGGCAGAGGCTTCCAACCCTCAGGCCGACGCCCAGTTCGGTGGACTTCAGTATGCTGACCTCGAGGCCTATGGCCAGTACTTCGAGAGCTATGTCAGCAAGTATGATGACAAGATGCAGGAAGGCTACCACAACACATCCGGCAAGCTCACATTCCACGACATCCAGATTCCTGTCATGGTCGTCAACGACGCACTCGAGGCAGAGCTCGGAATCAAGGTCACAGGATGGGAGTCACTTCTTGATCCGAAACTTGCAGGCAAGGTCGTCATGGCCAACCCGACATCATCATCCTCAGCATGGAACAACCTCCAGTGCCTGCTTACCGACTTCGGTGGCTGGGAAAGTGACGCAGCTTGGGATTACATCGCTAAGCTCATGCAGAACGGCCTTGTCGTCGTAAGCTCCTCATCGGTTCCCGGAAAGTCAACACTCGCCGGTGAGTATGCAGTCGGTCTCTCATATGAGCCTGCAATCGTCAAGCTCCTTGATGCCGGAACAACCGGTGGCCACATGGTCTACTGGGAGGAAGGTGTGACCAGCGTCGGATTCGCTTCAGCAATCATCAAGGGTGCAAAGAACCTTGAGAACGCAAAGCTGTTCATGGACTTCCTGCAGAGCGACGCAGGACAGCAGACCTACCTTGATGCTGCAGCAAGACCGGCAACGACAACAAAGCTTTCCGGCGGCAGTGCAAGAATGGTTGACCTGGATACCGTCAACTACAAGGTTGCAGACACTGAGGCCCTTGCAAAGAACAAGGCAGCCATCTGCGACAAGTGGAACGAGTACTGGGCAAAGTACGGAAAGAACTGATTCAGACTCTATTTCATTGTGGCCCCAAGCTTTTGGGGCCACACAATTTGCCCATTGACCACCCTTGGGCAAGGTAAAAGCTAAAACAAAACATCAGCGGAGTTGTAAAAATGGATGTAAAGATCACAATCAATAATGCAGTCAAAAAATATGGCGATTTCGTGGCCATTCCTGATCTGTCTCTGGAGATCCAGCCGGGAGAGTTCTTCACACTTCTGGGACCTTCGGGATGTGGAAAGACGACTCTGCTCAGAATGATAGCCGGATTCAATTCCATTGAGGGAGGCAGCTTCTATTTCGGAGACCGCCTCATCAACGACCTTGACCCGGCAAAGAGGAACATCGGAATGGTGTTCCAGAACTATGCAATCTTTCCACACCTCACAGTAAGAAAGAACGTAGCCTTCGGACTGAAGAACAGAAAGCTTCCGAAAGACCAGATAAATGAGAAGACCGATGCCTTCATGTCACTTATGAAGATATCCGAGTATGCTGACAGACTTCCCGAGAAGCTCTCAGGCGGACAGCAGCAGAGAGTCGCTCTTGCCAGAGCCCTGGCTATAGAGCCGGAAGTCCTTCTGATGGACGAACCGCTTTCGAACCTGGATGCAAAGCTCAGAGTCGAGATGCGCACCGTCATCAAGGAAATCCAGAACAGACTGGGTATCACAACCGTCTATGTCACACATGACCAGGAAGAGGCAATGGCCGTCTCCGACAGAATCGCAGTCATGAACCTCGGTGTGATCCAGCAGATCGGCACACCGAAGACCCTTTACCAGCGACCTGCAAACAAGTTCGTGGCAACCTTCATAGGTCGCACCAACCTCATGGACGCAACGGCCAAGGTGAGCGGTGGAAAGAAGGCCATAGAGTTCAGCAACGGCTATACCGTCGAGATGCCGAACCTCACAGATGTGACTGACAATCAGAAGGTCATAGTCTCCGTCAGGCCGGAGGAGCTTGTCATAAACCCGAACCCGGAGAAGGGCAGCCTCTCTGGAAAGGTCCTATACAGCACATTCCTCGGGCTGAACACCCACTACATCATCGAGATGCCGGACGGGTCAAGGTCTGAGATCATACAGGAGTCTCTGATAGACGACATCATCGAGAACGGAACAGATGTCAAGATGACCGTCAAGGCGGAGAAGATCAAC
>JAEEGL016962044.1_pt1 | contig 11125 bp, 9 predicted proteins | sample 9134231 | NCBI WGS metagenome assembly JAEEGL01 (sample SAMN16246548, study PRJNA631951) | gut metagenome | biome: gut microbiome; feature: rumen; material: fiber-attached | host: Bos | place: Iran: Karaj | collected 2018-10
AGATAAGCCTTTTCCAGTTCAAGGATCGTCTGACCCTGATAGCTTCCGGAAGGATTCTTCAGCACGACGAGCGCTGCATCGGTTCTGGTATCATCGGCCAGTGCCAGCGGCAGCATCAGACTCATGCAGTTTCCTTTCGGATAGTAGCAAGGAACCGCCGTACGGAAATTCCATCCGACGCGCTTGAGTGCGATCTCGATGGCATCTTCCATCCTGGCCTTCAGGCGGCGATAGATACGATCATTTTCAATGATGTAGTTGCTCAGTGCCAGATAAGCCTGCTTCTTGCGCTCTCTCGAGTTGGCTGTTTCCAGTTTTTCGATCAGCATCTGTGCTTCCTCATCCGAGAACGCACATTCTTTCAGGTAGTCGATCGGAAGACGATCGATATTGTCAATGATGATGTGCTCATAATCGGTCACCAGCGGAGCGGAGAGATCATAGAACAGATCGCTGATGCTGGTGTAGTAGTTTGCGATCTTCGGAAGCGGATTGAAATAGCTTGTCAGCATCTTGCCATAGCCGTCTTTGCCGCGCTGACCGGCGATCGCGAAGGATTCGAACTTCCACTCCGGAACCGAAGGATCCTCATCATGCTTGGAATTCGGAATGAAGCATGCGTAGATATCCTGATAACGGTTGTTAACAAGACCGGTATTAAAGGCGGCAAAGTGGCCTTCTTCGATACTGACTTTCTCCTCCTGCTGCAGGCGGTAGAATGTATACTGGATATACTTCTTGAGGATGTAGTAGCGTCCTCTCTCGCGGGTTCCGCGATAGTCCCAGTTCTCCGGCAGCGCCAGCTCAGCCAGCTCCTTCAAAAACTCCTGCCAGTATCCGATGTCGGCAAAATTCTCCAAACTCTTTCCCGGAGGAATGATGCGGCTTTCGTCCTTTTCATCTGCCTCTTCGGTATCCTGCTCTTTCTGCGGATAACCGACATAGCTTAAATACCACGGCTTGCCGTAGCTCTTTTCGTTCTTGCGCAGTACGGCCATCATGTCGGCATTGCCTTCCCAGGAGATCGGGAACATGATCATCGAGCCGCGCTGCTGGTAGGTCTGATCCGTCAGACTCTTCTGATACGCCTCGCTCAGCTTCTGCGCCGGATCATCCAGTCCCTTGCGCATCAGATAATCCAGCACCTTCTGCGGAAGGTAGGCAAGACGGTCGAAGGTCGATTCTTCTTCCTTTTCGCGGGACCCTTCGGCTTTGTTTTCCGGAAGACGAGTGTTGTCCGCTGCCGCGATCTCATCGCGGGAGGGTTCGGATTTGAAGGTCGATCCGCTCGAGGTTCCCGTAAAACGAACACTGCCGGAGGAAGAACGCACCATGGAATCCTGCGACCCGTCATCCTGACGGCGATAGTTTCCGTAATTGCGGCTGAAATTATTGTAATTCCGATTATAGCTTACACCGTAATAATTGCCGCGGTCACGGCTGTTCTGGAACTGATAGTCCTTCTCGCGTTTTGTATACTCCGGCTCCGACATCACCATGTTGTTATTCTGGTTTTCCGGCTCACGAGCTTCAGGTTTTTCCGGCGCGGAAACGGTTTCAGGCTTCTGGAAAATGGACAGGGAAACCATTTCGTTTTCCGATTCCTTCAGATCGGAAGAAACCGAAGTAAAACGTTTGTACGTAGGTTCGCTCGCTTCTTTCCAGTTGTGAATAATAACATTACAGTTGGAATGACCGTCTTTCTCATAATCTTCGATCTCAATGAATTCCGGGATATCCTGCATCAGGTTTTTCGTCTGGATATAGCCGAATTTTCTGGGGCTTATCCCGTTCAGGGAAAGCTCCTTTCCGACGACGGAAAGCGGGTATTTCTCCTCGAGCGAGAATTTGGTAATTAACTTGTTGTAGATTTCAATTTTATCCTGTTTGGTAAGCATAGAATTATTCCCTTTCCTGCTTGTTTCTCAGCTTGTAAGATAATCTCATAATACTGTCCGTTAAATGAACATTTTCAACGATGACGTCCGAATTGACGATTTCCAGATCCGTCGATGCAAAATTCCAGATTCCCTTGATTCCGTAATCACATAAGAGCTCAGCCATCTTCAGCGCCTGAACCTTCGGAATCGCAAGAACCGCGATATCGATCGCATTGTCACGGATGAAAACCGGTAATTCTTCATCGGCATGGATCACATGACCGGCGATCTCTGTCCCAATCAAGGCAGGGTCATTATCGAATATCCCGATAACATGAAATCCCCGCTTCTCAAAGTTCGGATAATTGGCAAGAGCTGCACCGATATGCCCTGCACCGATAATAATCACGTTGTGAGGCTGGTCAATGCCAAGGATCCGCGCTACCTCCGAGTAGAGCGATTCCACATTGTACCCGTACCCCTGCTGTCCGAATCCTCCGAAGTGATTAAAATCCTGCCTGACCTGAGAAGCGGTCAAGCCCATTTTTTCACTTAATTCTCCGGAGGAGATCCTTGTCACACCGTTTTGCAGGAGCTCTCCCAAATACCGATAATACCGAGGCAGCCTTCTGATGACAGCATCCGAAATATAATCATTTCGTTCACCCATTATGAAGTACTCCTTCTAAAAAAAATAATGAATAAGACCATTATAAACACCCTTTATTGAAAACGCAACGACCATTCGGTCAAGTTTTCCAGTAATTTTATTCCTCTTTTCTCAAGACTGCAAGGACAGTTTGGAAGTACTCCGGCAATTCAGAATCGCAACGCATGTATTCACCCGTTACCGGATGCTCAAAGCCAAGGACCTTCGCGTGAAGGATCTGCCCCGGCCAAAAATCCATCCCTGCGATCTTTTTCCCCGCAGCGGTCGTCTCTTTCACGAGTCCGTACAACGGATCTCCCATGACCGGATGACCGATCGACTGCATGTGAACACGAATCTGATGCGTCCGTCCTGTTTCCAGGCGAACCTCCAGATAGGAATAGCTTCCGAGTGTCTCCAGCACGCGGTAACGGGTCACGGCCCGCCTGCCGTCCTGCCGCACGCACATCTTTTTTCGGTCCTGATCGCAGCGGCCGATCGGTTTATCAATGGTCCCTTCAAGTTCCTTAAAGGTTCCTCTCACGACCGTGTGATACACCCTTTCGATATCGTGCTCCTTCATTTTCTCCGACATCACCAGATGGGCTCTGTCGCTCTTACACACTGCCAGAAGCCCCGAGGTGTCCTTATCGATCCGATGCACGATCCCAGGCCTTAGAACCCCGTTAATGCCCGACAGACGGCCTTCAAAGGCATACATGAGTCCGTTGACCATCGTTCCGTCCTCGTGGCCGTGGGCGGGATGAACCACCAGACCTCGCGGCTTATTGACGATCGCCAGATCCTCATCTTCGTAGACGATCTCCAGATCCATCTTTTCGGGCTTGGCATTCAGCTCCTTAGCCTCAGGGATCAGCAATTCCACCGTATCCCCTTCCTTGAGCTTATACCCAGCCTTCAGGATCTTTCCGCCTACCAGAAGATTTCCTTCCTCAAGCAGGCGCTGGATCCTCGAGCGGGTCATTCCCTCAACCGAAGCGGTGACAAACACATCCAGCCGGCTGCCGGCATGAGGTGCGCCAACTGTTAATGAAACCCTTTCACTCATCCTTGCTCCAACCCATCTTGTCAAAAAACTCATCCATCATCGTTTTGCGGAAGAAACCGAAGACAAGCAGCATGCCGCAGCCGACAACGATCAGGCAGTCCGCGATATTGAAGATCGGGAAATCGATAAACAAGACCCGGATATAGTCGATCACAAAGCCGAGCTTGACACGGTCGATCATGTTTCCGATATCACCGGAGAGGATAAAGATCATGGAAAGGATCAGGATCACACGATTGAACATGTTCTCCTTCTCGCCTTTCGCCGAAAGACGAAAAAGCACATAAGCGATCGCGCAGCCTGTCAGCGATCCGATGATCAGGAAAAGCCATTTCTGGTTCATCAGCATACTGAACGCGGCCCCTACATTTTCGGCATAGTAAAACTGCAGGATACCCGGGATCACGGTCAACGGCCCGTTGACCCGAATGGACTCAAAGGCCCATTGCTTGACCTCCTGATCCGTCAGAATCAAAAGGGCTGCCAGGAGCAGATATAAAACGATTCTTAAGCCACGTTTGGCCATGCGTGTCTCCTTACTTTTTGACAAATTTTTCAATCAGCACGCGGTGTCTGCCTGATTTGGAAATACCAAGATCTTCACGAATGAGAATACGCCCCTTGCCGCGCAGGGTCAGCTTATCGCCCTCCTGTGCCAAACGGTCTCCGTTCACGACCACAGCCCCGTTTCGGCTGACAAGTCCTTGACGGATCATTTTCTGCGCACTCTCGCGCCCCATCTGAAATCCGTGGCTGACAAGGCTGTCGATTCTCAATGAAGAGACGGAGATCGTCATCTCAACGCCCCGCTCCGCCGCGGGCAGCGCCTCTGCCGTTACTATCGTAACATGCACGATCGCGGCTCCGACACTTGTCAGCTCGCTCATCAGATAGTCCGCGATCTCCGCTTTCACGATCGCGACGCATCCGGACTCATCGAGCAGCAGGTCACCGATCTTCTCTCTCTTGATTCCGGTGCCGAGAATGGCCCCGAGGTAATCACGGTGTTCCGGTATCTTCTTCAGAAACCTGCGGTCCACCGGCTCGATCCGAAGAAAGCACAGTGCTTCCGAGAACTGATTCTTGAGATAATCGGGATCCTCTTTGAGATAAAAGTCCGGGCAAAACGCAGCGATCTTGCGCTCCGCTTCCTGAAAGCCTCCAAAAGTCTCTTTGCAAATCGAAAGCCTTCCTACCGAATGGGTGAGAAGGCTTTGTTTATGATCATCAAGAAAGTCTGAAAAAGTGACATAGCCGCCTTTATCCGCTTCTTCGATCAGGTCCTCGATCCGGGCAAGAAACCATTTATCGTCCTGGTTCTCCGTCATAACTTACTGGCGCTGTCCCCAGGGAAACGCAAGGCCTTCGGTCTCAAGCGACTGGCGGATATCGACATCACCGGCAAAATCAACATTGCCCGGCGCGATCATGAAGATCTTATCCGCGATACGCTGAATGTTGCCATCCACCGCACAGCAGCAGCCGCAGAGGAAATCCGTGATGCGCTGCGCAATGCTGTGCTCCACGAATTCGAGATTGATAATGACCGGCTTGTTGTCTTTGATGTTTTGTGCAATGACACGCGCTTCATCAAACGATTCAGGGCTTGCCACGACGACCTGCATCTGAACGCTCGCGTGCAGATTCAGGACCTTGCTGCCGTTGCGGTCCGTTGTCGTGCCGGCCGACTGATAGCCGGAGGTGCGATAGGACGCCGTACGGTAGGAGGAAGACTGATCCCTGGTATAGCGGGAATCCGAATTGTCATAGCGGCTGCTCGCTCTGGAGTAGCTGCTGAAATTGCTGACACCGGGTGTGGATTCATAGGTATCCTCATCCTGGTAATCATCATAATCATCGTAATCGTTGGTTTCGTTCTCTTCGGCTTCGTTTGTCGTGAACCCAAGGGCTCCGGCAATTCTATCTACGAATTTACTCATTGCTGCCACCTCTCAATTTATATTGCTGTTTACCCACGTTATTGTTTATTATTGCGTTTTTCAGGCGCAAAGTCAACACTTTATGCCATTCCTCGCAAAAAACTTACTCGCCTGTCAGCTCGGACGCTTTGTCGAAGTCGTCTCTGGCTCCCTCGAAATCCTCAAGCGCGGTCTTGATCTGGCCTCTTGTGAAATAGGCCCATGCATACTCGGGATTGAGCTCAATGCATTTATCAAGATCTTTCATGGCCTTCTCGTAATCTTCCTGCATGAAATAGCAATACCCGCGGTTGCCGTAGGCAATGTAGGATTCGTTGGAATTCAGATAGCGGGAATAGTCGGAGATTGCGTCGTTCCATTTGCCAAGGCGGAAGCTGATGTTGGCACGTCCCTGATACAGGATCGCATCGCTCGGAGCAATGTTGATAGCCTGAATATAGTCATTCATCGCGTCCTCGTAGCGCTCCAGGTAAGCTTCCATCTCCGCACGCTTCACAAAGAAGTCAACCGTCAGATAAGCCGAAAGCTCCTGATAGTGGTTGTAGTCCTCGATCGCCTCGGCATACTGCTCCGTCATGCGGTACGCTTCGCCGCGGTTCCAGTAAAGGACATCATTCTCCGGTTCCTTCTCGATCGCAACATTGTAATCCTCGATCGCTTCGGCGTATCGCTCAAGATTGAACAGCGCCGTTGCCCGGTTATTGTACGCATGAGAAAGCGAAGCATCCAGATCAAGCGCGGAGGTATAATCCAGCACCGCGTTCTCATAATCCTTCAGCGCCGAATAGCAGTCGCCGCGGTTGATGAAATAGTTCGCATTGCCGGCATCAATGGAGATCGCTCTCGCAAAGTCTTCGCCGGCCGACTGATAATCTCCATTTTTGTACAGTGCCAGTCCGCGGTTATTGTAGTAGACAGCGGATTCACCGTTCAGGCTGATCGCCTGATTAAAGTCAGCGATCGCGTCACTGTACTTTTCCATCATGAGATAGGCCATGCCGCGGTTGTTGTAGATCTCATCCGTCGCTTTGTCCATCTCGATGATCGTCGTGTAGGATTCCACTGCAGACTGATAATTTCCGAGGGCATAAGCACTGTCGCCCTGCTGGATCAGTTCGTTGACATTGGTTTCATTGCTGCAGGCCGTCAGAAGAGACGATACCAAGAGCAGCGCAGCCAGAATGATGGCGGTAAAGTGTTTCATAGAATCCTCTCTGTTTTACTCACGGTTAACCTTGACCCGATCATACAGGTTGATTCCTTTTACGATCGAATAACCCTGGGCCTGATAAATGATATCCACGGACTCAAACTGCTCGTAGCCGCCGTTGATGAGATACACTCCGTAGAGATATCCCGTCTGCCCAGTCACCAGCGACTGATCCGAAGAAGCGTTCTGGATTGTAAAGCCCGGTGACAGTCCTTCCGGCAAGGAAAAGTAAACCGTATCCTCCTTGACATCAGCGACATCGACCTTCTGGAAATAGACGGAATCCGTCCCGGCCACCAGGAAGCCGTAATCCGCTCCGGACTGCATCAGATAGCTTTTCGGAGCCACATAATACTCACGGTGAACCAGACAGCTGTCCGCGATCTTGATTCCCGAATGGCTGTTCTTACTGAAGACAATGTTCGCCGTACGGTCGTTCATGAAATCCTGGATCCGCTCGGTTACCGCGAGCACCAGCTTGTATTCATCATAACCGGTCTGCTTCAGCTGCGTGATGCGTCCGGTCATCTTATCGGAGCTGTTATAGATAAACGATACCGTATCCATTCCGGAGAAGAAGGAAGCTTCCTCTTCGGTCAGGAAGATGACAATGTTCCAAACCGGCGAACTGACAAGACGGTACAGCGGCGTGCCGGCCTGAACCGACTGCAGATTGATCTCGAAATACGAATAGTTTGCCTCGTAGTTTTTCAGGAAATCCGCGCCGATCTGGTCAACGGTCCAGCCTTCGTAGCCATCGTAGGAATAATCGATAACACCGGCCGATGAGAGGAACAGATTGCTTTTAACGGTGTTCTGTTCACCAAGATAGATGCCCTGCTCTGCGAGAAGCGAACTGATCTTGGTGTTGCTCATCAGCGAGTACATATCCTTACGCTCTGAAACCGCGTCCTTCAGGTTTGTCTCAAGGATATAGAGCGAAGAATATCCGTTAACGGATTTGTTTCGCAGATACTGTGCGATCGACTGAGCGATGTTGGTATCGAGCGAATCAAACACTTCATCGTATTCCGTATCGCCCAGATCGGCGATCTCATTGTAGATCTCGTCGATCTTCTCCTGCAGAATGTCTCCGTAATAGTCATCCAGAAGCGAACAGACAAGCGTTCCCTTCTGCAGTTCCTTTCCGCCAGGATAGTAATACTGTACGATGCCACTTGTCGTTGCTTTGACAAGCTGTTCCTCGCGGACAATGACTCCCTGGGCAGAGAAAGAATCGACGATCTCACCCTGGCGGGCAATGATGTAGTTGGTGGTATCTTTATTGATAAAGATCACAAACTGTGCCGCCAGATACACGACAACCATGATGACGATCAGATACGTGAAAAATACGCTCTGACGTCCCCCCGAACGTTTCGTGCGTTTTTTTGCCACCTTCGGCCTCCTTATTTAACCTGGCCAAGCCTCTCGATTACACGTTCTTTTCCAAGCAGCTGCATGACCTGAAACAGATCCGGCGCCTGACTTCTGCCGCAGACCGCCACGCGCAGCACCATGGAGAAATCGCCCACATTGCCCTTGTACGCATCCGGATCCTGCTTGTAAGCCTTCATATCCGATGCCAGACCGTATGCCGGGCAAAGTGATTTGATCTCTTCGAACCAGGCATTCGCGTCCTGAGCTTCGCTCTTTTCATAGACCGCCGCGTAGTCGTGCGCGATCTTGACAATCAGATCATGGTCAAGCGCGGGCATCTCGCTGTAATTGGGCTCAAACAGCTCATCAAAGAAGAAGCTGAGATACTGCTTGACTTCATTCCAGCGGCCGAAGTCCTTTCTCGGCTTCTTGCCGCCGCGGCCGATCGAAAGGATCGCCTTGGAATAAGCCTCATCGCGCGTCAGCAGCACATAAAACTCAGGATCATATTCCTTCGCCCAGGCGCTCGTGTAGGCATAGACCTCATCGGCGCTCATTCTTGCCACGACGTTCTTGCAGACGTCGCTCAGTTTATCAAGGTCAAACAGCGCACCGGAAGAACTCATCTTCTTTGCGGTAAACTTAAAGTCATCGAGCGGTGCGCTCTGGTTGGCACGGCGCCACTCCTCGAAATTCGAGTTCAGCAGCGTCATCACATATTCGATCGCTGCCGGAATCGGAATACCGGTCTCAAAATAGTAATCCAGCGCAAACTCAGGATCCTTGCGTTTGGAAAGCTTACGCTTGGAGACACCGTCAAGCTTCATCAGCTGAGCGGTATGAAGGTATTTCGGACGCTTAAATCCAAGCGCGTCAAACAACTGAATATGGATCGGGAGCGTGCCGAGCCACTCCTCACCTCTCACGACATGAGTGGTATGCATCAGATGATCATCGATCACATGGGCGAAGTGATAGGTCGGCAGTCCGTCGGATTTTAAGATGACAACGTCCTGATCATTTTCGGTGATCTCCATCTGGCCTTTGACCAGATCGGTAAACTTGATCTTATGCTCAATGGAACCCTCGGAGCGGAAACGAATGACATAGGGACGACCCTCATCAAGTGCCGCTTCCACCTCTTCCATCGGACGGTCTCTCCAGACCGCATACTTTCCGTAATAGCCGAAGTTTTCCTTGTTGGCTTCCTGAACGCGGTGCGCCTCTGCCAGCTCTTCCTCGGTCGCAAAGCACGGATAAGCCATGCCCTTGCGGACGAGATCCTTGACGTAAGTCTGATAGATCGGGCCGCGCTCGCTCTGCGTGTAGGGACCGTAGATTCCGTTGTCCCCCTCCAGCGTTGCCCCTTCATCGAAATTCAGTCCGAAACGGCTGAAGACTTTGATGATGGTCTCCACTCCGTTTTCAACAAGACGCTTGCGGTCGGTGTCTTCGATTCTCAGATAAAAGATACCGCCGCTCTGATGGGCCAGGCGCTCATCGACAACCGCACCGTACAGATTGCCGAGATGCATAAATCCGGTCGGACTCGGAGCGATTCTTGTAACCGCCGCCCCCTCGGGAAGATCACGCTCCGGATAGCGTTTTTCCATATCCTCCGGAACGGTCTTGATATTCGGAAACAGTCTCTCTGCCAGTTCCTGATGGTTCATAGTTCACCTCTGTATATGTTTACTTTTTCGAAGTTTCTTCGGTAGTCCCCTCCGCGTTTTGCGGTGCGCTCGGCGTTTCCTTCTGCCCCATTTTACGCTCCGTCCCCGCGATCAGCCGCTGGATATTGCCTCGATGGCGAATGATCGTTGTCAGGCACAATACAGCCGTGATCACGATCACTTCAAGGCCGAACGGTGCTTTCAGGTAAAACACCACGGATGTCACGATCAAAAGCACCATGTAGGTGATGGATGCCAGTGACATGTATTTCGTAAGGTACAGCAAAACAAGCGCCGGTATGCCCGCAATCAGGAGCATTCTCAGGTCCGTGATCAGGTAGATCCCGATCATGGCTGCGACGCCCTTGCCGCCCTTAAACTGCATGTAGAAGGGATGGTTATGACCAAGCACGACACCGGCTCCGCCCCAAAGCATCAGCCACTTGGCGTCATAGCCCCAGATCAGTGCGATAATGCCAAGTGCGATGACCGCCTTAAGGATATCACCGGTCAATGTCCAGAAACCGATTCGGTTTCCCATCACGCGCAGCGCATTGGTATACCCGGCATTCCCGCTGCCGTAGTCGCGGATATCGATCTTTTTTTCGAGCTTTCCCAGGATATAGGAAAACTGGATACATCCGAAGAAATATCCGATCAAAACACAGATCAGTCTAATCAGATAGTCGTTCATACTTTAAAAGCGCTCACTCAGTTCATTTCTCTCCCGAATAATAAACTTGATCGGGGTTCCTTCGAAGCCGAAAGCCTTTCGGATACAGTTTTCCAGATACCGTTTGTAGGAATAGTGCATCAGCTCCTGGTTGTTGACAAAGATGACAAAGGTCGGCGGCTTTACGCCGATCTGCGTCATGTAGTAGATGCGAAGCTGCCGTCCCTTGTCACTCGGCGGCTGGTTCATCGAAGTCGCATCATAAAGGACATCGTTCAGGATGCCGGTCGGCACTCGCTTGAGAATGCTTTCTTCGACCTGATCGATGGTTTCGTAGATCTGGGTAAGTCTCTGTCCGGTAAGCGCAGAGATATAGATCTTCGGCGCATACGGGAGGTAGCTCAGGACCGTGTCGATATCCTTCCCGAACTCATTCATGGTCTTGTCATCTTTTTCAATGGCATCCCACTTGTTGACCGCGATAATGACGCCCTTGCCGTTCTCGTGAGCAATTCCCGCGATCTTCGCGTCCTGTTCGGTAATGCCCGTTGTCGCGTCGATCATGAGGATCGCGATATCGCAGCGCTCCACTGCGGAAACCGAACGAAGCACCGAGAAACGCTCGAGATCTTCGTTGACCTTGCTCTGGCG
>JAEEGL011501625.1_pt1 | contig 11124 bp, 10 predicted proteins | sample 9134231 | NCBI WGS metagenome assembly JAEEGL01 (sample SAMN16246548, study PRJNA631951) | gut metagenome | biome: gut microbiome; feature: rumen; material: fiber-attached | host: Bos | place: Iran: Karaj | collected 2018-10
GCAGGACGGCGGGCTGCACGTCACGGACGTGTACCAGTCGCAGTTCACCGGCGCGCTCATCCTTTCGGTCTCGCAGGCCGTGACCGACGAACGCGACGAGATCGTAGGCGTGATATGCGGCGACATCCAGCTTGAGGAGATACTCAAGTACTCCGACGAGCTGGAAGCCGAAGCCAAGGAAAAAGAAGCCGAAGCGCAACCATAGGCGGCGCGCATCTCCACGCGGGATGCAAGGCCGGGATGCCAGGGGGCGGCGCATGGCGCCGCCCTTTTCCGTGGTGCAGGGAGGAGCGCCGTCCCCGGCTCAGCGCACCCGCGATCCGCATTTCGGGCAGTAAAAGCCTTCGTCTTCCAGCGGAGCGCCGCAGCCGGGGCAGGCTTTCCCGGCCTTCGCTTCCAGGTCGAAGCCGCAGGTCTTGCAAAACCTGTCTCCAGGCGCAACGTATGCGCTGCAGTTCGGGCAGGACGGCCTGCCGTGCAGCAGGGCATGGAGCCTGCTGCGGCAGCGGCGGAGGAAGCCCCCGGCCGGCGCCTTGCCGTGCCCCGGCTGCTCCGGGGCAGGGGATGGCGCCCGATGGGCCGCAGGCAGCGGGTCTTCGCCATAGGCGTTGGGACCGTCAGTGCCTTTGACGAACATGAGGACGGAAGCGGTGACCATCAGCGCCCAGCCTGAGAGCGGGCCCAGCAGGGGGATCCGTGCCAAGAGCAGCCATGCCAGGAGAGCCGCGGGCAGCACGTATCCGCTGACGCCGCAGTCGTGGAGGCGGCGCACCGTGACGGCGGCAAGAGGCAGGAAGAGGACGGCAGCCCCGAACGCTTTGAAGAGGCCCGTCAAAACGATGCATGCTGCCAGGAAGATGCAGTATTCACTGCGCGGGGCCCTGCCGGAAAAGACGCAGTATTTCTCGATCAGGCATGTCCGTATGGCACCCAATTCGCCCCTCCCTTTTTGCCTTATGCAAAAAATATAGGTGCTCCCGCAGCCTTGTCAATGCGCTGGGACAGCACGCTCCGCCCTGGCGGCGCGGGAGAAACAAAGTGTTTTGCTCTTGGCTATCGCGCTCCAATCCTGTATAGTACTTGCGTCGTTCACGCCCGCAGGGCAGCAAACCCGGAAGACAGCCATGACGCAATCCCTTTTCCGCATCGAAGTCAGTGTCCATCCCAGCCAGGGAGATCCCGTTGGCCGCCGCGTCGCCCGCGAAGTGGGCGAGGCGCTTTCCCTCCCCGTTGACAGGGCCCGCATGGTCAAGGTGTTCACCCTCAGCGGCGTCTCCCGCGAGGAGGCGGATGACCTGGTGCGCCAGGCCGCCCTGCACGATCCCGTGCTGCAGCAGGCCTCGCTTGCGCCTGTGGAGTCCGACGCCGACTGGATCATCGAGGTGGGCTTCCGCCCCGGCGTCACCGACAACGAAGGCCGCACAGCGCGTGATACTGCCGCCCTGGTCCTGGGGCGCGACCGCCATTCCCTGGCTGTCTACACGTCTGCCCAGTACCATTTCTGGGGCGGGCTCGCGCGCAAGGATGCCGAAGCCATCGCCCGCGGCATGCTGTGCAACGAGCTGATCCAGCGCTTCCGCCTGAAGAGCGGGGAAGAATGGCGCGCACAGCCCGGCTTTGACGCGCAGGCGGCTGCCGTGAGCGGATCCGCTTCCGACGAGGTGCTCACGGTCCCCGTCTCGCAGATGGACGATGCGGCGCTCCTGGAATACAGCCGCAGCCATACCCTGGCGCTCACCCTCGAGGAGATGAAGACCATACAGGACTGGTTCGCCCGCCAGGACGTGCGCGAGCGCCGGCGTGAATACGGGCTGGGCCCGGACCCGACGGACGCCGAGGTGGAAGTGCTGGCCCAGACATGGTCCGAACACTGCAAGCACAAGATCTTCGCCTCCCGCGTGACCTACGAGAACAAGGCCGCCGGCACGGTCGAGGAGATAGACAACCTGTACAAGACCTATATCCAGAAGCCGACCAGGCGCATCCGCGGCAAGCGCGGGGAAAAGGACTACTGCCGGTCGGTGTTCTCCGACAACGCCGGCGTCATCGCCTTCAACGACGACTACGACGTATGCATCAAGGTGGAAACGCATAACAGCCCTTCCGCCCTCGATCCCTACGGCGGCGCGCTCACCGGCATCGTGGGCGTCAACCGCGACCCCATGGGCACAGGCATGGGCGCCGAGCTGGTGTGCAACACCGACGTCTTCTGCTTCGCCTCTCCCTATCACAAGGGCGAACTGCCCCCGCGCCTGCTGCATCCCCGCCGCGTCATGGAAGGCGTGCGGCGCGGGGTCGAGGACGGCGGCAACAAGTCCGGCATCCCCACGGTCAACGGTTCCGTGGTGTTCGACGAACGCTACCTGGGCAAGCCGCTGGTGTACTGCGGCACCGTGGGCATGCTCCCCCGCGAGCTGCATGGCAGGCCCGGGCATTATAAAAAGGCCCATGCCGGCGACGCCATCGTCATGGCCGGCGGACGCATCGGGAAGGACGGCATCCATGGCGCCACCTTCTCGTCCGAAGAGCTGCACGAAGGATCTCCGGCGACTGCGGTGCAGATAGGCGATCCCATCACCCAGCGCAAGATGTACGATTTCCTCATGCGCGCCCGCGACCTGGGTCTGTACAACGCCATCACCGACAACGGCGCGGGAGGGCTTTCCAGCTCCGTGGGCGAAATGGCGGAGGATACCGGCGGCTGCCGCATCGACCTCGCCCTTGCTCCGGTGAAGTACGACGGGCTGCGCCCGTGGGAGATCTTCATCTCCGAGGCGCAGGAGCGCATGACCCTGGCCGTCCCCCCGGAAAAGCTCGAGGAATTCCTGGCGCTGGCCAGGCGCATGGACGTTGAAGCCACCAGGCTCGGCGAGTTCACCGACACGGGCCGGCTCGTGGTCACCTACGGCGACAAGCCGGTCTGCGCGCTCGACATGGAGTTCATGCACCACGGGCTGCCGCAGCTCAGGCTGAACGCCGTGTGGGAAGGCGAAAAGGATGAGGTGGAGACGCGCCTTTCCGTGCCTGCCGGCGGGCAGGCGGACTTCCTGATGCGCATGATGGCCCGCCTGAACATCTGTTCCAAGGAATATATGATCCGCCAGTACGACCACGAAGTGCGCGGCGGCAGCGTGGTCAAGCCGCTCGTGGGGCTGAAGCAGGACGGACCGGCGGACGCCGCGGTGTTCCGCCCCAGGCTGGAGAGCGAACGCGGCGTGGTGCTCAGCCATGGCATCTGCCCGCGCTACAGCGACTACGACGCATACTGGATGCTGGCCAACGCCATCGACGAGGGCGTGCGCAACGCCGTCGCCGCGGGCGGCGACCCGGACTACATGGCAGGCGTGGACAATTTCTGCTGGTGCGACCCTGTGGAATCCCCCAAGACGCCGGACGGAAGGGTGAAGATGGGCAAGCTGGTGCGCGCCTGCCAGGCCCTCGAAACATTCTGCGAGGCCTACGGCTGCCCCTGCATCTCCGGCAAGGATTCCATGAAGAACGATTATTCCTGGGGCGACCTGAAGATCTCCATCCCGCCCACGGTGCTGTTCAGCGTCATCGGCGTGATGGACGACGTGAACAAAGCCATGACCAGCGACTTCAAGCATGCCGGCGACCGCATCTACCTGCTGGGCGGGACCTTCCGCGAGATGGCGGGCAGCGAGGCCGCGGCGGAACTGGGCGTGGAGGGCGCCCGCGTGCCCCATGTCGATGCGCAGAAGGCCCTCGCCCGCTACCGCGCCGTGCACAAGGCCATCGGCGCAGGGCTCGTGTCCGCCTGCCACGACTGCTCCGATGGCGGGCTGGCCGTGGCCGTTGCCGAGATGTGCATCGGCGGCCGCCTGGGCGCGGGCATCGACCTCGCCAGCGTGAGTCCTTCCGAAGATCTGAACGATACCGAAGCCCTTTACAGCGAATCCGCCAGCCGCCTCCTGGTCTCTGTGCCTGAGGACAAGGCAGCGGAGTTCGAGGCGCTCATCGGCGGCGACGCCGCCTTGATAGGCGCCGTGGAAGAAGGCGGCGAACTGCGCTTCCGCCGCGGGGAGGAGGCGCTTTTCGCCTGCTCCGTGGAAGATCTTGCCGCGTCGTTCAAAAGCACGCTGGACTGGTAAGGCCGGGATCGATCACCACAGCAACAGCGCAGGGGGCGCGGCAATGAGCGAAGCACTGGAACGATGGAAGGAGCGCGAACGGCGGCTGATGTGCCGCACCTATTCCCGTTATCCGCTGGGCATCGTGCGCGGCAGGGGGTCCCGCCTGTGGGATGTGGACGGCAAGGAGTACGTCGATCTTTTGTCAGGCATCGCCGTCATCGCGCTGGGGCACAGCCATGAAGAGATCGCCGAAGTCATGGCGCGCCAGTCCCGCAAGCTCATCCATGTGAGCAACCTGTTCTATCAGGAGGAGCAGCTGGACTACGCCGAAAAGCTGCTGGGGACGAGCCATGCCGGCAAGGTCTTCTTCTGCAATTCCGGGGCGGAAAGCAACGAGGCGGCCATCAAGCTGGCGCGGCGCTTCCAGCGTGTCGTGCGCGGGCGCGACGCCTGGGAGGTGGTCACCCTGGAGAACTGCTTCCATGGGCGCACGCTGGCCACCCTGGCCGCCACGGGAAAGCATACGGAAGGTTTCGAGCCTGAAACTCCCGGCTTCAGGCGGGTGCCCTGGGGCGACCTGGATGCGCTGGAAAAAGCGCTCACGCCCGCCACTGCCGCGGTGCTCGTGGAGGCGGTGCAGGGCGAGGGAGGCATTTTCCCCCTGTCCCAGGACTACGCCGATGGTCTTTCCGCGCTGTGCCGTGAACGAGGCGTTCTGCTGATGTGCGATGAAGTGCAGGCCGGCATGGGGCGCAGCGGCGCGTGGTGGAGCTTTCAGCACTTCGGTCTCAAGCCGGATGTGTTCACCAGCGCCAAGTCCATGGCCAACGGGCTCCCCCTGGGCGCCATGATGGCCACGGACGAAGCCGCCGAAGGCTTTGACTACGGCAGCCACGCCACCACCTTCGGCGGCGGGGCCCTGGTCACCGCGGTGGCGCTCAAGGTGCTGGAGATCATCGAACGCGACAGGCTCGTGCAGCGCGCTGCGGAGGTCGGGGACCGCGCCCGCGCCCGTTTCCGCGCGCTTGCGGAGCGGCTGCCCGGCGCCATAACAGACGTGCGCGGGCTGGGGCTGCTCATCGGCGTGCAGCTGGCGATGCCCCAGGAGAAGGCGCGCCAGGCATGGGGCATGCTCCTGGAAAAGGGCTTCATCCTGAACCTCACCTATGGCAGCACGCTGCGGCTGCTCCCTCCGCTGAATATCAGCGAAGGAGACCTGGAAGATTTTACGGACGCCCTTGAGGACGTGCTCAAAAAACTGTCGTAGCTTTCCTGCCCGGCGCCGCCGGGCTTTTTTAATGTCCGCCGGAGCGCAAGGAGTTTTTGTGGACTGGCTTTTGAAAAACGCCGATGTTTACTGCCCTGGGGGGCCCCGCAGGGCGGACGTCCTGGTTCGCGGAGGGATCATCCGGCGCATCGCCGAAGCGATCCCCGGCGGATCCGGGGGGGAAGAGGTGGATCTCTCCGGCTGCGTGATCCTGCCCGGGCTGGTGGACGCCCATGTGCATTTCCGTGAGCCGGGATTCACCGCCAAGGAGACCATCCGCACGGGCAGCCTGGCGGCCGCCCATGGCGGCTTCACCACAGTCTGCGCCATGCCCAATCTTTCTCCCGTGCCGGACAGCGCAGGGCATCTTGCCCTTGAGCTCGAGGCCATCCGCCGGGACGCCGTCATCCGGGTCCTTCCCTACGGGGCCATCACCGTCGGCGAGATGGGGAAGGAACTGGCGGACATGGGATCCATGGCGCCCTTTGTCGCGGGTTTTTCCGACGATGGGCGCGGCGTCCAGGACGGAGGGATGATGCGCGCCGCGATGCTCGAGGCGAAGCGCCTCGGAAGGGTGATCGCCGCGCATTGCGAAGTGAACAGCCTCCTGCGCGGCGGGTATGTCCACGAGGGACGCTATGCCGCAGCCCATGGCCACAAGGGCATCTGCTCCGAGAGCGAATGGGCCCAGGTCGCCCGCGACGTGGAGCTGGCGCGGGAAACGGGCGCCAGCTACCATGCCTGCCATATCTCGACGAAGGAAAGCGTGGAGGTCATCCGCCGCGCCAAGGCGGCCGGGGCGGACGTCACCTGTGAGACAGGCCCGCACTACCTGGTCTTTTGCGAGGACGACCTGCAGGAGGACGGGCGCTTCAAGATGAATCCGCCGCTGCGCTCCGCCGAGGACAGGGAAGCCCTCCTTGCGGGCATCGCGGACGGCACCATCGACATGATCGCCACCGACCATGCCCCGCACGAAGCGCAGGCCAAGGCGCGCGGGCTCGCAGGCAGCGCCATGGGCGTCGTAGGGCTGGAGACAGCCTTCGCCGCCATGTACACGCATCTTGTCCTGCCAGGCAGGATCACGCTGGGCAGGCTCGTGGAGCTCATGTCATCCGTCCCCGCCAGGCGCTTCGGCATAAGGACGGGGCTTGAGGAAGGCGCTCCCGCCGACCTTGCAGCCTTCGACCTGAAGCGCGGGTGGACGGTCGATCCCGATGATTTCCTTTCCATGGGGCGGGCCACGCCTTTTGCCGGCTGCCGGCTCCATGGGAAATGCCTATTGACTCTTGCCGGAGGCCGCATCGCCTACAGGGAGCGCCCATGAAGCAGGTCTTGTTCACAGTCAGGGAACAGCAGAAGCTGGCGCGCGATGTCTGGCGCATGGACCTGGAAGGCGACGCTTCCGCCGTTGCCGCCCCGGGACAGTTCGTCGAGGTGGCCGTGGAAGGCTTTTTCCTGCGGCGCCCCATTTCGGTGTGCGACTGCAGCAAGGACCGCCTGACGCTCGTTTACAAGGTCGTCGGGCAGGGCACGGGAGCCATGTCCCGCATGGCGGCAGGGGACCGGCTGGACCTGCTCACGGGGCTGGGGCGAGGCTTCAGCGTGGAAAAGGGCGGATCTGCCCCGCTGCTCATCGGGGGCGGCGTGGGCGTGCCTCCGCTGTTCATGCTGGCAAGGCGCCTCATCGAAAGCGGTGTCCGCCCCACAGCCGTGCTGGGCTTCAACCGCGCTGATGAGGTGTTCTTCACGGAAGAGTTCACAGCCCTCGGCGTGCGCGTCGTGCTATGCACGGCGGACGGCAGCGCCGGGGAGCGCGGCTTCGTGACGGATGTCCTGCCAGGCGGCGCCAGTTTCGCCTATGCCTGCGGTCCCCTGCCCATGCTGCGCACCCTGGAACGCGTCCTTCCGCGGGATCTTGGCGCGGAATTCAGCCTGGAGGAGCGCATGGGCTGCGGGTTCGGAGCCTGCATGGGCTGCACCCTGCAGACCAGGGACGGCGCGCGCCGCGTGTGCAGGGACGGACCGGTCTTCCCCAGGGAAACGCTGCTGTGGACGGAATAACGGGAAGGAGGGGGAACTATGCACCAAAGCCTTTCACGCCAGAGGAGGCGCCATCATGCCTGACTTGAAGGTCCGCCTTGGGGAGTGGGAACTCGACAACCCTGTCATCCCCGCCAGCGGCACGTTTGGCTACGGCCATGAATTCGCGCAGCTCTACGACATCAACGTGCTGGGCACGTTCTCCTTCAAGGGCACGACGCTCGAGCCGCGCTTCGGCAACCCGACGCCGCGCATCGCGGAAACGCCGTGCGGCATGCTCAACGCCGTGGGCATGCAGAATCCCGGCGTGGACAAGGTCATCGCCGAGGAACTTCCCCGCCTGGCGCGCTGCTTCCATAAGAAGGTCATCGCCAACGTCGGCGGATTTTCCGTACAGGAATACGCCGAGGCCTGCGCCCGGCTGGACGGCGTGGAACAGGTAGGCCTCATCGAAGTCAACGTGAGCTGCCCCAACGTGCATGACGGCTGCATCACCTTCGGCACGGATCCGCGGGCTGCGGCCGAGGTGACGCGGGCCGTCAAGGCGGCCACGTCCAAGCCCGTCTACGTCAAGCTCACGCCCAATGTCACGGACATCGCCGTTATGGCCCGCGCCTGCGAGGACGCCGGCGCCGACGGCATCTCCCTCATCAATACCCTCCTGGGCATGCGCATCGACCTGCGCAGCCGCAGGCCGGTGCTGGCCAACACCATGGGCGGCTTTTCCGGCAGCGCCATCCTGCCCGTGGCCCTGCGCATGGTATGGCAGGCATACGAGGCAGTGAAGATCCCCGTCATCGGCATGGGAGGAGTTTCCTCGGCCCGCGATGTCATCGAGATGATGCTTGCCGGGGCCACGGCCGTGGAAGTGGGCTCCGCCAACCTCGTCGATCCCTGGGCCTGCCCGAAGATCATCGCGGACCTGCCGCGCGTCATGGAGCAGCTGGGCATTTCCTCACTTTCAGATATCATCGGAGGGGCGCACGCATGAGCATGCCGCGCAAAGACGTGATCGTGGCCTGCGACTTCGGCAGCAGGGCGGAGGCGCTGGATTTCCTGGGCATGTTCGGCGAGGACCGCCCCTTCGTCAAGATCGGCATGGAGCTTTTCTACGCGGAGGGGCCGGACATGGTGCGTGCGCTCAAGGCGCGCGGGCACAGGATATTCCTCGACCTCAAGCTGCATGACATACCCAACACGGTGCGCCGCTCCATGGCGGTGCTCTCTGCGCTGGACGTGGACATATGCAACGTGCATGCCGCGGGCACGGCGGAGATGATGCGCGCCGCCCTGGAAGGGCTGGTCCGCCCCGATGGCTCCCGCCCGCTGCTCATCGCTGTCACGCAGCTCACCTCCACCAGCGAGGAGCGCATGCATTCCGACCTGCTCATCGACCGCCCCATGCCCGAAGTCGTGCGGCACTATGCGCGCACGGCCAGGGACGCCGGGCTGGACGGCGTGGTCTGTTCCCCGCTGGAGGCCGGCGACGTGCACCGGTGCTGCGGGCAGGGCTTCCTCGCGGTGACGCCGGGCGTGCGCTTTGCCGAGGGCGGCGCGGGCGACCAGGTGCGCGTGGCCACGCCCGCACGCGCCCGGGAACTGGGTTCGGATCTCATCGTGGTAGGCCGCCCCATCACCCGGGCGGCGGACCCCGTGGCGGCGTGGAAGCGCTGCGTCAGGGAATTTTTGGGATAACGCGGGGCCTGTGTCCCGCACAGCCAGCAAGGAGCCGTTATGGAGAGCCGGGAACAGCAGATAGCCAGGCATCTTCTATCCATCAAGGCCGTGTTTTTCCGCCCGCAGGAGCCCTTCACCTGGGCCAGCGGCATCAAGAGCCCCGTCTATTGCGACAACCGGCTCATCCTCACCGCGCCGGAAGCCCGCAATGCTGTGGAGCAGGCCCTTGCCGCCGTCGTGCGGCAGGAATACGCCGGATGCGAGGTGCTCATGGGCACCAGCACGGCGGGCATAGCCCATGCCGCCATCACGGGGCACATCCTGGGGCTGCCCATGGGCTACGTGCGTTCCAGCGCCAAGGACCACGGACGCGGCAACCAGATAGAGGGCAGGCTGCTCCCCGGGCAGAAGGTCGTCGTCATCGAAGACCTCATCTCCACAGCGGGCAGCGTGCTCGAGGTGGTGCGCGTCCTGCGCGGGGCCGGGGCCGAAGTGCTCGGCGTGGCCAGCATATTCACCTACGGCATGAAGAAGGGGCTGGAGAGGCTTGCCGCCGAGGGCGTGAAGAACGTGAGCCTGACCCATTTCGACGTGGTCGCCCGCGTCGCCGCCGAGACCGGCTACATCAGGCCGGAAGACGTGGCGCGGCTGCTTGCCTTCCGCGACGACCCCGCTGATGAAAGCTGGATAGGAGCGTAGCATGGACAGCCTGATAGACATCCGCGACCTTTCCGTCAAGGACATCGATGACCTGCTGGCCGTGGCGCTGGACATCATCGCCCATCCCGGAACGTACGCCCATAAATGCGCGGGCAAAAAACTGGCCACGCTCTTTTTTGAGCCCTCCACGCGCACGCGCCTGAGCTTTGAGGCGGCCATGTACGAGCTGGGCGGCAGCGTGCTGGGATTCTCGGAGGCGCAGAGTTCCTCCGCATCCAAGGGCGAGAGCGTTTCCGACACGGTCAGGGTGGTCGGCTGCTACGCCGACATCATCGCCATGCGCCATCCCAAGGAGGGCGCGCCGCTCGTGGCTTCCATGAAGGCAGGCGTCCCCGTGATCAATGCCGGCGACGGAGGGCACAACCACCCTACGCAGACCCTGGCCGATCTGCTCACCATCTGGCGCGAGAAGGGGCGCTTCGACCACCTGTCCATCGGATTGTGCGGGGACCTCAAGTTCGGCCGCACGGTGCACTCGCTCATCGCCGCCATGTCGCGCTATGAGGGCGTGGAGTTCGTGCTCATCTCGCCGGAAGAACTGCGCCTGCCCGGCTATGTGCGCCAGGACATCATCGAAAGGTCAGGCTCCGCCTGCTGCGAAACGACAGACCTCCTGGGAGCCATGCCGCGGCTGGACGTGCTCTACATGACCCGCGTGCAGCGCGAGCGCTTCTTCAACGAGGCGGACTACATACGCCTCAAGGACAGCTACATCCTCACGCCCGAAAAGCTGGCGGACGCCAAAAAGGACATGTGCATCCTCCATCCGCTGCCCAGGGTCAACGAGATCTCCGTCGCCGTTGACGACGATCCCCGCGCGGCCTATTTCCGCCAGGCGCTCAACGGCAAGTACATGCGCATGGCGCTCATCCTGAAGCTTCTGGGGGTGGAATAGATGGTCATCGACGCGATATCCAACGGCATCGTCCTCGACCACATCCGCGCCGGCCTGTGCATGGAGCTGTACTCCATCCTGGGGCTGGACAGGCTGGAATGCACCGTGGCCATGCTCAAGAACGTGCCCAGCCGCAAGATGGGCCGCAAAGACATTATCAAGATCGACGAGATCATCGACATCGATTTTGACGTGCTGGGCTACGTGGATCCCGGCATCACCGTGAACATCGTGCGCGACGGGAAGCTGGACCGCAAGTTCTCGGTGGAGCTGCCGGAGCGCGTGACCAATGTCATCCGCTGCCGCAATCCGCGCTGCATCACCTCCACCGAGCAGGAGCTGCCGCACATCTTCAAGCTCACCGACCGCGAGAACCGCGTGTACCGCTGCCTGTACTGCGAGAGCCGGGCCAAGGGCGCGTCGTAGCC
>JAEEGL011851985.1_pt1 | contig 11124 bp, 11 predicted proteins | sample 9134231 | NCBI WGS metagenome assembly JAEEGL01 (sample SAMN16246548, study PRJNA631951) | gut metagenome | biome: gut microbiome; feature: rumen; material: fiber-attached | host: Bos | place: Iran: Karaj | collected 2018-10
CGCTCACCAGTCCAGCTCTCTTAATCCGTTGTTCCAACATTCCGTATTTCAGTGAATCCCTATAGGTATATAGCAACCTGCACCAGTCACAAATCTGCCTCAGTCCAACGCCCTCTTTATAGAAATGCTGAAGTATATGCGTAAAGACATAGAAAGCATCATTCTCTGCTTTCAGTAAGAATATCTGCGTTTGTCCGTTCATCCACAAACGCACTTGACCACCAAAGAAAGTATCCTCTTGTAATCTATCTAATTCTCTTTCCACTCTGGATGACAATCCACTATACAAATGCCCGTGCAACTCCACAACCCATCCGTCTATGGTCATCCCTAAATGTTTCTCTTTTAAATACTCCTCTTCAACCGATGATGCCAGAGGCACAAATAGAGTCTTTGCCTTCTGATAATTATCATCACTCAAATAAAGATCAATATCCCCAGAGCATCTCCACAACGGTTTCTCATAACATTGAGCAATTCCTTGCCCCTTCACCAATAATGTATAGATGTCATTTTTTCGCAGTTTCTCTATCAGGTCTGCAATAAAAGCATTCATCTCCTTATTTCGCTGCTCTATCACCTGCACCTCACCAATCCGTTGAAGTAGCAGAAGCTGAGGAGGCTTTACGTCAGAACGCTCTAACCCAGCAAGTACTAGTCCAAGAACAGATTGTTCCGTAGCAAGACGGTACACTTCCTGCCAGTCAGTACCTTTGTTAAGGTTATGGTTAACGTTAAGGTTGGCACCAGCCTCTCCCCACAGTCCAGCTCGTAACAATGCGAAAAACGACTCAATAGTATTGTCTCTCGACATCATGCCAAATTCAACAATATACTCAAGACTTTTATCTGAAAACGCGATAGGCTATTTTCTTCACCCACACTGGCGACACTAACATACAAAACATAGCAAAACCATAAACATCTGCTTTCCAACCATACCCCAGCCCCTTGTTGATCATCAACCTATCTCTAAACTGTTTCTTTGCAAACTCCCATCCATTCCTGCGCTTCTTGAACATAGCATTGGTCATGCGGAAGTTCAAGACAATATCAGAAATGTTTGCGTGTTGAGTGCCTGCCATCATCCCATCATACCATAGCATTGTATCTTGATTCTGTCGGTATTCTGGCCTGTATTTTTTGCCGTCCAACTTATCAAAGAAGCTCTTTCTGAACATCACAGCAGGATGTGCATGTGGGTTTCTCTTCGCAAAGAAAGCTCTACAATCTTCAGGCCCTTTTGGGTAAATAATGGTCTTATTCCTATCTTTCCCTTCTTCATCAATCTCCTTGATGGCACCTCCTACAACATCAATCTCAAGATTCTTCTCCAAAAAGGCTATTTGCGTCTCAAAACGAGTGGGTTCAGATATATCATCAGCATCCATACGGGCAATATACTCATATCCTTCTTTGAAGCAGATATCGAGCAAATCATTAAGCACACAAGCCAGACCTCTATTCTCTTCGAACCAAACAACAGAGACTGTATTCTTCTTTTCTAATAATATAAGATTCTCTCGCAAATCATCCCCAACAGGACCATCAACACCAATATACAAATAAAGATTCTTATAAGTCTGATATAGAATACTCTCTACCGACTTATTCAAATACTCTACCTTGTCCTTCTTATATACTGGAAGTATAACTGCTATTTTATTCACAACCATGAATCGTTAACTATTAAACATTAACCACATATAGGCCTCTATGTCCTTCAAACACACTGTCAAAGCAGACCTTCTTTCCATCTCTGCTCCAACGTGGGTGCAAGTCACAACGTGTATCATTATCATATTTAAATGGTGAGAACATCCTTGCTATCACCTTCAAATCCTTTCCTTCGATATCCGTATCTCGACACAGTTTCAACTCCTGTACTCTTGATCTGCTCGGATAGGTATCAAATACAACCAAACTATTATCCGTTGGGCAATAACTAGGATGACCATCATTGCTTAATCGTGGCCACAAGTATTGCCATTCCTGCGTTTTATCCTTCATCAGATAGTATCCAGGGCCATGTTCTTTCTTGCGTTCAAATGCCAATATCTCGTAATCATTCTTCCAATAGCAATGGCTAACCATATCGTCATCACTCAGCACATACATATCAGTACCATCCACGTTGCATGTAATCAATCTGGTGTACTTTCTTTGCCCGCAGAACCAACGATAAAGTACCATAAAACGCTTGCCATTGGGTGATAACATCAGGTGATTCACCTTATGTACACTTCCTTCTTCCTGCATCTCTGGTCTTGGCTGGAACTTAGCGAAATCCGTATATTTCAGCAAAGGTGTCACTTCCCCAGTCTCAATATCCATTTTCCAGATACAAGTCTCATCAGGCAATGCCACTCCCTTTGTCTTTTCTGGCAATGCCGCATATCCATACCCTAAACGCAAGCTGTGCAAACGAGAGAAGTCCAATGACAATGCAGTTTTACCATCAGCAGACAACGTATATACAGGCATAGGAAGCACTCTTTCCTCCTTTGAAACCACATCAAGAATCACAGAGCAGTACTTCCCATCTCTTAGGTCATTATACAGTATCTTTGAACTGTAATCAGGCCCTAACCATTGAGCCATACATCCCTGCTGCACATTCCATGTATGAGTTGTTGCCAACTTCTTGCAATAATCCTTATCCTCAGGATTAAGGTGAAGATCGAAAAGCATTATTTCAGCCTCACCTATAGGATCTGGTTCACTCCAAGTATCTTTAGCTTTCATGCAAAGCATATACCTCCCCGTAGCATCCCATGGTGACTTATCATAGTAACCAAAGAAATACTCCGATTTATCATTAGGCGACACCCTCTTGACATCACCCTCAACTGTTATCTTTTTACTTGCCGCATAACAAGCCAACTGATAACCACGCTTTATATATTTCTTGATACCAGGAACTTTGTTCAGCTGGTAGTTTATTTTCTGTTCTAATCCCATAGTTATTATCTCTTACTTTTAATTCTTAACATAGTCTTATAACCGAAAAAAGATAAAACCCAAGAGGCTATTGATGAAGGAGAAAGTCTAGTACGCATTGCTTGAACGTAAAACTTTCGAGCTTCAGCTGGAGAATTATTTCTCATCGCCTTATTACCAAGCAACATAATATCATTAAATTGCTTCAACTTAAATTCCTGTGGTGTTAATTTGGCAAAGAGATCTGCATATTTCTTATTAATATACTCTGTTGCCTTAATATATTTTGCTGTGGATGATGACACCTGAGTCTGATTTCGATAGTTGTAATAGTTCACCATCGGTTCTGAAACGACATCGGCTTTACAGCCCTGCAGGACTTTGATCCAAAGGTCAAAGTCCTGCAGGGCTTGCAGGTTCTCATCGAACCTGCAAGCCCGGCAGTGGCTTCGCCTTAGCATCACAGAAGATGTACTGCCAACACAATTCTGGAATAGTATTTCTTTGCTTAAATCACCCCGTAATTTAGGAATAAAAGGATAAGTTATATTTTCATTGACATAAATGCAATTGATGCCGGTATAAACCAACCCTACCTCTTTGTCTGCTTCCATTAACGCAACCTGCTTTTCAACCTTGTTTGGCAGCCACTCATCATCATCATCTAAGAAAGCGACATAATCACCGCTGGCTGCATCAATTCCAGAATTTCTTGCAAAGTTTCCTCCCTTGGCTGGTTGATAATTGATATATTTAATACGGCTATTGTTTGCATATTTACCCATGAATTCGTCCGTACCATCAGTACTGCCATCGCTTACCACTATCAATTCTATATCTTTATACGTCTGATTCAAGACACTTTCTATTGCTCTTGGCAATAGGTCAACTCTATTATGAGTTGGAATAACTACACTTACCATAACTATGATCTAATTTGTTTATTTTGGTTCCCTAGTCCACTCAACATTCTCCTGAACGACCTTTGCAGGTGTTCCAACAGCAACGCAAGAGGCTGGGATTTCTTTTGTTACTACACTTCTATATCCTATTACTGCACCATCGTTGATTATCGAACCCTTCATAACCGTCGTATAAGCGGCAGAACATACATGATTTCCTATTTTTACGTCAGCTGGAGGGTTAGTCCGTATGCCCGTTTTTTCATCATATATATAATGACTATCATTTGTTCTAACAAGTACATTATTGCTAAACATACAATCCTCTCCGATGATAATGTAGGTACCAACTTCCTGTGCCTCCAGTTGGCAATGATGAGTAAAAGTGGTATTATCACCTACCTCAATAATACAATTATTTCCTGTTATTATAATACGACAATCATTCTTCATCAAAACATTGCCGCCTAGAATAACCATATTATTATTGCCTCTGAATTCAAGTCTCAATTTGTCGACTATGCAATTTTGTCCAGTTACAAAACTATTACCTTATCCTAGGTTGTAAATATCCAATGAAACCAAGGGGCTTTTATCTATTATTACCCCCCACCTCGCGTAAATTTTTGTTGCAAACGTAACTACTTTATTAAAGAAACAATTGCTCTGCGACAATGATCTTATCCTTTCTTTATATTCAAGTATATTCATATCACAAACTCTTAATAAGATTCAACAATTCTGAGGTGCAATATTTTGGCGTACTTGTTTCATATTTTTTTACAACAACTTTTGAATCTATCTGGGGATGCTCCTTAGAACAAAAATCAGCAACCAGCGCTCTATTTTTAGCAAGAGAATTACGCAAGTCAACAAACAAAACATCCGGATAGTTTTTAAGATAGTCTACAACAGGATCAATATCATCATGGAAAATATGAATAATAGGTTTACACATAGCTACGTAAGTGACAGTCTTAGATGGGAACATATTTGAAGACTTATTGCCTATACTTACGAGGATACCAGAACGTTTCATCACCTCATTTAACTCTTCTTCTGGTATGTATTCGCTAATACTGATATTTTCTGAAGATTGGCTACTTTTATTTATACTGTCGCTATAATTCCTCGTTGTAAAGATGTCCAATGGCAATCGGGTATTTTTGAAGAGATTTAGTAGCACACTGGGTTCCCTAAAATCTTTATAAAAACGGCCCGCATATATGCAATGACCATTGTCTGATACATTAACAGTATCGCCTATTTTCAGCAAAGGTACTTCCTGAAACAATAGCTTATCTCTAAATGCCTTGTATTTTTCTCCAGAATAGAAACCTTTGTGAGAACTCAAGACAATAGTCAAGTCTGCTTGGACGAAGATGTCTTTTTCTACTTTATATGCCAGTTTACGCCAAAATGGGCAACATATTCTTTCTATCTGTCGCAACCTAAAGTCCGACAGCGTGTCAACATCGTAAACAACTTGCTTTATACGAGGATATTTCTCTTTAGCCTTTAGTGCAGCAAGCACTGACTCTATCGGGTTGCAAACTGATACTATAACATCCACTTTTGATAAATCCATCTCTTCTATCTTGTCCGAATACGCTTTGACAAGTCGATTATATATATGTGGATAGACAAATAGTTGGCCTATTTTATAAATCGTATTTAAAAGAGACTTGTATTGAGGCCTCCTTGAGCAAGCAAAATTATGTATTTTATCTGTGTCTGCATAAAAAACACCATTATCAACTCTGTTTATAATAGTACAGTTGTACCCAGCTGCTTCAATCTCTTCAACATAACTTCTTAAACAGATACTATTAGCAAGAGGTACTGGGTAATAATTGTCGGCTAATATTAGAAAATGCATATTTAAAAATCTTAAGATTTTTTAGGAATCTGTGTTTCCTGAACTCTTATATCTCTAAAATTGTAGAAAATTGCCAAACAAAAAGCAATTACCACGAAAAGCGGTAATCCATCATAGAGAGAAAAGGACTTACTATATGTTAATGTATAGTATACAAAAGCTCCCATTATACAATAAAACAAAGCACTTTCTCTCAAATAATATGCATATACCTTTGAGTGAACGAAACCTTTCACAACATTCCAGAGAATCATGATAGTAATAATTATACCCAATAATCCATATTCTCCTATTACTTGTATAAAGATATTATGTGGATAAAAATGTATTCTACTAACATAACGAAAAGAATCTATCCCTCCTCCTAAAAAGTACCAATAATTATCTTTTATTTCTTTTATTGCCTGAGACCACAATTCCCATCTATCCTCGTCTTCTGATGCTTCAAAGAATCTCATCATTCTATTGGCGGCATAATCACTTGCATTTAACAAATAATACTGATAGAACATAAACAACACGCCCAAAAACATTGGTATCAATAGCCAAGATATATACTTATGCTCTTTCTTCATAAAAACAAACATTATAATAGCTATTAATGGCGGAAAAATAAGCACACCTCTCGCAACGAACCCAACCAGTGCAATAAAGAATAATGCAGATACTAACAGCCAGAACGAGCTAATGACCAGACCTCCTTTATTGCTGATTGCATTTAAACTCATAATTAAAGATAATGTCAACGCTAAGCCTAGTGGCAAAGTGACATTCAAATAATTCAGGCCTGCCCTCATAGCCACATCAGCGAGGTCTGGATTTATTATAAACAGAATTGCATATCCAATATTTACTACTATTACCCACTTTATTACTTCCTTTATCTTTTCTATAGGTAAAGCCACTGAAAAAACTCCGATTACAAGCGACAATATAAATTTCAAATAAGTTATGTATATCTCATCAGAAGGAATCCACGACATCGATACCGTTGCGTATAAAACCATTAATGCAATTACAACAACAAAAGACTGTATCATCTTTTTTTTCCTCATCATGTGGAATAGTTTTTTTGAATATCTTAGAATCAAAACAAATGCACACAATATAAACAAAGCATACAAAATTATTGTCGTCTCTCCTAATCCCAGAATCACACGTATACAATTGATACATATAACTAAGGATAAAAGAATTGCGTCAATATTTGAAGGAATATATTTATACCATTTCATATAATAAGTTCATGAATTTACTATTCATTAAATGAAATCACTGCATTACCTTGAATTTTATTCTTTAGTATTGAGACAAATTGCCCAATATAATTATTTTTTAACCATCCAAATTTATTCTTCATGGCTGGATGTCCTTTAATTAAAGCATAAATCCCATATTTATTAGCGACGATGTCCTTCGCGTTTTGGATTTTGCATAAATAGGGTTTATACAATAATTCAATAAAACCATGATCATAACTCCCTTTTAAACCAATATCTGCTACAGATTTACTAATATAAACAATAGACTGATAGTGATAAAAAACCATATCAACTTCTTTTTGGCATGGTACAAAAAAAACTGCTTTACGCTCATTAACCGATTTATATAAACCTATATTCCACGGTGCCAATCCTGCACCATTGTTTTCACACACATGTACACAATCAAACTTTTCTACCAGTTCATCTAGATACTTTTGGTCTCCCCAATGAATTCCATCGCCAAGATTACTACAGCACTCCAAACACCGTCCCCTCCAGTACTCCAATACTTCAAGGCTCTCTGTAGTATTCATAAAAGTATTAAACTCCACACAGTAAGTACCTACCTTTTTCGCCTGTTCCTTTTTCTCTTCAGGGAATCTATGCGGTACCACCATAACAGACTTTCCTGCTTCTAACATCTCATCAATTAGTACTTGAGGATCATTATAGAAATACATATCTGCATCAATATAGGTACAACTATCTTCACCAAAATGCTTAAGGATATACCTTATTAATGATGAAGAGCATGTCCAACAATACTCTCCCATCGAGCGATTACCTTTGGCTGTCAACAATGCCTCATCACCAGACTCAAAGTCTGACAAACGTACAGGGATGTGATGCTCTTGATGTAAATCAGTAAGGACCTCATAACACTTGTCATCCATACAAAGGACATATAATTTAAAGTCCTTCGCACATTCACATAGTGAATCATATAGCACCAATCCTTTGTCAAGGTATAAGCTATTGTATAATGTACATAATACTGTTGTCATTTACGTGTCGATATTTTGAAATTCAATAATTTATTTAGAAGCCATACATTAATACGCTTAAATATAAGATATGCCAAATACGATAAAACGATAGAAGCTATAGCATAAAGCAAGACGAACAAATAGTGGTATTCCGGACATGCTTCATTGGTAAGTAACCTTTCAAACGACGATGAGATTCTATACAGTTCCAAAGAGAACAATCCCACGAACGCAAATGGAGTAACAAGTTGTTCGCCCCTGTTGAAAGATGAAAGCTTCTTGAAGATCCAGCATAACACACACAGATACGATGGAGTCAAGCACAAGTTAGTGAACCATAAGTTATGACTTTCTCCTATTCTTGAAAGGAAAACGGCAACGCCTATCAACATACTGATTATAAGAAATCGTATTACCACTTTTTCATTATAACCATCTTTAATTGCCACAGCCGCCATACATCCCATCAAAAAGTCTGGTATTCTGTAAACAAAAGCCATGTGCTTCCAATCCATCCATTCGTATTCTGCTATTAGTATTCCTGTCACAAAGCAACCAATCCCAACACCTAAGGCTAACCAATATCTTCTGGGTTTAACAATCAAATGGAATATAGCCGGGAATATAACATACAATCCAACCAATGCTGGAATATACCAATCTATATATGGGAAGCCGAACCAGTATCCTAAAGTTGTCGAACGCAATAGGGCTAAACCAAAAGTTTCGCCTCTTATTAACCAACACTCTACGAGGGTAATGAATGTAAAGAACGGGAATATGCGAACCCAACGCTTAATGTAATACTCTCTAAGGTTTTCTTTCTTCAACAGCGAATAAGTCAGTCCTAAACCCGAAACAACCATAAAGATATCGACTCCAACATATCCTTGGGAGAATATCCCTCTAATTACCTTATCTATAATTGTTGTTCCACCGCGATTGCAAAAATGATAGAAGACAATTATCAATATTGCGAACCCCATCAGAGCACCACGATATGTACTTAAATCTTCGAGGCTTATCCATTTTTTGCCCCCCCCCACGCAGACGATTTATGCTATATTTTGGGACTGTCTTTTCCATGTTTTATTCTTCCTTATCTGTCATTTCATTATAATTTCTAATTGCTTGTTCATAGGATTCTTTGAACTCAGGAGTAGTAATACTCTTAAGCAAGTTCGCTATTTCATCTATGCTCTCACAATGAGGGAAACCGAGTTTAGTAATATCCTCAAAGAAATCACGATGTCCTGTCATATTGCAGGATGCAAATGGGATATTTTTGAATCCGGCATCAATCATAGCTACAGAATGTTCACCCAAAACGATATCCACATCTTTCAAATCCTCTTCAAAAGATGAGCGCTTGAATGAAAGTACAAACCCGCTATTCTGATTGGCCATTGGTATGTTACTTGACAATTTATAGTTAGGCAAGTTTAACCATGAGATATACTCCGCGCACCTATTAATAGCATTAACGCCTGAATGTTCTGGATGAATCCATACCGGGTGGCAACGATAGATAAATTCTACATCTGGAAACATTTTTGCTACTTTACCTATCGCCCATACAAGGCGGTCATCATCAGAACGATTCTTAATAGCAGTCCAATCCCCTGTGCCACTAGCAGCACATAGAACCTTTTTTAATTTCTGTGGATAACGTGCCTCTGGAAGAAACAACTTTTTACGAATGGGCATTACACAACTTTTCAAATTATGATATTGAAAAGTATGCTGACTCATCACATCCCAAGCATAAAACTCTACCCGAGGTCCAAAATAATAAAGGTATTTGCTCGTATAGTTGGGAGGCAGATATCCATCTTGAATCTTTTTTGTATTAAAATTCGGATGATCTGGTAAATGCCAATGATTATCTTCATGGAATGTCGTCAAGCGCATTGTTTTATTTTTGGGCATGTATCCCAGAATTCGCATACTATAGTACTGAAGAATGAATTTTATATTCTCCCATTTGCCTGCTTTTTTCCACTCTAAAGTAAGCCTATAGCCGATTCTATTTGTGCTACCAAAAAACAAATATTTCTGCTTTCCTTTATACGATACCCATATATCTGCTTTAAAGAAAGTTTTTATTGTATTTATCTGACCTTCTATTATTGAAACAATGCGATTTTGCGATTTTTTCTTATTCTGCGTATGATCATAATAATACTGGCACTCAACCTTTCTAAAACCAGCTTTTAGCCATGGTGTATCGTCTATCCCTAAATCATCACAAACAAGCAGCAGGTTCTTACAAGGATACTTTCTAAGCAAATTTGCCACAATCACCCCGTTTTTCTTTTCCTTTATGATTGCATAGTATAAACCAACATTTTGGGGGGGGGGAATAAAAGCATCTTCGTCACATTTTTGACGCTCTGCATCGTTAATTAAATCAGCGAAGTCAACATAATCACACTTCACCCCCAAAGCATTGTCTATAACCTCCCGCTCGTTCTCAAAAACAAACTGCGTAGAAACAATCAATGCACTCCCAGGAACCAACTCGCTTTTGATAGAAGCGAGTGACTCCAGTTTCAAATTCTGTGTAATAACAAGGATGTTATCCATTTATCTTTTCTCTTAACATGGTAGAACTTATGCCCTCTGTATGCGATAGATATTCAATCCTCGCACCATATTGAGCAAATTCCTTTTCATATTTTTCATATAACTCAGTCCCTTTCCACTCATCACCATGAAACATGACATCAAAATGACGGTGTTTTAAGAACTCTAGCTTATCCATAGTGGTTTGGGGTACAACCTCATCCACATATTTAATAGCCTCTACTATTGCAGCGCGCTGCTCGAAAGGAATCATTGGTGTGTGGTGTTTATAACTTTCAACACATTCATCAGTACTTACACCAACGATTAAGTAGTCACAATGTTCCTTTGCTCTTTTCAAAATGTTTAGGTGCCCTATATGAAACATGTCATAGACACCTGTTGTGTAACCGATAATCATTATTTTCGAATTATTTTTTTTATACTTTTAAGGGTCTGCAAAATATATTTGCTTAAAATCCTATTTTTCAAATATGATAAATACTCTCTTTTTGAATCAACCTCTTTTGGTGAAGTCCATTCCCTTGTTATTCTATCGAACCTTGCTTGTGTCGCCCAAGAAAGTC
>JAEEGL012061581.1_pt1 | contig 11124 bp, 6 predicted proteins | sample 9134231 | NCBI WGS metagenome assembly JAEEGL01 (sample SAMN16246548, study PRJNA631951) | gut metagenome | biome: gut microbiome; feature: rumen; material: fiber-attached | host: Bos | place: Iran: Karaj | collected 2018-10
CGGCTGCAAGAGATCGTCCCCGGCGCGATTCTAACGACGGGAACCCGCGCCGACGCCGACGACTGTCTGCGGCTCCGAACCGCCGTCTCGCTCGAACTTGAGCGCGACGGGACGCCGGAGCTATGCCTCGCCGCCGAGTCTCCCGAGGAATTCCGGGCTTTTTTCGACGACCAAGAGTCGCGCGCGCTCGTTTTGAGGGCGCCGGACAGCGAACTCGTCGGCTTCGGGATCGCGACGTATCGCGGAGAATCGCGGCTGAAATTCCGCGCGCTGATTCCCGATTTCGACGCCTCCCCGCGTAACGTCGCGTATGTCAAACTGATCCAAGTCGCGCCGAAATATCGCGGACGCCGGCTCCAGCGTCTTTTCTTTAGCGAACTGGAGACGTGGGCGCGCGAAAACGGCTCGGCCTACGCCGTTGGAATCGTCTCCCCTAACAACGTCGCAAGCGTCAAGAACTTTCTCCGCGGCGGCTACCGCGAAGCGGAACGTTTTATCTTCGAACCGTTCGGCTACGAACGAATCAGGATGATTAAGGAACTCGTCGGCGCGGACTTCTAGTCCGTAAACGTACGCCGCGCGGAAAGGCTAAACAATTTCGCGTCTAACGGCGGCGAATAAATCCGACTTCGGCGGGCGGTTTATTCCTTTTTCTACTTCATCACCTTTTCCATCAACGCCTCATAGCTGTCGACGACGTCGTAAACGACGTTGTCGCCGGAAATCGCTTTGAAGTGTTCCCTTGCGCAGTGGATTTTCGACGATTCGATCAGCCGAAGTTGCATGGAGTTCATCGACCCCTTTGTTTCGGCGACGAAGTAGATATGCTTCACGTTTCCCTCGTAGAACGCAATCGCCCAGTCGGGGTTATATTTTCCGACGGGAGTCGAAATAAAGAACCCGTCCGGCAACTTAACGTACACGGCGACTTCGTCTCTCTTATCCAGTTCGGCGGCAAAGTCGCGCTCTTTCGTCGAATCGTAAACGAGATGATCGTAAAGGTGCTTTTCGACCTTCATCGCGTTGACGTCGAGTTTGCCCTTAATCGTGGGATCCGTAAAGACGTTCATCTCATAACGTTCGTCTAGAACGTCGTAGGTAATATGTTCGATGATCGCCGTCGCTTTCTGATCGTTAATGAGCGCGGCGGCTTTCAGAATGAACTCCTCCGGATTGTCCTTGAACTGATCGAAAACTTCCGGGAGTATCCCTTGAAGAATAGCGACGACGTCTTTCCGCGTCAGCCCCGTTTCTTCGACGATCTTACCGACTAAATCGTACTTGACGTTGGAGTTCGCCTTGACCGTCGCGGCGTAACTTGCGGACCGTTTCTTGACGAAAGAATCGCCCGACTCCAGTTCGTCCTTAGATTTAATCGCTTCTATCGCGCCCGATTCGACCTTGAAGTAAATCTTGGCGACGCGCAAATCTTTATTCAAGGACGCGATCGATTTCCGTATCAGTTCGTCCGTGTCGAAATTCACGACGTAAACGGACTTGGCGTTGATGCGTTTCCAGAGCTCTTTAAACTCGGGCATAGCGAGTTTATCCTCGTCCGCCCGTAACTCCACGTTATTGGCGCGCGCGTTGTCGGGAAGGAGACTCTTGGAGTCGTAAACGGAATCGATAATCGCGACGATATCGGCGGCGAACTCTTTAACTTCCTCGGCGACCTTGATTTCGCCGTTGGCTTTGGCTTCAAAATACTTGTCCGTCAACGCTCCGGCCTTGTCAATATAGCCTTCGTTGCGCAGATTCAGCCAGATTTCTTGCGCCGTTTCGGGCGTGATCGTTTCTTCTTCGCCCTTCTCGTTTTTGACCGTTTTCCCTTCAAAGAGCTTAATCGAGACGGCGCGCGGACGGTCGCCGATCGCCTCCGCCATTTCCGTTTGCAGACCTTTCGCGAAAGAGTCGTAACTTTCGCTCGCGATAACGGTCAGGACGTTCACGTTGTGGACGTCGTTTCCTAGCGCGTTGGCGTCCATACGCTCGCCGTTCTGGTTGACGCAAAGACGCAGTCCGCGCCCCACTTCCTGACGCTTGCGGACGTCGCTGCCGCTCTGTTTCAGCGTGCAAATCTGGAAGACGTTCGGGTTGTCCCACCCTTCGCGGAGCGCGGAGTGGGAGAAGATAAAGCGCACGGGCGAGCGTTTCGGGTCGCGATCAAGGAGGAGTTCCTTGTTCTTCATGATAAGCTCGTAAGCGCTCACGTCGTCGGAGGTCGTTTCCTTTTTGCCGACCTTGCTGTTGATCATCTTCCCCTTCCCGTCGACGGAAAAATAGCCCGCGTGCGTCTTGGACGCTTCGATGCTTTTCAGGTATTCGACGTAATCGTCCTCGATAAGGGACTGGAAAGAACTGACGATATCCTCATACTCCTCCTCGAAGATTCGGGCGTACTTGCCGTTAACGGGCTGTCCCGCCGCGTCGTATTCTCGGTAATTTGCCACCTCGTCGATGAAGAAAAGGCTCAGGACTTTAATTCCCTTGTAGAACAACTGACGCTCCCGCTCGATGTGGGAAAGAATCGTCTCGCGAATTTGAACGCGACGCAACTGATCTTCGGCGACTTTACCGACGACGTCGCCCGCGTATATCTTGATTCCGTTCAGGAACTCGACGGAGTCGTCGCGACCGTCGATAGACTTCACCACGTAGTCGTCTCGGTATTCTTCAAGCCCGCCCGAATAGTCGTAGAGATTATCGCCGACCTTAACGATTCGGCTCTTGGGCTTCGTTCCCTTCGCCATTTTCACGTCAAATTGCAGCGTCGCGGTCGGGTCGCTTTTGGAAAGGTTGACGCTTTCGAGATAAAGATAACTCTCCGTCGCCGTCGTTCCCGACTCGGAGACGCCTTTGACGGCGATCTTTTTGACGAGTCGCTTGTTATACGCGTCCATCGCGTCGAGACGGTAGATCATGTTATAGACGCTGTCGGACTTATGCGTCGCGGAATAACGGAGCGTCAGGAGCGGCTCAAACTCCTTGAGGCGTTCTTTCGTCTGCTTCCCCTCGACGGACTGCGGCTCGTCGATAATTAGAATCGGATTCGTTTTCTTAATAACGTCAATCGGACGACGAGACTGAAAATTGTCCAACTCCATATAGATACGCCGCGCGTCTTTCCCTTTGGCGTTAAACGCTTGGGAGTTGATAATCATGACGTTAATGGAACTGTTCGTCGCGAAGTCCTGAATGTCTTGTAATTTCGCGGAGTTATAGATAAAGAAACGAATCTTCTTTTTATATTCTAGGGCAAAATGCTCCTGTGTCGACTCGAAAGCCTTATGCACCCCCTCGCGAATCGCGACGCTGGGAACGACAACGATGAACTTGCTCCACCCGTAAGCCTTATTAAGTTCATACATCGTCTTGATGTAAGTATACGTCTTCCCGACGCCTGTCTCCATCTCGATCGTCAGGTTATAGCGCCCCTCCAACTTGCCGGAAGGCGCTATCTGGTTGGCGCGCTGAATCTTCTGAATCCGTTCCAGAATCAGTTGGTCGGTTAGTTCCGGAACGACGGGTAGGTTGTTAAATCCTATTGAATTCGGACTTTTGGGATCATGATAATTGACAAGGGGTCTATTTTTGTCGATCCCTCGGTCTATCATATAAGTCGGCGTTGCGAGTCGCTGACCCTTAAAGACGTCCACAACCGCCTTCGCGGCGTCCGCTTGGAATTTCTGATGTTTATATCGAATTCTCATTGCGACGTTCTCCTCAGATCACTTTAACCCGAGTATCGGGCGAAAGCATCTTGAAGATTTCGCCGACGTTGATTTTCGCGGGGCTGTCTTTGAAACCGCTGTCGCGAAAAACGGCGCGGAGCGGTTTACGCCGCGCTATCTCTTTGACGACGGAGTCGGGAATCTTCTCGTCGAAACAAGCAATCAGGTCGCCGTCGTTGTAAGTGTGAACGGTACAACCGTCGATCGTTTCCGACTTGTACGGCAATGAGAGCGGCAATCCCCAATCCAGAATACAACCGAAGAACAAATCCAAATCGGTGCGGTCTTTCTTAATATTCGTTTCCTGCGACGAAAGAAGTGTTTGCGTGTATTCTTCAGCAGAGTAATAGACGTCGTCCATATTGCTACTGTCAAGCTTGAAGACACGGAAACCGACGTCGAGGACATTGATTGATTGATTGATTGATTGATTGATTGATTGATTGATTGATTGATTGATTGATTGATTGATTGATTGAACCGGTTGTAGCGGTTGCGTTAACTGGTTGGTTTAACAGGGGCATGTCGTTCTTTGCGGCGTATTCCGCGCTGATTTTCGCGCCCGCCCGACGGATGCGCTCCTTGCCGATCTCGCAGATGTTGTGAGGGGCGTTGATTGAATCCAATAGTGCAACGGCGTTTTGGGCAACCTTTCGACTTTTCTCAGAACCAGCTTTCGCATCGATTGGTTCTGGCAACTGAACTAAAATAAACTTACGTTGTTTTTTCTGGGTAACGTTAGCAAGAAACAAAGCGTGTGCAGTCGTCGCAGACCCGGAGAAATAATCCAATACAATATCTCCGTCGTCTGTTCCTGTGAACTCTATTATTCGCCGAATAATTTCTTCGTCCTTCGGGTTTTCAAACACTTTACAATCGAATAGCGTGTCCAATCGCTTAGAGGCAGCGCGTCCATCTCTGTAAAACACACTATACGGTACGCTTAATTCTCTTTCACGTAAATAAGCTTTAAGATTTGGAACGAACGATTCATCTTTTCCAAACAACACTCTACCTTGTGATATCCACTCTTTCATGTTTGATTCACTAGTTCTCCATCCGGGTGAGGGTATTTTGACAGGTTTCTGAGTTATCGGATGAAGTATCTGGTACTTTGGTCCACCGCCGCCTGGCCAAGATATATTATCTGCAAAAAAAATCCCCTTATGATCAACGCGCGAATAATGAGAGTGATCCTTTGCTGGATGTCCGTCAGGCAAGGATTTATACCAATTCTTAAGTTCCTTTTCAATTCTTTCACAATCGGAACCATACTGTTTCTTCAAGGAGTCATACTTTGCGTAAATATCCTCCAACCCTTGTTTCTTCTCGCGCCATAATATTTTATGTTCGCTTATGTACAGAGCATCCTTGAAGTAGCATAAGATATACTCGTGGGAAATTGAGATATGTTTAGAATCATTTTTTCTACCGGCGGCCCATACCAATTCCGCAATAAAATTCTGTTCTCCAAAAACTTCATCGCAGATGGCCTTGAGATTTTTAACCTCATTTTCGTCAATACTAATGAAGATTGCTCCATCTCGAGTTAATAGATTTCGAGATAGCAACAAACGGGAATAGATCATACTACACCAATCAGAATGAAACCGTCCGTTTGTTTCAATATTTTTAAAGAGCCTAACTCCGTCCTCCGAAATTTCACCTATTTCCTCTTGATATTCTTTGGATGATTGTGAAAAATTGTCGCGGTAGATAAAATCGTTCCCCGTATTATACGGTGGGTCGATATAGATCATCTTAACTTTACCGAGATAGCTTTCTTGAAGAAGCTTTAGGACTTCGAGATTGTCGCCTTCAATATAAAGATTTTCAGTGCTATCCCAGTCGACGCTCTCCACTGGACAGGGACGCAACGTTTTTCTGATTGGCTTGTTAGCCTCAACAATGGCGGCTTTCTTTCCGACCCAAGTGAACTCATACGCTTCGTCGCCTTCCACAACGTCGCTGGACAACATTTGACGGAGAAGATCAAAATTAATCGCCTTTTTCAGGTTGCCTTTTTCGTCCTTCGCTTCTGTAATACAATTCGGGAATAGTGCGCCGATTCTATCTATATTCGTCGCCGTCAAATCCGGCGTTTTCATTTTCATTCTTTCTTCCATAACAACCTCCCTTTAATTATAAAGACTTACGATGCTCACTAATTTGGAAAATAGCGGCTTTGAGAACTTGAAAACAAATAAGAGCCGTCTGTTTATCTGGTGAAAACCGATTAGACATCTGCGAATAAGGATGTATATAGTTCCTAAAGTCTCGAACGACTTGGCTAAATTTCTTAACGTCTTCTTTCAAAAAACCAATTTCGCTTGCCACTTCGATAAAGCTATTTAATGTCCATTTTTGAAAACACAAAACGTTTCCTTCTTTATCCTTTGGCGCGCACAACGCTCGATTAAAAATTTGAGGATATGAAGTCGCGATTCCTAGTAATATTCCCTCCAAGATACTGCCTATCATAATGACAGAAGATAAAGGCGCGTCATTTCGAACACAAATCTCAACTTCTTTTAATCTCTTTGAAATGATCTCGCTAACAAACGACTCAAGTCCTAATTGCGAAATATCGACTATAAAGGTCTGTTTTAAGAAATAATCCTCCGATGTAAAATCGACAGGTTTGTCGTTTTTAACGACAACCTTATCCAGCTTCTGGAAAGTAATATTCTCATTATCACGAATTAACTTCCATTTATCAAAAGCAAGATATTGATTAAAATCGGCTATCGTTGAGTCCAACTCATCTATTCTACCAATATAGTCAATTACAGCAAAGGCGTTTTTTATGCACTTATCAAGTTCTGGAGTTCCATTAATTATCTTTAGTTTTTCATCCGTATAAATCCACCTCGACGGGAAGCCCTGTCTATAGCGGTCTTGAAAACCAAGCGCATTAAAAAACGCGACAAGCTTTGGACCGCTCCTATAGTTAGGTTGACCATCGGCGTTTATAATATCACGTAGTTTTTCCAAAGTTTTAGAACAAAGCAACATCAGTTCAACCTCTCCAAAATCATCTGAAGTTCTTTAATCTCAGCATTCAGTTTCACTTGCTTATTAAACTGTTTTTCGCCGCGCATCTTAGCCCGAACTGCGGCAATCTGCTTTTGTAGCTTTTTTCTACGCTCGTCGCGCTCCACAGACTCTTTCAAGGTTTCGGCATTCTTTGTTTGAAGCGCGTCCCCCGCAATTTGTCGAACAAAGTTCTCATAGACGGCGTCAATGTCGAGTCCTTCCGCTCTCAGGGGGAGTTCGTCCTCCGGCGCCCAATCAGTGTGATAATACGCCCCTACTTTGAAGGCGGAGCTTCCCGACGCGGCGGGTTCTTTGTAGGCGATCCACGCCTGATATTTGCCCTCGTATTCTAACAGAAACAGGAGATGATACGGGACCTCTTGATCGATTTGTTTAAAAATCGAAACGTCCAACGTCGGCGCCGTCAAGCGAATTTCAAGAATTTGAATCTCCGAGACGGTCGCTCCGGCGGCGAGGTTCATCGTCGAGGTCGCAATCTTATTGCGCCAGTAGATCGTCTCAATCTGGTCGACGAAGACGCGTTTCTGCGCGGGCGTCAGCGACAGATGGTCGTAGTATTTGTTCTTGGGAACGCGCCGGTTGTATTCCGTACTCTTGGGCAGTCCTAACGCCATGAACGTCTCCTCATTTCAACACGAGAAAGCAGATCAGTTCAAAGTCGTCCAGCCCGGCGATTTTCGACGTCAGCGCGGACGTTCCGCCCGGAGTAAAGAGACTGTCGAGCTCGCTTTCCTCCTTCGCGGCGACGATCGATTTAATCGCGCCGCTCAGAAGTTCCGAGACGCCCTTCATATTCCTTCCGTCGTCGGTCTCCTCGTTGAATTTTCGGCACAGCGTCCCAATAGGCTCCTTCTTGCCGCGACAGAGCAAACGAAAGGCGTCGAGCAACTTTTTCGGGTTCAGGTAATCGCAGACGACTTCGCCGTCCGCGCCGATATAGACCATATAGAACGGGTGAATCCGGTTCTTATTGTCGATGTTGACGTCGTCGTTGATATTCCGCAAAACGAAAATCACGCCCTCGGGGTTCTCCGCGTCGGCGGGAACGACCGCATGAAGCCCTTTCGGCTTTGCCGCAAGGTCGCTGTGAGTCTTGAGGTATTCGACCAGATCGAGCCGGAACTCGTTCAAACCCAAATCCATAATCGAAATCCCCGACGACATATCCTCGATATCGACGACCTCCTCTTGGAGTCGTTTCAACTGCCGCTTCCGATACTCAAGGTCGCCCTTCTCTTCCGGGCTAATCGGGTTGTCGTCGCCGGTCGACGTCATCACGGAAATCTTCATTCTCGTTTCGACGCGCGCTTTCAGATTGATATATTCGTCGAGGTCCAAATCGGGCCAGAAGTTGACGAGCTGAATGCGCTGGTTCCGACTGCCGATGCGGTCGATTCGACCAAATCGCTGAATGATTCGGACGGGGTTCCAGTGAATATCGTAGTTGATCAGATAGTCGCAGTCTTGGAGGTTCTGCCCTTCGGAAATGCAGTCCGTGGCGATCAGAATGTCAATATCCGTCGCGCGTCCCGGCATTAAGACGTCGCGATCTTTGGAAATCGGCGAGAAACAGGTTAGAACGTTATTCAAAGACGCTTTCAAGCCCTTGACCGTCGTCCGCCCCTCGACGGAACCGGTAATCATGGCGGTTTCGAGTCCGTAACGCTCCTTCATATAGCCGCTAATCCGCCCGTAGAGATACTCCGCCGTATCGGCGAACGCCGTGAAAATCAGGACTTTTTTATTGCCGTCGTTGATCGGCTCGCTCATCTTCTCGTCGAGCCGTTTAAAAAGCTCTTGCAGCTTGAGATCGTGTTCCGGCGTAATATCGGCGACCATGAGCGTCAATAGCTCCAACGTGTCGGCGTCTTGCCGCAACTCCCTGCGCCAAGTGAGGTAGTCCATATCCGCAAGACTGTACTTCACCTTTTTGCCGACGGTGAAAAAGTCTGTGTTGTCGTCGTCGACGTCGAAATCGTCGTCCGACTCGCCGTACGCCTCGAACTCGGAAGAACCGCCGTGTTTCTCGAAATCGTCGATCGCTTTGATATAGCCCTTGATTAACTCTAAAATTCGACTCAGCGTTAGCCTGAAGGAATGGACGGAGCTTTCCAGACGCTTTAAGAGGTTAATGCTCATAAGCTGCCTGATACCGCGTTCGCGTCCTCGCTGCGTCAGGTTGTTTCCTTTGTTGTGCGTCTGATCGAAATATTTAGACAGCTTGCTGGGATGGACGTAGTCCGACGGCGTATAGACGCACAGCGTCAGATTCGTCAGTTGTTCGAAAATCTGCCCGTAATTGATCGCGCCGCTTAAATCGGTCAGAGAAGGTCTGAGCGAAATCGGCTTTAAACGTTCTGGAAATCGCCCGATTTCCTCGGCGTTATAGTATTTCTCAATATGCCGTCGAGAACGCGCGATCGTCACGCTGTCCAAGACCTTAAAGAAGTCAAGATCGAGCGTCCGCAACAACGATTCCGTCGTTCTACCCTCCGGCTCCAGTTTGCTCCACGCGTTAAAGGCTTTCTGCGCCTGTCGGAAAATCTCTTCGATAGGCTTCTCCGTGTTCAGTTTATCGTCGATATAGTCGGGGTTGCCCTCGTAGGCGAGCGCCAATTGGTTTTTCAGGTCGAGAAACTGGTTGTTGACGGGCGTCGCCGAAAGCATCAACACTTTCGTTTTCACCCCGGCGCGGACGACCTTATCCATCAGCTTGGCGTATCGGTTCTCCTGCGTTTTATAGTGCGTCCCGTAGCCGTTGCGGAAATTATGGGACTCGTCGATCACGACCAGATCGTAATTACCCCAATTCACGCGGTCTAAGTCAAGTCCGTTGGATTCGCCGCTAGAACGCGAAAGGTCGGTATGGAAAAGAACGTCGTAATTCAACCGGTCCGAAGCGATCGGGTTGTTGACGTAATTCTCCTTGTAAGTTTTCCAGTTCTCGCAAAGTTTCTTCGGACAGAGAACGAGAACGTTCTTATTGCGATTTTCATAGTACTTGACGACCGCAAGCGCCGTGAACGTTTTGCCGAGTCCGACGCTGTCCGCTAGAATACAGCCGTTGTATCTCTCCAACTTGTTGATAATCCCCAGCGCGGCGTCCTTCTGAAAATCGTAGAGCAAACTCCATATTTTGCTCTGTTTGAACCCGGTCGCTTCGTTCGGAAGAACGTCTTCGGAAAGATCGTCAAGAAACTCGCTGAATACGTGATACAGCGTCATGAAGTAGATAAATTCCGGCGCGTTCTCGTTGTACGCCGACGCGATATTGTCAATAACCGCGTCGGTCACGTCTTGGAGCCTATTGCGGTCGTTCCAGAGTTCGTCGAAAAGCCGCGCGTACTCCGTTGAATAGGGCGCGTCTATGCGGTTGACCATCTTGTACCTGTTATTGCCGCGTTCGCACCCGATATCGACGGTTGTAAAGCCGTTAATCGGCATATAGGCGACTTCTTCCGCAGGAGAAACGACCGTCATGAACCCGTCCATATTTTCGCCCGTAACGTTGGAACGAAACCGCGCTTTTTTGCGAATCCATTCCGCGCACTCTTGGGCGATCGCCTTCTGGGTCATTTCATTCTTGAGTTTTATCTCAAACTCCGTGCCGTAGAGACTTTGCTCGCGCTTAAGACGCGGAATATAAAACTCGCGTTTCTGCTTTTCGGCTTTCTCCGAAATAAAGGTCGGCGACGTGAAAATAAAGCGAAATTCCTCGACGCCCTCCAACTGCTCCTTCAAAACGCTGTACGCGTACATCGAAAAGCATGCCGCCGCGACGGATACTTTGCTGCCGCGCCGAATCGTTTGCGTCAAATCGTCTCGAACAATATCTTGAATATTATCAAAAACCTTCATGCGACCGACCTATCGTCAACTCGGCAAAATCGATTCTTCGCCGCCTGTTTAACGGAAGCCTTGAAACCGCCGTCATTATAACAGCGACAGGTTTTTAATGTAACGGATAATTTCAAAATATGCGAATTTTCTCTGACGTTCGACGACGGCGCTCTCGCGATTACGCGACGCCTAATAGACACTCTTAAACGTCGCCAATATCATTATTAGAAAGACTTATATAAATAATTAAAAAAGATAAACAAAAAAGACAAACACTGTTTACCCTTTTTCAAGAACGACGGGCGCAAGGAGAAAGCGCGTAACTAAAAAGTAACCAAAACGAGCGAAAAAGAGAGCGTTTTGAAGGAATTTAGAGAAAGCGTCGCAAGAGAACGAAAACGTGTTTAACTCGGAGAAATCCGGGAGATACGATAAAAAAGGGCTTTGACGAAAACCCGCCAAAACCCTATAAGCACGCCCGGGGGGACTCGAACCC
>JAEEGL012726101.1_pt1 | contig 11124 bp, 10 predicted proteins | sample 9134231 | NCBI WGS metagenome assembly JAEEGL01 (sample SAMN16246548, study PRJNA631951) | gut metagenome | biome: gut microbiome; feature: rumen; material: fiber-attached | host: Bos | place: Iran: Karaj | collected 2018-10
CAGGTATGGGACCACGGCCGACTTCCCGGCGGCTACCAGGGCGTCCCGGGTCTTGGAGCGGCTGTCCGTGTTGCCCGGCAGCAAGGTTCCCTGCATGTTTTCCGGCACGTAGAAACTGAAGGTCGTCACGGAAGCGTTGGTGGAACCCATCTGGGGATCGTAGTCGCTCTGCACGAGCACGTCCGCCGCCTCCGCCGCCCGCTGGGGCGTCTCGGAAAAAGGCTGCAGGCGGGCGTTGGCCTGGCGCAGGTAGAGCTTGCTGTTGACAAAGAACTCCGGATTCGCCCCGCCGCCGTCGAATGCCGCATGGTCGATACGCAGCGTCACCTTGCTGAACAGGCGGCGACAACCTTCCGAGCCGGGTATGCCCCCGCCGGAGCGGATCTGGGCCGCCACATTCACCGAACGGGCGATGTGCAGGTACGGGATGCCGCAGGAAGCCACTTCATCGAATCGCTGCCGCCGCCAGAGGGCGTTCAGGTCCCCGCCGTCCAAGCGGTACACCCAGCTCTCCAGGCTGCCTTCGTCGATGGGGAAAGCCGCTCCCAGCGCGTCCATCAGGTTCCCCACCGTCCCGTCCGACTTGCGGATGCCGTTGAGATTCCCCAGGATGTAGAAATCGCAGATTTCCAACGGCACCCGCAATTTGAGCGGGACGGCCGTCTGGTTGAGCAGTTCGTCCTGCGTGAAGAAGCGGTACGACTCCAGCTGCCTGCTCGTGCTGCGGAATACCAGCACCAGGGCGCCGCTGCCCTTCGACTCCACGTCACGGAGCAGCGAAGCCTTGGTCCCTTCCCCTTCATCCTCCGGATGGATACTCAGCGGCAAGTCCGCCCAGGCGGCCGCATCCTCCCTTTCCGGAGCGAAAGCGACCGGCAGGGAATCCGGCTCGCAGGCCCAGCTGAGCAGCAGGCCCAGGATCGCCGCCGAGAAAAGTTTGATTCTGTGATTGATATGCATATTGGTAGTTTTAGATTTCAATGTCCGAATAGCTGTCATCTCCCTCCCACTCGCGGATGGTCATGCTCACTTCCGTCTGGGAATAACCGACCTGGACCTCGATGTCGCGCAGGTCTTCCGCCCGCCAGTCATAGCCCTGGCGCTCGAAGGCCTCACCCAGATCCAGGACGTAGTCGGTCCGACCCGTGTCCGGGTTTTCGCCGTCAGGGATATAGAGCTCCAGCAGCATGTTGTTGGTCTTCTGGCGGGGAAGGACGCCGATCCATTCTCCCATGGCATCCGGGCCCACCGTGGCCACGTATGGGCCTTCGACCGGCGAGAGGGTGTAGATGTTGAAACCGGCACATTCCGCCCGGAGCCGGAAGCGCCAGGGATAATCGTCCGGCGCCTGGGTACTTTCGTCGAAGAGAAAGCGGATGCGGCAGTGCTGCTTGTGCGGGACGGCATCCACGACGTACTCGTCGCAATCAGCCGAAAAACTGGTGCTGTACGCCCAGACCAAGCCGGAAGCCCGGCCCTGCGGGACGGTGAGCGTCTCCCCGGACAGCTGGCTGTTCTCCGCACCGGCAATCACGGCCGCCCGGGCATGGCGGCGTGGACAGGCCTGCTCGTAACCATCTCGTATATAGGAAATAAAACTAATCTGTTCCTGCCTAATCAGTTCTGCTCCCGAGAAAGAGATGATCCCTTCGTCCATCCCCTGCTGCAGGAAGCGGTCGGTCAGGACGGTGACATAGACCGGACACTCGCTCCGGTCTTCCTTGACCGAACACGCAAGCGGGACACAGAGTGTCAGAAGCAGTAGCGGGCACAAGGTCTTGTTCATGGTCCTCAGATTTCCGGAGAATAAGGGTCGCCGTTCTCCCAGTCGAGGACCCGGACCAGGGCGGTCACATCGGAAAAACGGACCGGGGTGTTCGGATCCAGGGAACCCGGACGGTGGATGGTCAGGTTCACGCGGTATTGCTTGTTGGCCTGCAGTCCCCCCGTGATGGCTACGGGATAGTAAAACTTGAGCCATTCCGTCCCGTTGAAAATCGAAGCTTCCAGTACCAGCAGCGTCGAACGGGCACACCAGGAGGCGTCTTCACTGAACTCGCAGTCATTGGGATAGGCGTAGAAACTGTGCGGGGTCGTATCCGATTCGCCGTATTCGACAGTCCGGGGCGTCACCGCATCATGGATCAGGCCGGGTTCGCACAGGGAAGTTTCTTTCGACATACGCGCATACCAGGCTTCCTCGGGCAGGGCCGAGGCCGGATAGGTCTGTCCGAAATTGACGCGTCCCGGGACGTTGAGCAGGTAGCAGTCCTCCACGCGGAACACCCCCGCCTTCCGGTACGCCGGCGAAGAGAAATCGTGGGTCACGCTCTCCAGGATGACGGAAGCAGCCATGCGCCGCACATCGACCTGCACCTCTTCCCGCCCTTCATGCAGGACCACCGTCCCGCTCGTGCCTGTCATCAGCAGCTTGTCCTGCCGGGAATCCCGCAGGTCGTGGGTCTGGGCGAGGAAATCCCCCAGGGTGGCTACGGCGTCGGCTCCGCTCGTGCGGTCCTGCGAATCGTTGACCACGGCCCATATCTCCCGTTCTCCCGTAGAGCTGCGTAGGGTGATTCCGTCATAGGAACCCGTGGCCAGGTCCAGTTCCGTGTCAAAGCCTGCGGAGGCGGCGATCTCCAGGTTGCCGGCATCCGGCCCGTTTCCCGCCCGGAAAACGAAGATCTGGACATTACGTATCATTTTCTCATGCGTTTCGCTTTGAGCGGAGACCTTGGTCTGCGGCATGCCCAGATTGACATGCAGTTCCACGCTCTTTGCGCCGGTATCCTCTCCGAAAGGCGGTTCAGCATGTTTGGTACAGGCGGGCAGGAGGGCTACGGAGAAGGAAAGGAATAATAAAAGGTTCTTCATAATTATCAATTGTTTAGATAGTTTCAACAATAGCGTTTGTAGAGGTCCAGTCCCGCACGCGCACGACTGCGGTCAGATTGCCTTTGTCAATCTTGGCGAAGGGTTTGTCTTCGGTATTTCCAAGTCCGGCCAGGGTCAGGTGTACCAAATACTCCGTGTTCTCGGCCACGCCTCCGGACAGGGGGATGGGATAGTAGTAGCGCTGCCCCTTGATCTGCACCACGACCATCAGGACCGTGGCCGTGGGCGTGAAACTGTCATGAAAGCCGTTGTTGGGGCTGGTCAGCGCATTCGGGAAGGCATAGAAACGGGTATCGGTGAAGTTCTTCGTCTCGTTCAGGGCGACAGCCGTCCCGAGCGGGGCGAAGGTCAGGGCCGGACAGTCCGCCCCGTAGCTGCCCGTACCGATGACGTGTCCCGCCACGTGGCCGGATGTCGCCTCCCGGTTCAGCCAGTCCGTCGTCACGGCATCTCCGCGGATATTCTGGTTGCCCGCCACGTTGCAGAGGAAGGCACGCAGGACCGTGACGCTGCCGTAGGGGGCGGGCAACTTGTTGGTGACGCTGGCCAGGGCGACGCGCCCCACCCCGCGGACCAGGTCCACGGTCGTGCTGCCTCCGGCAGCCGCCGTGACGGACACGCCGGAAGAAAGCCCGCGCATGACCAGGGCGCCCGCGGCGTTGTCGCCGAGGCTGTAGCCGAGGTCCTGCAGATCGGCCAGCCGGAAGACGGCATGGGCCCGGGCGGCCAGCGCTTCGTTGAGGTTGGCCAGGGCGCAGACCGTTTTGGTACCGGTCTTGAGCCGGAGTACGGCTTTGCGCGCGTTCAGTTCCGAAGCCTCGCAGCGATGGGAGATATCCAGCATGCCGGACTCATCGAAAACGAAAAGGTGAAGGTTGCTGAGGGCGTTCTCCGCGGCCGTCCCCGGGGTAGCCTTGGTGGCGGCGTCGGGCAATCCGCCCAGGGTCACGGTCAACTGGGAATCCGGAAACAGATAGTCCCCGGCCGGTGTCTTGCTGCAGGCGGCAGCGGTCAGGGAAGCTGCCAGCGAGAGGATCAGGATGATTCGATTCATGGTTTGCGTTTTGGAGGGTTTCATATCAGGTCGCCCCAATCTTCCTCGGTCTCCCGGTTGAGCCCGTAGGTCTTGATCAGCGTGGCGATTTCGGGATCCAGGTTTCCGCGGCTGATGTAACTGCGGTCCTGTCTGCAGGCATCCAGATAATGCTGTACGGCCTGCTGGTCGTCTCCCCGGCGGGCGTCGAGCAGGGCCAGCATGTAGTTGACCGGAGCGGTGCGCGGGAGTTCCGAGAGGATTTCCCGTGCGGACGCATTGCGGTCCAGGGCCACGTAGGCGACGGCGGTATTGTAGTCGTGGTACGGGGCCAGGAAGGCCAGCGCAGCCTGGTAATCGTGGTCGCGTATGGCCTGGACGCCCTTCATGTACACGGTATCGAGCTCCGTCGTGTGGATGGTATCTTTGATCATGCCCTTGCGGTGCAGGGCGAAGGTGAAGCGTACCGTCCGGAGCCGGGGATAATGCGTATCCACGACATAGCGGTACCAGGACTCCCCTTTCATGCCCTTCTCGCGCTGGTCGGGATCTGCGACTCCGGACAGTTCCGCGTAGCGCGCTTTCTGCTCGTCCGTCAGGAAGGGGTCGGCGGCCACGAGGGCATCCAGTCCAGCCCAGTCCTCCCCGCCTGCCCGGGACAGGAAAGGAATGTCCCGACGGGCCCTTCCGCTGCCGTGCATCACCCCCTCGGAGAGGTCTTCCCCGACGGAAATGAACAAGCCGTCGGCGCGCTGCACCGAATCCCGCACGAAGGCGATATAGCGTTGGAAATAATCCGAAGCGGAGCGGGAACGGCGCAGGGTCAGGGCCTGGTTGGAACTGACGCTCCCCTCGGGGGACGCCGACGCCGCGATGGTGACGCTGTCCAGCTCGAAGCTGTCGTTGAGCAGCAGGTTGCGGAGGTTCTCCTTGACGAAGGCGATCTCCCGGGCGTTCCCGCCCAGCTGCTCGTCGATGTCGGAACTGCCGGTGCGGAAATCGATGTTGCATGAAGCGTGCGACTCCAGGTTGCGTGAGACGACCATGGTCTTGTAGCGCTCCGTCCCGTCCACGAAGGCCGCCACGGACGAAATGTAGAAGGTCAGCGGCTCCGTCCGCGGCACGGTGTACAGCTGCCTGTCCTGCTCGAAGATCTCGCCGGACAGGACGACGTCGGCCTTGCGCAGGGCGGGCCGGGTGTTGATGGTCTGCACATAATTGTAGATGAAGTCGCCGCTCTCGCTGCGGATGACGGTGTCCAGGCGTATCCCGTCGGTGACCAGGGGGACCTTGACATAGCGCCGGAACATCCGCTCCCGGGAGGCCTTGCGCCACTCGTTGCGGCGCAGACGGAACTTGTTGGTATAGTGGTCGATGGCCTGCTGTTCCGTCACACCGAAATAGCTTGTGAAGATTTCGTCGGGGACAAAACTGCTGTCAGTCTTGAAGGCATAGACCTGCGGAATGTTCCGCTCCAGGAAGATTTCCAGGTTGCGCCGGTCCACGAAGAGCAGGGTGTCATCCACGATGCGGGACAGGAAGCGTTCATACTGCTGGTAACCCCGCAGCTGGGCCTTGCGGTAGTCCGCCCCGGTGATGACGACATCATCCAGGCGGAGGCTGTCTTCCAGGACGAAGAGGTCGGGATGGAAGCGGAGCTGCCAGCGCGAGTCCTGCATGCTCTGCGGCACCACGACCTGGAACTCCAGGTCGATTTTGCCATGGCGTTCGGCGATGTTGCGGAAACGCGCTGTGACCATGGCCGCGTCGAGCATCTCTGCGGCCACCATGTCGCCGCTTTGTTCGTCGCGGATGGCCCTCATCAGGATCATTTCCCGGCCGTCCAGGTCCGTGACCTTGAGGGTATCCCGCCGCACCGGGGCCACGTCCGCGAACTCCGGCAGGTAATCGGCCTGCCTGGGCAGCTGCAGACTGGCGGAGGGTTGCTGGCGGGTCAGCCTGCGCGCTTTCTGCTGGGTGCCGCAGGCGGCCAGTCCCAGGCAGAGCAGGACGGCGGCCGACAAAGAAGTGAAGTTTCTCATGGTTGGAAGGGATCAGAAAATGAATTGCAGGGCGATGCGCAGCTCGTCGGGCAGGAAGAAGGTCTTGACCCCTTCGTCCATCCGCTTCCCGCAGGACGGACAGGCATAGGTGACGTAGCGCGTCAGCCCGCCCCAGCCGTACATGCCCAGGTCGACGTTCAGCCAGTGGTTGACATGGACGGCATAGCCGCCCCCGAAGGACAGGCCGAAAGCGTCGCCTTCTTCGGTCACAGGCGAGACGAAGCCGCCCCGGTTGTATTCCTGATATTGGATACGGCCGCCGGCCCACCAGCCGGAATAGGTGTACCAGGGCCACCAGCGGGCCCCTACATAGTAGGTCTGCTGGCGGGCTTCGAACTGGTCTTCCCGGCGGGGACGCCAGGTCCAGTTGTTGTACCGCGTCCCCAGTCCGAGCGTCCAGCTGCGGTGGACGGAATACTGAAGGCCGGCATTGAGGGTGCCCAGGAAGAGGATGTCAGCGATGTTGCCGGACAGCGACAGGCGTGCCTGGTTCTCCAGTTCGTCGGGCACGAAACGCCCGGGCGTCAGGGGCTGGGCGCACAGCAGGAGCGGAGCGCAGCCGAGCAGGGCGCACAATAGGATTCTTTTCATGGGAAAGAGGGATTTCTCGCTCAAGATGGAGGCGCGGAGGGGCCGCAACGGAGTGGCAGACGGCAGACGGCTCCCCCCGCGCTTCCACCGCTTACATTTCGTAGGACATCGGTTCGGGGTCCAGAATCTGCTTCACATGGCTGGCGACGATATCCGTACCGATCCTGTCTACACCGTCTATGCCCGTATATTTCTGGTAACGGATACGGCCGATGATGTGGAGTTTGGCGCCCTTGGCGATCTTGTCCAGATCCTGGATGTTGCGCCCTTCCCAGGCGATCACGTTGTGCCAGCTGGTGTCGATGACGGCGGCTCCGTCGCGGTCCTTGTAGGCGTAATTCGTCGCCAGGCCGATCCGGGCCATGCGGCTGTCATCAAAAACCTGGGTGCGGATGCTCCCGACGACTCCCTTGAGTTCTACTTTGTTCAATTGTTCCATAGTTATTGTCCGTTATGGGTGTTCGGGCTCCCGGCCGCGCGGTCCGGTTCCCGGAGACAAAGGAACAAGCTTTCCGCCCACGCCGCACCCCGGAAGGCGGCAGAAAGTGTAGAAATTGCGTTTTTTGAGCCGTTTTCACACTTTCTTTGCACAGGCAGGGACGAAATCCTCCCGCTGCGGAACGGCTTCAAATCTATTTGACCCCCTTCAAAAAGAGCCGCATGTGACAAAAAACGCAAAACCGCACGTACGTTTTTTTCACATCCTTGGCCGATACGCCGAAAGCATGAATATTTGGGCAAACGATACGACCATGTACAAGACGAAAAAAGAAGAGACGGCACTTTGCCTGGAATGCGGAAAGGCCATATACGGAAGAAAGGACAAGCATTTCTGCGATCTGGGCTGCAAGAACCGTTATTGGAATCGGCAGGTGCAGGAGCAGCGCCGCATCCGGATGGAGACCATCGGCGCCCTGACCCGCAATTACGCCATCCTGGACGCCCTGATCAAGGACGAATGCAACTCGATAGAATTGGAAGAACTGGAACGCCTGGGCTATGATGCAAGCGTCGTGACGGGACACCGCAAGGGCAGGAACCGCCACGACGAATATGCGTGTTTCGATATTTGTTTCTACCGCAGCAGGACGCGGATCTTCAATCTCAGAAGGAGAGCCTGCGTCCTACGTTGATGCGGCCCATCTCCAGGCCCCAGCAGCCGTCGGTGATGATGGGGACGCGTTTGCCGCGCGCATTCTCCACATAGAGGAAGTCCTCCACGAAGGTGTGGGTATGCCCGCCGACCACGAGGTCCACCCAGCGGGTGTGCGGGATGATCTGCTGGTCGGCATCGTAGCCTGCATGGGAGAGGAGGATGATCAGGTCGCATTTCTCCTCGGCGTGCAGGTACTCCTCCCAGCGCTTGGTCACCTCGACGTCGTCGAATTGCTGCATGCGCGAGGAGATGGTCTTGCTGACGTTGGAGGAGAGGTCGGATTCGAGGCCGATGACGCCGATCTTGCGGCCCGCCCTGTGCAGGATCGCATAGGGTTTCACATATTCTCCCAGTTCGAAGGGACTGAGGTCCACGTTGGCGCAGACGAAGCGGGTCTCCGGACGGACCAGCTTGAGTCGCCGGGTCAGCTCTTCGATGCCGTTGTCGAATTCATGGTTGCCCAGGGCGATACAGTCGTAGGACAGGGCGTTGATCATGGCGGGCTCCAGGTTGCCCTGGAGTTCGGTGAAGTACGAAGTCCCCTGCCCGAAATCGCCGGCGTGCAGCAGCAGGACCTTGTCCGTTCCGTGGACGGCGCGGACCGAGTCGATGTAGGCGGCACGCTCGATGACCCCGCCCAGCCCGGCCTGATCGCCGGAGCGCACGGGATCGAAGTGGCTGTGGGTGTCGTTGGTATGCAGGATGACCAGCCTGGGCTGGCAGGCGCTGAGGGCCAGTGCGGCCACGGCGAGCGCAATCAGGATCTTCTTCATCGCTTCACGACCACGCGGCCGTCGGTAAAATAGTCAATGTTCTTGCCCTCGGCGGCGAAGCTGCGGGCGTACGGCAGCATCGAGTCGATGATGAGGCAGTCGGTGATGATCAGTTCCCGGGCGTTCTTGGCGACCGTCAGGCCGTCGCCGCCGTCCAGCAGGAAGTCAATGGTGGCCACCCCGTAGGTCCGGTTGGGATCGATGGGCTTGCCGCCCACCAGCAGGGTGTCGATGTGGTGGTCCGTCAGTACGAACTTGACCCCGCCCAGCACCTGCGGCCGGGTCTCGGCCATGTAGTCGAAGATGGCCTGCAGGTCACTGCCCTTCAAGCCCACGTAGGTCAGGTAGTTCGTGAACGGGAACATGGACACGAGGTCGTCCATCTGGACTTCTCCCTTCGGAAGATCGACGCGGATGCCGCCGAAATTGCAGATGCCGACGTCCACCTTGCGTCCGGTCAGCCGGGCGACGTCCTCCATCACATGATCCACCAGCCAGTTGGAGAGTTCGCTCTCGGGACTGTGCGCCTCGAAGGAACGGTCGGTGTGACCGATCACCTCCTTGAGGGCGGCCATGCGGGGCTGTACGGCGATGAGTTCCTGCGCGGCGGCGTAGGTGGCGCTCCCCTTCGCGAAGGTCTTTCCGTTCGGGGCGGTGTAGGTATCGCCGGAGAGGGTCCCGAGCGCCGCGGGGACATTGTCCGCGGCCGGGGCGCTCACTCCGGTCCGGTGTCCGTCCATCACGGACTTCTGCCAGGAGTAGCTGTACTCGCAGGAGCAGGCCAGCAGCGTCAGGGCCGCCAGCGCGATCAGTCTTGTCTGAGCCATTTCCAAAGGTCTTTCCAGGTGGATTTCTTGCCGAACATGAGGATGCCGACGCGGTAGATCTTGGCCGAGAGCCAGGCGCAGAGGATGAAGGTCAGCACCAGCAGCGCCACGGACAGGAGAACCTCCCAGCCCGGCACGCCGAAGGGCAGGCGCGAGATCATCACGATGGGCGAGGTGAAGGGGATGATGGATCCCCAGATCGCCAGCGAGCTGTCCGGTGCGCGGAAGGCATAGAGGGCGATGATGTAGCCCAGCATCAGCGGGATGGTCAGCGGCAGTTGCAGCTGCTGCGTGTCGCCCTCGTTCTCCACGGCGGAGCCGATGGCGGCGAAGAGCGAGGCATAGAGCAGGTAGCCGAAGAGGAAGTAGATGAGGAAGAGGCCGATGATGCGGGCGTACGGGAGGCTGCGCAGGGTGCTGAGCACCACGCCCATCTCGCTGTCGTCCGCAAGCTGCGCGGCCATGCCGTCCAGCGGATCGGCGTTCATGCCCATGCTTCCGACCATCTCGGTGGAGTTGATGGCCGCCAGCTTGTCCGCCCCGATCAGGGCGCTGCCGACGGAGATGATCGCCACGGAGAGGACGATCCAGAGCAGGAACTGCGTGATGGCCACGAGGGCGATGCCGATGATCTTGCCGAACATGAGTTCCGTCGCCTTGACGGAACTGACCAGCACCTCCACCACCCGGCTCGATTTCTCTTCGATGACCGAACTCATGACCATGCCGCCGAAGAGGGTGATGAACAGGAAGAGGAAGATGCCCAGGATCATGGACAGGATGCTGTAAACCCCCGCTTCGGAGATTTTCTCCTCGCCGTCCTCCCCGAGGGTGTAGGAGCGCAGGCGGACATTGGCCTTGACGTCCTTGAGGATCTGGTCCAGGCCCTCGATGCCGTAGGAAGCGATGCGGTAGTCCTCGACCGAGCGGTCCAGGCGGCTGTTGATGTTGTCCGTCAGCTCCATGCCGAAAGGTTTGGGCGAGTAGAGGTCGGCGGACACCATCTTCTCCAGGCTGTCCAGGGGGCTGACGGCCAGCACGCCGTCCAGGCCCAGGGAGCCCAGGTTGGCCTTGACGCTGTCCAGCGGCAGGGTGGACAGGTCGCGGTAACGTATGGTCTCCGTATCGGTCATATAGGGGACGACGATGCCGGAGGCGTCCACCACGGCGATGGTCTTGACCTTGTCCTTGGTGTTGAGCACCGCCACGATGATGCCGATGGTCAGGCCGGCCACCAGGATGGGGACGAGCAGGGTCGTCCAGATGAAACTCTTTTTCTTGACGCGGTTGAGGTACTCGCGGCTGATGATGATTCCGATGGTTTTCAGATTCATGGTCTATTCCTCCCCTTCCGTTACCAGTTTGATGAAAATGTCGTTCATGCGCGGCATCAGCTCGCGGTAGGCGTTGACCTGCACGCCGCGGTCCAGGAAACTCCGCAGGGTCGAGGTCCCGTCGGTCTCGCGCGGCAGCACCTCCGTGTGGCGGCCGGACCCGTCGGTCCAGACCAGCTCGACATTGTTGTTGCCGTAGCGACGCCGGATCTCGTCCACCCCGCCGGTGATCACGAGGCGGGACTTGTTGATCAGGGCGATGTTGTCGCAGAGTTCCTCGACGGACTCCATGTTGTGGGTGGAGAGGATGATGGTCGCCCCCTCCTCCTTGAGCCGGAGGATCTCCTGGCGGATGATCTCGGCGTTGACCGGATCGAAGCCGGAGAAAGGCTCGTCGAGAATCATCAGCGAAGGTTTGTGAACCACGGTGGTGATGAACTGGAGTTTCTGGG
>JAEEGL014019719.1_pt1 | contig 11124 bp, 6 predicted proteins | sample 9134231 | NCBI WGS metagenome assembly JAEEGL01 (sample SAMN16246548, study PRJNA631951) | gut metagenome | biome: gut microbiome; feature: rumen; material: fiber-attached | host: Bos | place: Iran: Karaj | collected 2018-10
ATCAGTTGCATGCTGCCAATTAGAGAAGTCAAATTGTGTTTGTCCACTCCCTAAAGCATTCAAGAAATTTCGTATTTCATTTATATCATTAGTACTCCAATAATCATTTCCATCAGGATCAATTGCATTTATTGGATTATTCTCGCAATATGCATACGGACTGACATTATAATACTTTTCCGCCAATGGATCTATGCTCGTCCACATGGGTACACCGGCTACATCATACATTCGTGCACCGAAGTCGTACATGTTCAAGCTATTCAGCCTGTCCAGCTCCTTGCCAGTGAAGCGGAAAGGATGCGAGGTACCACCGGTCAGCAGGGCGGGGTTCTCCATTCGCATCTCACTGCCGAAGGGGTAGTAGTTGATGGTTTCCTTGATGCTGTCGTTACTGTCGACCACCCTCCTCGTACTGCCGAGGTGGTCGGTGACATAGTAGTTCCAGCTGGTCGGGGTGCCGTTGGCATTCAGTTCCACATAGCCGCCGTCAAACTGCCACATCAGCGGTGCGCCGTTGCGCAGCATCAGGCCGTCGACATACAGGTCGGTGGTGGTCACCGCAATATTGCCGTTAACGAATGTCTTATGCTTACTTGACAGTTTCCTGCCATCAGGTGTATAGTCGTTAGCTGCGTACCGGACCTTTCTGCCTATGTTCATGTTGATGTCATAGCTGATGGTCAGGTCATCTATCATGCCAAACATGACATGATAGATGCCTGTTGCACTATGTAGGCGCTCTTGTCTTGGCATAATTTCGGCCAGTATATTATTTACTGCGCAAAGATACATAATTATTTCAATATTACAAAATAATCTTACTTAAAAGTGGATCATTCAGAACCCCAAATTTCCCGACTTGAAAGATTTCGGTTGAATATTCCGACGTGTATCCACCCCCATACACCATCCCTCTCCCTGTCACGGAGAGGGATGGCGCGTTTAGGCGATATGGTGTCAGGTGTATCATTTCAACAAGGAGAAAAAATCCCAAAAATCTCAAAACTATATTCTCTAAAAATGATCACAGAGTAACTGATCACCCGATATTCTCCGATTTTGGTAATTCCTTGTAATCCTCATAGCAATTCCCTTAATATGTGGACATGTATCCAATAATGTACTTCAGAGCAATCAATATAATGCATGTTTTGCATGTCAATATCTTGTATTCTAGCTCTAACGAATTTAATGTCTCCATCTTTCTTAATGGGTTTAATGTATATCAAATCATCATCTATTAATTTACATGTAATAATTAGTTCTGATGAGTTATAGTAATAGCTGATTATTCTTTTTATTGTATTAACACCGATGTCGGCGGAACTAAATCCTGGCCCTATTTGTTCATATTCATTGTATGTAAATACGAACACGGCATCCCTTCCACTCCAATAATAACTTCTTATATTTGGGCGAAAACCACATGGAATACATTTATAATCTACTAAACTATTTCCCCTAAAATACTGACACATGTCGACAAATAGACAAACAAAAGACAGTAATAATACAATGAATAGTATTATAGTTTTCTTCATTTTTGAATTGGTTTAAAGAAGTATGTAACATTTCTGGTTTTGTAATCATAAGGAGTACCATATGGCAATTCTATCCCTATGTCCAAGGGGTCTTTGAAACCATCTTTAACAAAAAGCGTAAATACTACTTTACTACTTGAATCTTTACCAACTTTGCCATTATGAACGATGTATGAAACACCTGTTTTTCCAATATGAAATATTTTATGAGTCATATCAACAGCAAACTCATTACTTTCTCTTCCCTCTGTTACAATTGCATTGTAATTTTTTGTGAATTCATCCGTTCTTAATAATTCAAATATAGATTTATTTCCTACATCTGCTGCTTCCCCATTGCCTTTAAAATAATGTAGGACAGCCTCTTTAGTGTTATTAACGACGGCACCATCTTCCTGTGCGTCAATTACATAGATTGATTCTTTGGGAATAACACTATATACTTCGGGGGCATTGGGAAATAAACCAACAGATCCAAGAATGAATGCGGCGTTTGATTCAGTAGTCCCAAGAAATTCTGCCAGAGTTATATAATTATCGTTTTTATCAACCACCAAATTTCCCATACCATTCCAAAACCATTCCCCGTCAATGTCTATAAATTTTACTGGATTATTCGCACAATACGCATACGGACTAACATTATAGTACTTTTCTGCCAGCGGGTCAACACTCGTCCACATGGGTACACCGGCCACGTCATACCACCGGGCACCGAAATCGTACATGTTCAGGCTGTTCTGCCTGTCCAGCTCCTTGCCGGTGAAGCGGAAGGGATGCGAGGTGCCACCGGTCAGCAGGGCGGGGTTCTCCATTCGCATCTCACTGCCGAAGGGGTAGTAGTTGATGGTTTCCTTGATGCTGTCGTTACTGTCGACCACCATCCTCGTACTGCCGAGGTGGTCGGTGACATAGTAGTTCCAGCTGGTCGGGGTGCCGTTGGCATTCAGTTCCACATAGCCGCCGTCAAACTGCCACATCAGTGTTGTGTCGCCACGCAGCATCAGGCCGTCGACATACAAGTCGGTGGTGGTTTTCTTAATAAAGCCATTCACCTTGGGAATGGACATTACATGTTTGCTAAACAGCTTCCTGCCATCGGGCGTATAGTCGTTAGTAATGTTTCTCGGTCTGTTGTTCACGTCCATATTAATGCTATATGGATGATGGCCATAGTCGTATGAGATGCTGTTGACGCCCCTGTTGCTGTCTCGCGTCAGTGCCCCGTTGCTGTCGTAGTCATACTCACAGGTAGAATCATCACCGTCATTGAAGTCGAGCGCCCCATCGTAGTTAAGTGCCTCGGCATTGTCCGTGACCTTAACCAGGCGATTGCCATCATAGGTGATGGTCAGGTTGTCAATAGCACCGAACGTACCGTCGTTCTTCATTCCATTGCGAAGCATCCATGTGATGGAGCCATTGTCGTTGTATGTGACCGACTCGTTAAAACGCCCCGCAGTTCCGTTGGCAGATGAAGAATATTGGGAACTGGTCAGCCGTCCGAGAGTGTCGTAGGTATAGTCGTATCTGTGCTGTTCGCCGTTGGCGGAATTCTGCCAGAGCATCCTGCTGATGTTTCCACTGTATAGCGCATTCGTCGCTGTCTCGCGCTGCAGTAGTTCGCTGAAGCCGGATGAAGACGACACACCCGTCAGCCATCCGCGCAGCACGTCGTGGTTGTACGCCATATCGGCTGCTGTACCTGGGCGGTTGTCTGCAGTAACATTGCCAAAAACATCATAGGCAGGAGTACTGACGGTCTGGGTGCTTGTATTACCATTCTTGTCTATATGGGTAACGGTTGCAGTTGCAAGCAGTCGTGTGCCCGAATGATAGGTGTTGTCTGTCCTGCGCTTCGCAAGGACGACTTTCACTCCATTGTCGCCGATTTTATATACATTTTCACTTACAGACACCACATCACCGACGTAGTTATAGGCCGTATGTACCGCCTTCATCCAGTACTGGCCGTATGCGCTGAGCTTGTATGTCAGGCGTCCGTCCTCATCATAGCGATACATCTCAAAGTATCTTTTGGCATTGCTTGTAGTATGCAGTGTTGCCGTAAGCATGCCTTTAGACACCGTCGGTGAATTATAGTTGGCATAAATGGAATCTGCCCACAAAGAAAATAGCGACGAAAGCTCCTGACGGCAGGAATAGTCGTCGTAGAAGTTCTTTACTTCCACAGCCACGGCATTGCTTTGGGTGGCCTCTCCACGCGTGTAATTGATGGTCTGCAGTGTTAGGCGTCCGATGGCATCATAACTGTAGTTGCGATACAGTGACTGTGAGCGCAGATGCCCGTCCTGTTCCGACAGTATGCGGTTGGCCTCGTCATACCAGTATTTGACGGCCTCGCAGCCCGGCAGTTGCTTCTCTATGCACCGCCCCCTTTCATCGTAGGTGTACTTATACCAGTATTTCGACATCTCAGAAGTGTTGCAGTGCTGTATTATGGGGGGTAGGACATAGCACAGGCGCCCGTAGTTGTCATAGACATAATAGGTATCATTGTTAGAGCCTCTGCGCTCAAGGATGGTGTTTCCATCCATGTCGGCATATACCGTTATGCTACAGCCGTCCTCATCTGTGGTCGTGGTACTTGTCAGTATGCCATACGGATACCAGTCGTTGTCACTGAAGCTGAGGCTGCCGCCGGAAGTGACGAAGTATTTCCTCACCACTCCTGCCGGAACCACATGGCGGGTTACAGTATCAGGGTGATTTACCCAGGCTATGCCAGGTTTCCTACTGGTTACTATCTCCTGAAAATCGTCATACCGGTTCTCGCTATAAGGCCGGTCATCACCATGAAAAGTAATTGTCCCTTGCGCAACAGTCAAACTATCAAGGTATTCCATGCTTGTGGAGGGAATGGAAGCCCACTGACGGAAGAGCTTCATCTGAGTGGTATATTCTGCCTTTGTAATTACGGGAGTCTGTGAGGTGTTGCACCCCACATCCACAGTCTCTGCCACATAGCCCAGCTCATCGTAGTAGTCGATATGCCGCAGGAACGTCGTTCCCGCATCATCAAGAAACGTCTTTGTCTGGACAAAGTTCTTGAAACTGCTTTGAGCTTTCGAACAGGTGTACGTCATCAACAATAGAAACAGATACAAGTATCTGTTAATTTTAGAACTAAGGGAACTCATAAAATATTGTATTAACGACGAATATTAACTTACTTTAATAACTTGTTTCTTTTCACCAGCTATCATTGCCAGCATCACGACACCGTTGATGGGACGTATGTCAAGAGTCATTGTTTCGTGGTATTCACCCTTGCTGATTGAGGCATGTGCAACACATCCCAGGACCCTTCCCGCAAGATCGTATGCATAGAAGGTGGCATCTGTATCTTCTGCAACAAGGTAGTCCAGTGAGATTTCCCTACCATTGGTCTGTAGTGATGCTGACATCGTTACGGGGAATCGTGTTTCATCCTCATTGTCACTGCCACTCTGACCAAGAGAGTGCTCACTGTTCTCTCTTTGAGCAACGAGCTGGCTGTTAGCGTCATCGTATGCCAACTCGGAAATCTGTAAGTCCGGCATGTACAATGATGTGAACGTTGTATCAGAGACGGTCTTTCCATTTTCCTTACATGTGATGACTCGGGTATCCATTACAGGATATCTGCATCCGGAATAATACCACAGATATTTGTCCTCAGTAACCTCAGCCACAATAGGTTCCACTAGGTCACCATCCATATTGTCGTATTTTGAAATAATAGTGTTATGATGATGAACCCTCAACACATCCTTTAAGGTTTCATCTCCATCGGTAAGAATACCCCTGCCGTCACATACGGTATAGCTGTTGCCTTCACCCTCAATGGTGAACGTATCGAAATAGGATGTTTTACGGGAATATGTACCGACAATGCTGTCCCCATAGGCAAACGGGTATTTCAATTCCAACAATGGTTTGTCCTGTACCCCGCAAATGTCGCGCTTCTGGAAGCCACGCTTGGACAACTCTTTGTCTGTTGCTATATAATGAAGCATGAGATCACCTTCAACAATTGTAAGGCTGTCATCTTTCAGGATTATTGTTTGCTTGACATAGTTATTGTCCTTCTTGGCAGGAGGTAATTCCCACATACAGTTTTCTCCCCTGTTGCCCACTGATTTATAATCTGCAACGATACGATACATTTTATCGCCATCACGGTATCCGTTGTACTGACTTGTTATTGATGTCTGGGCTGAAGAGTCAATTGCAACAAAAAATGCAATGGCAGTTGAAAGAATGGTTTGAGCTTTCATATCTACTGAAGTTCTAAATGATAGTTATAATCTTCTAATTTCCTGTAGTATACATCATATCTGGCAGAGAGCCTGCCAAAAGTGTCGTAAGTGTATATTGTTCCTAAGTTGGAATCGTCCATTTCTGAGGTCATGCCAAAATAGGGATCGTAAGTGTACGTGGTAATATGTATGGAATCAGGGAGCAAGTCTCGTATTTCTGCATTCAGAGCCCTCAAATTAGCACAGTCTGTCACGGTTCCTATTTTCCTATATGTCGCCAACTGTAATAATTTAGATCTTAAAGTTGTGGCTGTCTGATATGTCGTAGAATCCATATTATCAATAATAGCAACAGGAGAACGTCCGCCATATCCCCATACATAGATCCTGTCCAAAGTGTTGTTGAGTCTGACATGCTTAGGATTGAGGTATTCATCATAGGTCAAGATTTCCCCTTCCTTATATAAATCGGCGCGATAGTTAATACTATCACCACTTACGGTCGGTGCATATTCATTATTATTTGCAGTGTTTTTTAGCTTATATAATGATTTCAGCAATGGTAATCCCGAAAGTATCTGATAGTCCTTGCATTCACCGCCAACGATGATGCTATTGCGTTTAATGACTGTTTTTATCGGATCGGCAACCATGTTCCTTTCAATTAACCCGTTAACGGCCGCTGTCGCTTGTGATGCGTTGTTACCCACAATGTTCACGATGTCACCAGGAAAATAATACTTAGTCGTTCTATTATCGTTATTACGAATGTAGGTTGTCCACGCTACTCGTCCTTTGTTATAGGCTACTGAGTAATGCTCGGTAATGGAGTCATTACCATAATAACGGATGGTGCTGACACTACCAAAGCGGCATCTGCGTGTAATATATTCCGACATGCTAATCAGGTGGGCTGTATAAACTATAGGATTACCAGGTAAACTGTTGGTGCGATAGTCTTGACTAATTATTTTATATCCATATTTTCTATCCATATAATTTTCCCCTATATAATAATCATATATCTTGATGCACCTTACATTTCCTTCTTTACCGATGAACACCTCCTTCAATGGCTTGTCGACTAAATAAGCAACATTATAAAACTCTCCCAAAGGATATGCCATATAAGTCAAGTTCTCATTATTTAAGTATGCCATATAGCCAATATATCCAGATATTGTACCATGGATTCTATTTCCAATCTCCAGCAGGAGAGAAGAAGGATATGAAGATGAGCAGTTATCCATCAGAATATAGTTAACGGGCGGTGACACTATCTGGGGTTCAAAATAGTGAATGGTCCTGTTAAGCGTATTACCGTGTTCATCCCTCTCAATTTCCTCAACTTCAGTATAGCAAACCGGTGGTCCCATAAAGTTGTTGAAGGCTTTGCCTGTTGTCAATCTTGAAGCACGAAAGTTCCATGTATGTATATCCGGTTCAGGAGTGTAATAAGTTGTATAGTGAATGCTGGGGTTAGTCATGACACCGCTACTTCGACCTAAGGCGTTATAATCAGAATCATGCAACACATATACATAATCTGTTCGCTGGTTAAATTCTGATCCATAACGTACTTTTGAAGTCAGACGTTTCCCCTGTATCTTAATGCTGGAATCCAAAGAAGTATGGTCTGTCCAATTAACCTTACTATAGTTATGTTCCCCATAAGTGAATACATCTGTTGCTCCGTTAGGATAATTAATGCCGGTAAGACAAAAATAGTCATCAGCTGTTGGGCCTGTGTTTTCCTGCCTGATATCAATTCCCACAAGATCTGTGTATTCTGTGTTTGGATACATCATCCAGCACAACGGGTCTCCACCTCCTTTTAAGTCTACATATGCCTGAAAACCGACACATTTTGCCCATGAGTCACGTGGCAGGCATTCGCCATTCAGGTATATAGATTCTGCTAGTTTTGTCTTTGCAAATTTGTATGAGTAAGTAAACTCATATGGCGGCAGTCTGTTACCGAGCGAGTCATATTGGGTGACAGATGAAAGCTTATGTCTAATATCGCACCAGTAATATGGATCTCCATACATACTTACAAATGAGCCAGAGTTGTCAAGTTCATATCCTTTTACGAAATGACCTTCTTCATCTCTCAGTTCAATTTTGTTTATTCTTTCAGACCTCAAGCTATCAACTATAGGTTGGTTGTCACGATTTCCCCTGTCAGATCTGACAGTAGAATTAAATAAAACAGTGCCAAAGTCTGATTCGATGGATGTTATTCTTTGAGTAGTATATGTCACATAAAAATGCTCATTTTCTTCTATTGAAAGGTCGACATACTCTTCCCTTGCATAATTAAATGTAAAGAGCCCTCCTTTAGTTGTTTCAATTCTTGTGAGAAACCATGATGTGGATATATTACCTATGTCAACTGTTCGAGTTTCAATACCTTCAAAATAGAATTTTGTTCCATCGTCAGCGGTTATACGGAAACCGTGTTCTACGGAATCAATTTTATACGACTCGTCAGGAAACAATGACATTGTTGTCGAATTACCTGAACAAGATACATTTATGGTTCCGCTATGCCCGGGAAGTGAATATGTATATTCATCAGGCATGGGATCTTCTTGGATGTTGTAAATACAATCACTATTAGACCAGTTGTTGATTAAATAATCAGGATTACTAAGATGTTCTTTGTTTGAGTATCTGGTCTCAAGATCATCTGAACCTCTTATTGTCTTTGTTATGACTCCGCCAACTATTAATGCCCATCCTAATCCGACAGGAGAAGCTTCTGTACAGAAAGTGACATCTCCACCATAGAACACAAGAGAGATGGGTAAATCATAGCCTTTGCCTTTAAGTTCCATCAGAGGTATGTTTAGAGACAGCTGCCCTTTGCTAAGCGCTGTCTCTGCCTTCACGGCAATATCGAACTGACTGGCATTGACACTTGGACGGATAATATCGGCATTAATTTGTGAAAATGCCGAGATTGACAGAAGAGATAGGAATGCAGATAATATGTATGTTATCTTGTTCATAAGAAATAATAAGTATTTCAAAAAGCAATCCTCTTAAAGTGTGATTAATCCAGTAAACAGCCAGTTGCCCATGACGATATTAATCTCATAGTCGCCTGAGAGGGCGGAGGGCAGGATGACCTCGGTCTGAGCAGAGAACACCGTGGTGTTGTAGACTACCACACCGTCCTCGTCCTTAATAATAATTACGTAGTCGGGATGGCCGATAGAGAAAGTGAGGGTGTAGTCCTCGATGTAGACCAAAGGCATCTCGATAGAGGGTCTGCCATGTCCATGACCTATAGGCGTGTCATCAATATCACCATTTACTGTGAAGGGAATTTGCTCCCAAGCCATCAATTTAGTGCTAAAAAGGATAGCACCTAAAACAAATAAAAGTAGTTTTTTCATAATCTGATAGATGTTAGAATTAAAAATCATCTGCAAAATTATGAGAAAAGTGTTTCACTGGCAAGAAAATTCAAAGAGCAAAGTTTAGTAAAAGTTTAAAGGCTTATTTGCCTGTATATTAGACAAATAAGCCTATTTTGCAATAATAAGATATTCAGAAAAACTTCTCTAATTTTGCAGAAAGATCTTTCGAACTCCCTTTGGCGTCGAAGATTTTCTTCATAATTTCAGTACAATTCTGGGATATCTGAGACTTTGAGAGCCCTATCATACCTGCAATATCTACAGGCTTAAAGTGTAGGCGGAGTAAAATCAAAATTTGGTGTTCAGATCCCTTTAACCGATGCAAGTTTGTTGCTAAGAAATCGTCAAAAGAGGGAAGGTATTCACTTACAAGAATATTTATTTTCTTCCAGTCCTCATCAACAAGATACTGACCGTGAATAGCCTTCTTTTCAAAATCCTTATAAACAGGTGACTCCCTAAGACATCTCTCAGCATTTGCCGTCTTAAAATAAACTTGTTTTCCGTATTTTTTAACACGTTGTTCCAAATAGTCGATTTTCTTATCTTTCTCCAATAATATCTGGCAATACTCTTCTTTATGTTGACATAGAGCTGCTTTCTCTACCCTTAATAGTTTCAATTCCTCCAAACTCTGCATATATAAAACCAAGCCATCCCTCCTTTTACGAATAAATTTATATGCAAGAATTACAATTGTAATAACAAACCCGATAAATAGAGTAAACAGTAAGCGCAGTCTCTCTTTATTCTGACGTGCCTCTTCAGATTTCTTCCTTGCTATGTCCTGATTTCTGGTATAATCATACATCGCCTGCATACGTTTGATCTCTTTGGTCGTCTTTTGGGCATAGACAGAATCGTTCATAACATAGGCATAACGATAATATTTAGCCATAGAATCGGATATATTTAGTCTTTGATAGAGTTCTGACAACCCTTTTGCACCTCCATGCTGGTTGTTAAGATCCTTTCCTTCTCGAAGTTCTTTACGAAAATAGTATTTAGCAGAATCGAACTTATTAGTATAAAGGTAATAATAGCCTTTCACATTATAGTAGACTTCGCGCCCATGCTCGATACTTCCAAATGCATCAAATCGACCAGACTGGGTCTCATAGATTGTCATATAATCCTTGGCCTTAATATAATTACCCATCTCTATTAGAGGTCTTATATTCCCTCCTAAAGCAATGGCTGCATCAGAAAGATTGCCAAATTCAAGGTACTTTTTAGCCACATCTTCAAAAACAGCAATCGCTGATGCCGTATCCCTTAATTCCAGATAAGCAAAACCTTCTTGCTCATTGTTTCTAAAGGCCAGTAATGTATCTTTGCCTTTCCATGCATGCTTTACAGAAAGTTGTTCATAAGCTAATTGCTGTCTGTATAGACTTTGCTGATAGAATACTTCGGCCATCTGCCCATACACTCTGGCTAACTGGGCATAGTCGCAGTCGGTAGCGGTGGTGTCGGCACACTCGGCGGCATCCTGATAGCACTGGAGGGCCATGGGGGCTTCGCCGTGGTCGGAGTAGGCAAGGCCAAGGAGGTAGTGAGCCAGCAGGCGGTCGTTGGGCGTGCCGTGTTCATCGAAAAAGTCGACGTAAGGCTGTACTTCATTGACTGCGAAGGGCTGGCCGTTGCGGTTACGCACGTTGATGCTGTCCAAGCCGGTCCGCATACGCATGCGGTCGGACTCAGTGGTGCAGCCTGCTATACCCAACGTGATACATAAAATAATGTATAATGCTTGCTTCATCTTTACATAGCTCCCAATTCCAAAATGTCGGGTGCAAAATTACCCATAATATTTCATACCAGCAAACTTTTCGCGATGTATTTATGGGCCTCCAAAATATGATTGTCATCGAATGTTGTCGCGACTCA
>JAEEGL015867524.1_pt1 | contig 11124 bp, 7 predicted proteins | sample 9134231 | NCBI WGS metagenome assembly JAEEGL01 (sample SAMN16246548, study PRJNA631951) | gut metagenome | biome: gut microbiome; feature: rumen; material: fiber-attached | host: Bos | place: Iran: Karaj | collected 2018-10
GGAGTACTATGATAACAACACTCTCGCCTACGGTTTTACAAATACCTCCGTGGGCTTGGGACACCTTAATAAAAAGGGACAAAAAATGATGGCAGATGAACTTTATAAATACATAGAGGAGAACAAATGACATTTTCATCAATAGATTTTTTAATATTCTTCTCTTTAGTACTTGCCGGAACGGCTTTTATAGAGCGTTTTTTTAAACAGAGAGTAAAAGAAATATTCCTTCTTTTGGCCAGCTTCTTTTTCTATGGCTACTGGGATTACCGATTCTGCTTCCTGCTTTTGTTTGTGATAGTCGTGTCATATATTTCGGCGCAGCACGCAGATAAAAAGCCTGCATTTGTGGCAGGTATAGTGGTACCATTATCAGTGCTTGGCATATTTAAGTATCTTGGATTTTTCATGGATACCTTCGAAGCCATGATAGGAATGGACCTTGGTACACTTAGAATAATCCTGCCTGTTGGTATTTCATTTTATACCTTCCAGGCTCTTAGCTATGTAATAGATGTAAAAAGAGGAAAAATCCCTGTTGAAAAGGATTTTATAAAGCTTGCTTTATATGTAAGCTTTTTCCCTCAGCTGGTTGCAGGACCCATTGTCCGTGCATCCGAGTTTTTGCCACAACTCCGTGAAAAGAGATGCGTCAACTGGCAAAATCTTCAGTGGGGATTTCAGGTTTTTGCTTTTGGACTTTTCAAGAAAATAGTCCTTGCGGATCACATGTCCGTATTTGTTGATGATGTTTATTCAAAGCCTGCAGCTTTCAGTGCATTTTCACTGTTTTTTGCTACCATTACATATACCGTTCAGATTTACTTTGATTTTTCCGGATATTCAGATATGGCTATAGGCTGTGCAAAGTGCCTTGGATATGACTTTAGCAGGAACTTCAACATACCCTATATGTCCAGATCCATTTCAGAGCTTTGGAGAAGATGGCACATAAGCCTCTCCACATGGCTTAAGGAATATGTTTACATCCCCCTTGGCGGAAACAGAAAAGGACTGTACAGACAATGCCTTAATCTTTTCCTTACTATGCTGGTTGGTGGATTGTGGCATGGTGCTGCTTGGAAATATGTTTTTTGGGGCGGACTTCACGGAATCATGCTTTGCGTTGATAAGTTTGTTCCAAGGAAAAGTGAAAATGAGGTTGTGAGGGCGCTTAATATAGTAGATGCCTTTTTGTTTAACTCACTTTCATTTATATTTTTCAGATCAGAGAAATTCTCAGATGCAATTCTTATAATAAAGAGGATCGTTACCTTCCAGAAAGGTATAAACCAGCCCTTTGCCTGGTCCTTTATAGGATTTGCAGTGCTTATTATTGCATCGATTGTTGCAGACAGAAAAGCGAAAAAAGAAAGCCGCCCTGTAAGCGGATTTTATCCTATACTTGACCTTAGTACAGTTAAGGGAATGACATTGTTCTTTATTGAACTTGGACTTATACTGACTCTTGCCTACACAGGTGAGAATCCATTCGTATACTTCCAGTTCTAAGTGCGAGCTGAGAAAATCAGCCGCGTAGCGGATGATTTTCCTCAGCGAGCACGGGGGAAATAAAAACTTTAAATGGAGGAAAACAATATGCAGGACAGATTACCAAAGAGATCCGAAGTTGCAGCAGAGCTTACATGGCGACTTGAGGATATTTACGAGAACGAAGCAGACTGGCAAAAGGAAGTCGATAAAGCAATAGAGCTTTCAGGAGAGCTTTTAAAATACAGCGGAAAGCTCACTGAGAGTGCAAAGGCTTTATATGAAGCATTAAATCTCTATGAGCAGATCGAGCTTTTAGAGAGCAGATTCCATGCCTATGCACACATGAGACATGATGAGGATACAGCCAATTCCAAATATAACGGAATGAACCAGAAATCTACGTCAGCTCTTGTGGCTGTAAGCGAGAAGACATCATTTGTTGAGCCTGAAATCCTTGGACTTTCAGATGAGAAGCTTGAAGCCTTCTACAGCGAAGAGCCTTCACTTAAGCAGTATGAGATCAAGATCAAAGAGATGAGAAGACTTAAGGATCACATCTTAAGTAAAGAGATGGAGCAACTCCTTGCATCAGCAGGCGAGATGGCAAACACTCCCTACACAGGCTTTAACATGCTTTCAGATGCAGACCTTAAATTCCCCAGTGTAGAGGATTCAGAAGGAAAAGAAGTTGTTCTTTCAAACGGAAGATTCGTTCCTGTTCAGATGTCCAAGGACAGGGAGCTTAGAAAAAGAGCATTCGAAGCATTCTATGGTAGATATGAGGAGTTCAAGAACACCTGGGCTGCCCTCTATGACGGTGAAGTAAAGACCAGAATCTTCAATTCAAAGGCAAGAAAATATAACTCCAACTTTGAAGCAGCAGTTGATGGAAATAATGTTGATCCTAAGGTTTGCGATATGCTTATCGAGTCAATCCACAAAGGATTTGATAAGATGCATCGCTACGTGTCCCTTAGGAAAAAGCTACTTGGCGTTGATGAACTTCACATGTATGACGTATATGTTTCAATGATCAAGGACTTCAACATGGAGGTTGATTACGAGACAGCTAAGGAGATTTCCTTGAAGGCTCTTGCACCTCTTGGTGAAGAGTATCTTTCAATTGTGAAAAAAGCTTATGAAGATCGCTGGATCGATGTGGTTGAGAACGAAGGAAAGAGAAGCGGTGCTTACAGTAGCGGCGCTTATGGCGTACATCCCTATATGCTTCTTAACTACAACAACACTTTAGAAGATGTATTTACACTCGTACATGAGATGGGACACTCAATGCACACCTGGTATTCAGACCATGCACAGAGCATCTTTAACGCAGATTACAAGATCTTCGTTGCTGAGGTTGCATCCACAACTAACGAGGTTCTTCTTTATCACTACCTGAAGGACAATGCAAAGTCCAAGGAAGAGAAGGCATACATTATCAATCATTTCCTTGAAAGCTTCAAGGGTACAATGTATCGTCAGACCATGTTTGAGGAATTCGAGAGAAAGACCAATGAAATGGCTGAGAAGGGCGAGCCTCTGACAGCAGAGTCACTTTCAAATGTATACTATGAGCTCAATAAGCAGTATTTTGGAGATGATATGGTTTCAGATCCTCAGATTGCATGGGAGTGGTGCAGAATACCTCACTTCTATTACAACTTCTATGTTTATCAGTACGCTACAAGTTTTGCTGCTTCAGTTGCTATTGCAAGCCGCATCCTCAAAGAGGGCGAGAGCGCAGTAGAGCAGTATAAGAACTTCTTAAAGAGCGGCTGCACAGACGATCCGGTTAGTCTTCTTAAGATTGCGGGAGTTGATCTTACTACTTCTAAGCCCATCGATGATGCACTTGAAGTATTTGGCGAAGCACTTAAAGAAATGGAAGAACTCTATAAATAAAATAAAACGCTCATCATCCGGTTACGGGTGATGAGCGATTTTTATAGCATAAACTATTACAGATCAAATTATAATCTCTGTTTTGCGTATTGTTCAAAGGCAGCCACAGGGATTGGCCTTGAAAAATAGAAGCCCTGGAATACATCACAGCCAAGCTCAGATAAGTTATTAAGCTGGTCCTTTGTTTCTATTCCTTCAGAGATAACTTCCATGTGTAGTTTTTTTGCCATATCTATAACGGATTCCAAAATGACATTGCTTCTGTCATCATCGCTGCATCTTTGAATAAAGCGCATATCAATTTTCAGAACGTCAGCCTTTAAATCCTTTAAAAGACCAAGGGAGGATGAACCCTTTCCAAAATCATCTATTTCTACAGTAAATCCATTTGTCTGAAGACTTTCCAGTGTGGCCATATTTCCTGACATCTCATCTGCAATGGCGGTTTCTGTTATCTCGATATGCAGCTTTGATGGAGAAATATCATACTTCTTACAGAGCTCAGGGAAAATCTTTGCAATATCAAGGTAATAAAAATCCTTTGGTGACACATTTACTGAGAGATAAAGATTCTCAAACTCAGTGCCTTTCCATTTGGAGAGCTGCTTTGCAGCAAGGTCCCAAACATACTCATCAAGGGATCCTATAAGACCAACCTGCTCCAAAATCTCTATAAATTCAAGGGGAGGAAGTACCTCACCTGATGGCATGCACCATCTTACAAGGCATTCAGCGCCTTCGATAACTCCTTCTTTTGTAACCTGTGGCTGCAGATAAATTATGAACTGACCGCTTTTAAGATTTGACTTAAACTCATTTATAATCTTCTGCTCATGAACTGCCTGCTCCAATAGGTCATCTGTAAAGTGCGCATAGAATACACTTTCATCAGTCCTTACTGATTCAAGTGCCATATAGGAGCGGTCATACATTATGGAAATAGGCAGGTTATGATTTTCCACATCAAAAATACCAAAATGCAAGGTAAGCGTAAATGAAGGTGAATAAATAAGCTCTGCAACTTTTGAAGACAGCTCGGAAAGCCACTTCTCGAGATTATCTTTTTCATCTATGCACAGCGCAAAGTTTACTCCGCCGCATCTTCCTGCCACGCCGGTATTTCCGCACATTTCCTCTAATATTTTCGCAATGCCTATAAGAACTTCATTTCCTTTACTGTTTCCAAAAAGAGTGTTAACCAGTCTGAAATTATCAACATCAGCAGAAATAACCAGATGCTTTTTTTCCGGATTATTGCTGATTAAATTGCGGGCTCCCTTACAGAAGCCGTCCCAGTTAAGAATACCTGTAAGAGTATCATGGGTAGAAAGATACCCGCTTGTTTCCCATTTTGTTTTCTCTTCGTGGTAAGCTGCTTCAACAGCATCATCGCTAAAGGATATAAGCTCTAAATTGCAGCAATATGGAGATTCGTCCTTTAAAGTCAGAATGATGGGAACTGACTGAATCTGGAAGGTCTTGCCGTTAAAATACTCGACACGGCTTTTTTTGGAATGTGTGTGGCAGGCCTGAAAACTTGTACAATTGGCACACCTGTGGTCTGCATTCCAAACGGCATAGCATTCCTTGCCAAAGCATAGCTCGCCCTCAGCAGTAACTGAGACTTCACGGCATTCTTCAGCATCAACAAGCCTTACGATGTCAAACATGACACGCATGGAATCCATGGCTACGTTTATTTCTTTATATGAATATGTTTTGACCTGTTCAGTGTTTTCGTTAGTCATATTCTGTATCCTCGAAACAATTCTATATTAAATTATAAATCACATATATTGGAAAAAACTGATATTAAGGGTTTTTTAATGGAATTTTAATAAAGGAGTTTGGTATGAAGGTTAACACGATTAAAAACAAAAAAGCGCGATAAGTAGTACAATATGATAGAATGAAAAAAAGTCTATCCAAATAGATAATGGGGAGGGCATCATGGCAGAACCTGTAAGAAGAAAGAAAAATATAGAAGAAGGCGGAAACGGCGTCCACGTAAGAGGCGACGGTCTTGGAACAGGAGCCGTTGGATCATCAGATGGATATAAAGGAAAAGGGTCAGGCGGCGGATCAAATGGCGGCGGGCCAAAGAGAAGCGGAGGCATAAGTCCTCTTTCAATAGTAGTTGTACTGGTGATACTTTTGCTTGGCGGAGGCGGCGGCCTTTCATCACTTTTCGGCGATTCACCGGAAACCACTGACACCGGTTCATATACGCAGACTACTACAACCGGCAATGTGGCTACAACTACAGATACAACAACCCAGCAGACAACAGATAACGCCTATTCAAATACTACTCAGAGTAGTACTGCATCCTCATCTTCTCAGATGGGATCACTTCTTGGTTCTCTCCTTGGAGGCGGCACAGGATATTATGGCTCAGCATCAAGTGCATGGGCAGAGGAGCCAAATACAGGAGTTCTCAATAAAGAAGTTATCGATGGTGTAAGAGCTAAGCGCACAGTTATTAAGGGTGATGGCAGCGATGTGACCACCATCATGGTATACATGTGCGGAACAGATCTTGAGAGCAGAAGCGCCATGGCCACCAAGGACCTTCAGGAAATGATGGCTGCAGATCTCTCAGATCAGATAAACATCATTGTATTTACAGGTGGATGTAAAAACTGGCAGAACAATGTAATATCCAGCTCAGTAAACCAGATTTACAAGGTTGAAAAGGGCGGCCTGAGAGTCCTTAATGACAACGCAGGACAAAAGCCCATGACAGATCCCGACAACCTGGCATCCTTCATTAAATGGACTGCGGATAAATATCCTGCTGACAGATATGATCTGATTTTCTGGGATCATGGCGGCGGCTCTGTAAGCGGCTATGGATATGATGAGAAAAATGCTCAGTCTGGTTCGATGGGACTTTCAGGTATAAACAGAGCTCTTAAGGGCGGCGGAGTAACCTTTGATTTTATTGGCTTTGATGCATGCCTTATGGCTACTGTTGAGACAGCCCTTATGACTGCTTCCTACGGTGACTATCTCATCGCTTCAGAAGAGACAGAACCAGGTGTTGGCTGGTATTACACCGACTGGCTTAACGCATATTCAGCCAATCCCTCTATGGATACTCTTGAAATCGGTAAAAACATAATCGATGGATTTACCAAAACCTGTGAGAGTACCTGCCGAGGCCAAAAGACAACACTTTCACTTATAGATCTTGCAGAGCTTGAGAAAACTGTTCCTGATGAGCTTAAGGGCTTTGCCCAGTCCACATCTGATCTTGTTTCAGATAAAAACTATAAGACAGTTGCAAATGCCAGAGCTCAGACAAGAGAATTTGCAGCTTCAACAAAGATCGATCAGGTTGACCTTGTTCATCTTGCTTATAATATGGGCACAGATGAAGGTAAAGAACTTGCAGATGCCATCAAGGGCTGCGTTAAGTATAATCGCACAAGCCAGGGTATGACCAATGCTTACGGTCTTTCCATGTACTTCCCTTACAGGAAATCCTCCAAGGTTGACAGCATGGTCAGCACCAGTGAAGCTATAGGAATGGACGAGAGCTATTCTGAATGTATTCAGAAGGTTGCTTCCATGCAGGTTGCAGGTCAGATGGCAGCAGGCGGAACGCAGACTCCGGCAGGAAGCCTTTTTGGCGAGCTTTCGGGTTCATCCTCATCTGCAAGCGGTGATGCCCTTATGCAGCTCTTTACCACAATGCTTTCAGGAAGCTATAGCGGAATTTCAGGACTTGATGCATCCAATACACAGTTCTTTGGAAAAGGTCTTGATCCCCAGGATATGGCAGATTATGTATCAGCCAACCAGTTTGATGAAAACGCCCTTATGTTTGTGAAAAATGATGAGGACGGCGATGTAATTCAGATGTCAGCTGACCAGTGGGATCTTGTACAGGATCTTGAGGTCAATATTTTCTATGATGACGGAACAAGATATGTGGACCTGGGTCTTGATAACTCCTATGATATTGACGCTGATGGCAATCCAGTTGCACCTTCTGACAGAACATGGCTCTATATTGATGATCAGATAGTTTCCTACTATCATATTGATACTCAGGGAGATTCCGATAACTACGCTATTATGGGAAGAGTTCCTGTTATGCTGAATGATCAGAGAGCTGACCTTATCCTTATCTTTGATTCAGAGAATGAAGATGGATATGTGGCAGGCGTAACCTACGACTATGTAAATGGTGAGACAGATACGGTTGCTAAAAATCTGACAGAGCTGTCAGAGGGTGATAAGCTTGAATATATCTGCGACTGCTACGCATACGATAAGACCTACACAGATACCTACTTCCTTGGAGATCCCGTAATAGTTGAGGGCAGCATGGAAGATATGCATATCTCCAACAGAAGCGTGGGAGATGGAGAAATACTCGTATCCTTTAAATTTACAGATATTTACGGACAGGAACACTGGTCACAATCGCTTAAATACTAAAGAAAGACAGTAATAATTTATGGGAAACTATATTGTTTTTGATCTTGAATGGAATCAGGGAAAATCAGTTAAAGAAAGGAATGGAAAATCGCTGCCCTTCGAAATTATTGAAATAGGTGCGATCCGCCTTGATGAAAACATGAAAAGAACAGGTGAGTTTAACAGACTCATCTGTCCCCAGATTTATAAAAAAATGCACAAGATAACAGAGAATCTCATTCACATCACAATGGATGATCTTAAGAGCGGTGATGATTTTGTAACCGTAGTAAATGATTTTCTTAACTGGTGCGGTGAGGATCCCATATTCTGCACCTGGGGACCCCTTGATCTTACAGAGCTTCAGCGTAATATGGACTTTTTTGATATGAAGCTTTTATCGGACAGACCGCTTCCATTTTATGATGTGCAAAAGCTCTATAGTATCATGTATGAAGATGGAAAAATGAGACGTTCTCTTGAGCACGCTACGGACAGTCTTGGAATGGAGAAGGACAGTGCTTTTCACAGAGCCCTTTCAGATGCGGACTACACCGCAAGGATTTTTGTGGAGCTTGATAAAAAGGTTCTCTATAACTATTCCTTCGATAATTACGTGACTCCCAAGACCAAGGATCAGGAAGTTCATATTGTTTTTGATCACTATGCAAAATACATTTCCAGGGAATTTAAGACCAAGGAAGAACTCCTTGCTGATCCTGAAGTAATGGGCACAAAGTGTTATCTTTGTAATCACCCTTTAAGACGAAAGATTAAATGGTTTTCCATTAACGGCAAGCACTTCTACAGCGTATCCATCTGTAAGGAGCATGGCTATATGAAGGCCAAGGTCCGTGTTAAAAAGACAGAACGTGACAGGTACTATGCCGTTAAGACCCTTAAGTTTATTACAGAAAAGGAGATGCGCGAAGTAAAAGCAAAATCCGAGAAAAAGAAATATTAAAATCTCGGACCGCTTCTCTTTCTGGCTTCCTTCTTTCTCCTTGAAAGACGCTTTCTGTCCTCGCGGCTTCCACCGAAGCTGTAGGTTGAAATGAGAGCGCTGATATATATTGATAAAAGCAGCAGTCCTCCGGCTACCAAAATGCCGGAAAGGACTGTTTTTATATTAATGTAAATAGTCTTTTCAGGATCAGATTTATCAGAATCAGAGGAAGCCCCTGAATTTACCACAATATGTCCGTTTCCAATAGGAACTCCGCTGTAAAAATATTCGATGGTTGCTACAGATTCAGGAGAATTCTCATCATTTGTGTATAGAATCTTGGATGTGGCATCCGATAATTCAGCAGTCAAAGGAAGACAGACATAATCATTTTTGGTGAATTCAAGAGAAGCTCCCTTTATGTTGAAAATATCCTCACCCTGTGAGAAAAAGGAGTTGTCCTTAGGGATATATCCTGTCTCTTCGCTTTTTACATTGACTGCCTTAAAGTTATTAAAGCCATAATCAAAGAGCTGAACGGTATCTGTAAACTGCGCAGGAGATTCTTCCTTCAAAATAACGCAGACAAGCTTCATGTTACCGCGCTCAGCACAGGTTACAAGAGTCTCTCTTGCAAGATCTGTGTATCCTGTTTTTCCTCCGATAATTCCTGTGTAAGGTATCTCGCCGCTTATAAGTTTGTGCTTATTGTTCAGATAAAAATCATCAGGCTGCCCTGCACTTGGCTCAAAGTGATAGCGTGGAGTATTTCCAACTCTGCACAAAAGCTCATTTGAGAAAAATTCGCAGCCGATAAGAGCAAGGTCATAGGCGCTTGTGTAGTGGTCGGAATCCTGAAGTCCATTGGTATTAACAAAATGAGTATTGGTGCAGCCAAGAGACTTGGCCTTTTCATTCATAAGATCAACAAATCCCTGGATTGATCCGCAAAGATTCTCTGCTACAGCATTTGCAACTTCATTGGCACTACCAACCATAATTCCGTAAAGGCATTCTTCAAGAGAGAGGTATTCTCCTGCATCCATACCGATATTTGATCCATCGGCAGGAACGGAATGAATGGCGTCATAAGTGAAATTAATAGTATCCGACAAATTCCCCTTCTCAACCGCAAGAAGACAGGTCATGATCTTGGTGGTACTTGCAGGATAAAGCTCCTCATGTATGTTCTTGGAGTACAAAATTGTTCCTGTATTGACCTCCATGAGAATAGCAGCCTCAGCACCAATCTCAGGACCTTCCGGCCAGCCGGCAATAGAGTTACTCTCAATAGGAAGAAGCTTTCTCTCATTAGCAGCTTCCTCAAGAGTCTCTGCCATAACAAAAATGCCGGAGTTTACAAATATAAGCACTGCAAGAAGCATTATTGATATTGTTTGTAATTTTCTAAATTTCAATTTATTTTGCTCCAAATACAGATAAAAATATGAAAAATTTCTTATTTTTCAGTCAAACAGTATAAAGTTTCTGCCCATTTATGATACACTAAAAGAGAAGGAAAATGAAAGGTAAATGTTTTAATGCGTTTAAGAAATATCGCCGGATCCAGAGAGCGAATTGCGGAGTCACCCTTCGCTATAGATAATCCCGAAGAACACAAAGGGAAATGGAAAGAAGTATTTGGAAATGACAATCCTGTCCGTATCGAGGTTGGAACAGGTAAGGGCAGATTTATAATGGATCTGGCAGCAGCCAATCCTGATATAAATTATGTAGGAATTGAGAAGTACTCAAGTGTACTTTTAAGAGCTATCCAGAAGCAGACAGAGCTTGAACTTAAGAATGTCAGATTTATCCGTATGGAAGCTGAGATTTTAACAGAGGTTTTTGATAAGGGTGAAGTGGATAGGATTTATCTTAATTTTTCCGATCCCTGGCCCAAAGAAAGACACGCACAGAGAAGACTTACATCAAGTACCTTCCTTAACAGATATGATCATATTTTAAAAGAGGATGGACAGCTTGAGTTTAAGACAGATAACAAGGAGCTGTTTGATTTTTCACTGATGGAGCTCAATACTGCAGGCTGGCACGCAGAGGCAGTGACCTTCGATCTTCATAACGACGCAGCTATGAACGAAGGCAACATAATGACAGAATATGAGGAACGGTTTTCTGCAAAGGGCAATCCGATCTTCAAATATATTATTAAAAGGTAAGTACTTTAAAATCTAACACAGCGATATGAGGGATATCGCGGAAAGAGGTGGACAATGGCGGAGTATACTTTTACTACACAGAACTTTGAAGAAGAAGTTCTCAACAGCAAGATTCCGGTTCTTATCGACTTCATGGCTGATTGGTGCGGTCCTTGTAAGATGATGGCACCC
>JAEEGL016220824.1_pt1 | contig 11124 bp, 1 predicted proteins | sample 9134231 | NCBI WGS metagenome assembly JAEEGL01 (sample SAMN16246548, study PRJNA631951) | gut metagenome | biome: gut microbiome; feature: rumen; material: fiber-attached | host: Bos | place: Iran: Karaj | collected 2018-10
CGCAGCATGACCGACCGCACGGTCATCATCGTCACCCACCGGCCGGCGGCGCTTTCCGTCTGCGACCGGGTCCTGGAATTTACCGAGAACGGAGTGAACTCCCATGACCGCTGAAGAATACCGCAACGCCATGAAAACCGTGGCCTATCTGGCCGCCTGCGCCGTGAACGGTACGGTGCCGGAAGAAGAAAGGCTCGCCGGGACGGACCCCGACGTGCTGCTTCAGGCCGCTGCGAAGCATAAGCTGGCCGGCATCACCGCGCAGGCGCTGGAGAGCGCCGGCATCCGCACGGAAGCTACCGCCCGCGCCAAAGGCAACGCCCTGCGCAAGGTCATCCTGCTGGACGCGGAGAAAAACGCGATCCTCGAACGCTTCGAGGCGGCCGGCATCTGGTACATGCCTTTAAAGGGCACGATCCTGAAAGATATGTACCCGGCCCTCGGTATGCGGGAAATGTCCGACATCGATATCCTGATCGATCCGGAGCGGATGGAGGATGCGGACGGGATCATGCGGGAGATGGGGTATGAAGACGGAGAAGTGGGAAGTACCCATACCGCTTACCATAAAGATCCCGTATACAACTTTGAATTGCACAAACTCCTGTTTTCACCGCTTATCAGTCATAAGGCATTGCATGATTACTATCTGGACGTGTGGAAACACGCTCTCCCGGATCAGGACAAACGCTTCGGCTATCATTTCAGTGACGAAGACTTCTACCTTTTTATGCTTGCACACGAGTATAAGCATTATTCTCAGGGCGGGACAGGTCTTCGCTCCCTGCTGGATACTTACGTATACTGCACCCGCAAGGGCGATTCCCTTGACTGGAATTACATCCGCGCCGAGCTGAAAAAACTTGAAATAACGGACTTTGAAGAGCAGAACCGCAGCCTGGCGTTCGCGCTTTTCAGTGAAGAGAAGCTGAGTGAGGCTCAGCAGAAAATGTTTGACTACATTCTTTCCTCTGGTGCCTACGGAACAGTAACGAACCGGGTGGCGAACGAGATTAACCGTAAAGACAGAGGCGGCGGCTCAAGCCTGCGTTATATTTTCTGCCGAGTCTTTCCGCCAATGGATCGTGTGCGTCAGACATATCCGACCTTTGCCAAATATCCCATCCTGCTTCCTTTCCTGCCGGTCTACCGGCTGATACGGAGCGCAAAGCTTAACAAAGGTGGCATAAAAGCAGAAATAAAGGCGATTTTAAAGTACAACCGCAAAAAAGCAGACACTTCTCCCGAGAAAACGAACGATTAAAAAGAAAAACGAATTTTTATAAAGTGGCATTTTCCCTCTCTTTGTGCTAAAGTATCAGGTGGACAGTTGCGGGCTTGTGATTGTCCTCTTTGAGCGTCAAAGAGAGTTTTCTTTTTTTGATCATGAAGTCCGCCGCTAATAAACGAAAACAAATTTGATACAGAAATAGGGGAAAAAACAGGCACCCCTGTGAAAACGACGAAAGGAATATCGGGAAGCCTGCCCGATGGAGGAACGTTATGAAGCATAGCTTGAAACGGGTGCTGGCAATTCTGCTGGCACTGGCATTGACGGTTCCGTCCAACGTTTTGGCGGACAGCCAGACACAGAGTCCGGACAGCGGACAGAAAACAGAAACCTCCGCTGAAGCCGGAAAGACTTCTGAAGCGGAGCCCTCAGAACAGAGGAACGACGCGGCGAAACCGGATGTAAAAGACCAATTGCCTTCAGATACGGCGGTGAGAGGAAGAGCTGTCGCAATGGTTGCGTATGCGGACGGCGAGGGTTTTGCATCCTTTGATTCTCTTGAGGCAGCTGTTGCAGCAGCGGGAACCGGGGAAGGCGAAGACATTCTCAGCATGGATATCTCCTTAGCATCGAACATAACCATTGGCGCTCCGTTGGAGATTAATAAATCTATCACCATTGATGGCGGCGGCAAAACTATAACAGCTGGGGCTGAAATGAATGAAGTGATCCTGATTGGCAGCAATGACGTCACCCTTAAGAATCTGACGGTAGACGGCGCTAACACTGCCAAGCACGGTATTCAGGCCTGGCATGCAAACGACGTTTCTTTGCAGAATGTTACAGCTAAGAACAGCAATGGATACGGCGTTCTGGTCAACGGTTCTGCAGTCACGGCTGAAGGTCTGAACACCAGCGGCAATGCCTGGGGCGGTGTAAACGTAGATACAAGTTCCGATCCTAAAGCTGCTAGCTTTACGATGAGCTCCGGCACGCTGGCGGAAGCTTATTCGATAATTGTAGAAAACGACAGTGCGACAGTCCCGGCAACGCTGAATGTCAGCGGCGGCAATTTCCAGGGCGTGGGCATCAATCCCGAGCACAGTGCCGGCCTGATTGTCGGCAATGTGACCGGCGGCAATTATGCCACAGGCGTTCAGGATGTTCTGATTGCCGAGGGTATGAAGTATGACAGCGAGACCGGCACGATCGTTGCTGCAAACTATGTTGCAGAAATCGGCGAAGGTGCAGGCCGAGTACGGTTTGAGTCGTTGGCTGAAGCACTGGCAGCTGCGCAGAATAGAGATACTGTCAAACTGCTTGTTGATGTTGATGCTACAACCACGATGTACAGCGGTGATACGCGCTTTAACCTGTGGATCAATAAGAGCATCACACTTGATGGCGCAGGGCATATCCTGACAATTAAGGGACGTGGAATTGGTATTCAAGGAGCTGACAGCAATATAGATGTGACCTTGAGTAATATTATAGTTAAGAATATTGGTGACGAAAACGGACGTTGTATCGATACGCGCGGTAAACTGAGCAGTCTGACCCTGAATAACGTAACGCTGACTACAGAAGAGAGCGGATATACAGGTTACCTTCAGCCGCTGACCATTGGAGGGAACCAGGCAGATGCAACTAATGTGACAATTATTGAAAGCAGTATTATTGCTAGTACTTCTGCTAACAAGGGATATGCGATTATAACGTTTAATCCGGTAAATATGACTATCGAAGGAAGCTCGCTTAAGGGCTGGGCTTGCTTGAACCTGAAAGGACCGGATGGTTCTGCTGGCTCCAATGGCTCATTGATTAGAGTGACTGACAGTACCCTGGTTAGTGCAAACAGTACTCCTGGATACAGCAACTCGTATAGTCTTATAAAAATTGAAGATAATAACGTTCATGTAGAAATCACGGATTCCAGCATTACTGTAAATGGTGGAGACAATCTCCAGTCCATAGTAAGTTTTCAGAAACCGAACCAGACCATTGCAGCAGAATCCACGGTTTCGCTTGGCACAGGAAATAATGTTACGTTAGAAGGCAACTATTCCTTTGCTTCCGGTGAGGGCAACAGCAGCAAGTTAGCCATTTCGGGTGGAATCTTCAACGTTCCTGTTCCTGAGGAGGCTTGTGCTGAAGGCTATATCCCTAAGGACAACGGCGACGGCACTTTTACTGTAAAACTCGGTGCTTATATTGCTCAGGTTGGCGAAGTAAAGTACGAAACCTTGGATGAAGCGATTAACGCCGCTAATGGACAGACGATCATTCTGCTGGCGGATGCAGAGTATACCCTGCCTGCCGGTGAGACTTTGAAAGTTAATCCCAATGGAAAGATCTTCACAATCATCGCGGCAGAGGGTTGTATACTCAATACTGAAGAGGCCGAGGGGGTGTTTACCTATAATGCTGTACAGGCGGTCGCAAAGATAGGTGACACTTTGTATGCGACATTGCAGGAGGCTGTTGCGGCTTCCCAGACCGGCGACACGGTCGAGGTCATTGTAGCTGGCACCTATACGCTTCCTGGGCTGCCCAGAAATATCATGCTTGAAGGCAAGGTCGAGGGCGTTGCGTTCAATCATACGGGAACAGGAAATATCGCGGCAATTCCCAATGGTGCAACGTTTAAGAATGTATCTTTCATTTTTGGTAATAATAATTACCATGGCTTCCAGCACAACGGCGGTTTGACCTTTGAAAACTGCACGTTCAACGGCAAGTTCTTCACCTATGGGAATGAGACTTACACGAACTGCACCTTCAATCAGACGGCCAGCGATTATCATGTATGGGTTTACGGCGGTCCTAGTACTATCACGTTTGACACCTGTACTTTTAGTGGAAGCGGCAAGTTTATTCATGTTTACAACGAAACAAGTACAAACAATAAACTGATTGTTAAAGATTGTATATTCATCAACAATGGCGCTGCAAACAAAGCCGCAATCAACGTTAAAGAGACTGGTGGCACCAGAACCACTGCTTTAAAGTGTGAGGTTGAGATCAGTGGAGCCATAGTGCTTACAGGGAGTTTCCCTGATGACAGCAAATCTGCAGATACTGTATTTACTGGTAATGGCTTGTTCATGGTCGATGACCGTTTGCTGAATGGCGCTGAGCCAGAGGTTCATGTCCTGGCAGATTGTACAGTCAATGGAACGACTGTCCAAGAGGAATATCCCGCATATGTCGCTGAGGTGACGATTGACGGTACCACGACCAAGTATACAACCCTCCAAGGAGCAGTCAATGCGGCACACGCACTGGAAGGTGATGTAACCGTCACTTTGCTTACGGATACGGTTGAAAACGTCTGGATCCATCAGAAGCTCGGATTGAACCTGACGATCACCGGCGACAGCGAGAACAAACCGACCGTCAAGGGCAACCTGATCATTGACGGCGACGGTGACTTCTCGGCGTCCCGTACGGACACGCTAACTATCGAAAACCTGAAAGTCGTGAAAGATTCGAATACGACACTAAAGTATTCTAATGCGCTTATCATTTTCCCGGCTACTTCGGGAGTTGCTGCAAGCCAGACGTTCATTGGTAATCATAATAATTATGCGCATCATGTGACCATTCAGAACTGTGAATTTGATGCGAATGGCGATCAGACGGTTGCGGCAATTCGCTCTACTACTGGTGGTGGATGTTTCAAGGACGCAACGTTCAGCAATCTGGTTGCAAGCAATATGCATAGTCTTGCGCAGTTCAATGCGTCAAGTGATTTCCACTTTGATGGCTGCAAAGCTACTAACGTTAAAAACGGCATTAACGTCAGTGGTGGTAATGGTAATGGAAGTATCAATAATACCACCATCGATGCTTTGGGGTATGCATTCCGCTTTGCAACAACAACTGAAGGAGGCACAGTCACATTAACAAACAACACGTTTAGCGGTATTGGAACTGCTGATGATGACGGTGCGGTTGTTACCAGAGACGTTTCAGGTACGAACGCTTCCACTGTTAAAATCGAAAGCGGTTACTATAACGGAAAGATCAATGCGTCTGATACAAACAAGAAAATAGTCATTACGGGCGGTTTCTTTAAGGAGTTGCCGCCGGCTGAGCTGTGTGGTACAGACGCTGATGGTAATCAGCTGTACCCGATTGCAAGCAGCGATGCTGATTATCCGTACACCGTGGGTGTTGCGGTTGCCGTAGTTGACAATGTCGGATATACCATCTTTGCCGATGCGGTTGCGGCGTCTGATAACGGAACCAAGGTTATCACGCTTCTTGCGGATATTGAGGAACCGTACACGCTTCAATCCGGCAGCATCCAGGTCGCTCACAACGGTAAGACCTTGACGGTTAAGGCTCCGGAAGGCTTTGTCCTAAAGACTTCGGAAACTGAAGGTATAACGACGTATACGGTCCAGGCTGCGGTTGCGAAGATCGGCGATGTTCTGTATGCGACGTTAAAAGAAGCGGTTAGGGCAGCTGAAGATGGAGATACAGTAACCCTTCTCGCAAATGTCACGGAAAGCTTTTTTGTTCCGGATGGCGAAAGAACGATTACGATTGATCTGGGCGGATTTACCATGACCGGAGATCTTTTATTAGATGACGGTCCGAACGTAACGGTTCAGAACGGAACGATTGCCGGTACTGTAACAGTCTATGGCGGAACTACAGAAAACCATAACAGCTTTACACTGGCCAGTGACGCAGTTATCAATGCTGCGTATGGTATTATTCTCAGAGAAGCATACGGGACTAACGGCCCCGACGGAACGGGATCTACCATTAATATCAATGGTACTGTGAACGGTATCGTCTGGGTCATGGGCAACATTCTTGCAGGCGATTCTGTGATTAACGTAAACAATGGTGCAGAGATCACCGGTGATGATGTCGGTATTGCGCTGAATGGTGCGGCAACGCTCAATATCGCAGAAGGAGCTACGGTTACTGGTACTGCTACCGGTATTGAGGTCCGTGCAGGCAAGCTGAACGTTACTGGTGGTACTATTATCGGCAATGGCGCTCCTACCGAGGTGACTCCTAACGGTAACGGCACGACCTCTACGGGTGCTGGCATTGCTGTTGCTCAGCACACCACTAAGCTGCCGATCGAAGTTTGCATCAGCGGCGGTGAAATCAAAGGATTCTCTGCCTTCTATGAGAGCAATCCTGAAAACAACAGCGCAGAAGATATTGCAAAGGTCAAATTGTCGATTACCGGCGGTACCTTCACAGCGACCGCAGGCGGTACGGCGATCGTTTATTCCGAAAACAAGACGGCCCTCATCTCAGGTGGTACCTATTCGCTTGAACCGGATGCGAAATATATCGTTCCTGAAAAGGCAGCGGTAAAAAGCGGCGACGTGTGGACCATTGGTGACGCTGTCGCTCAGATCGGTACAACTGGCTATGCTACGCTGGCAGCAGCAATTGAGGCGGTTCAGGACACCGAGACCATTACCCTGTTGACAGACAGCCCGACGGCGAGTGCGAACAATGGGAAGACCTTTACAATTGCGATGAACGGCCATACGCTGACGGGTATCACCTGGGTCACTGACGATACAACCCTTACATTAGACGGCAGCATTGAAGGCTCAACTTACAACGGCAGTGTGTATGTCGGATATGCGGATAACAACAACGGTAATATCATTCTTGATGGCGGCACATACACATGTGCAAGTGGCAATACGGTATTGCACATTAATGGAACCTGCTTGAATTCCAATGTAACGATCAAGAATGCTAAAATCACTAGTCCGGATGACAACGGTATTCAGCTCAACGGAAAAGGCACTTTTGTTATCGAAAACAGTGAAATCACTGGTGCGACCGGTGTGTACGTGAAGTCCGGCAACTTGACAATTACAGACAGCAAAATCACCGGCAATATGAATCCGGTGAATTACAATTACAACGGTAATGGTGCAAACCCGACAGGGGATGCGATCGTAATCGATGCCTGTGAATATCCCGGTGGCGCACCGACTGTGATTATTGGAGAAGGCAACACCTTTACCGCTACCAAGAAACAGATAGGGTATTATGAGTTTGACGCAGATAATGATGGCAACACAGTTCCTGCTGTTGTCAGATCCGTCACGAATGAGTTGACTCTGTCAGATGGCTATGCGTGGACGAAGGATGACAATGATTATGTTATTGGGAAGGCTGTTGCCCAAATAGGTGATACGTTGTATGCGTCATTGAAGGACGCTGTTGAGGCAGTCCCGGCTAATGGAACTGCAACAACGATCACTATGATCGCTGACGAAACAATCAATGTTACGGGCTACGCACTCACTATTCCCGCAGGCAAGAACATCGTTCTTGACCTGAACGGCAAGACTGTGGTAGGTGCTTGCACCATTTCCGGCACGTCTGCGCTAATTCGCAACTTGGGCACGCTTACCATTAATGACAGCAGCGATCCTTCGACCGGCAAACTGATTGGTGGCGCCGATCCGACCTGGACCTGGGACGGCTCGGATGACTACAGCGGCAGCTATGCCAGCAACCTGATCAGAAACGAAGGCACGCTTACTGTTAACGGCGGCACGCTCTATAACGCCAGCTCGGGCAGCGCAGCCTACGCCATCGATAACTACAGCGCCGGCAAGGTCACCATCAATGGCGGTGTGGTCGACGCGAAGAAGGCATCTGCGATCCGCATGTTCTACTGCAATGGCGGCGCAATCACTGTTAATGGCGGCGCGATCGGTCGGTACATCAGCGATGACGATTGCTGCTACATGGGCATTCAGGTCATGGGTGGCACGGATTCCGATGTGATTATTACCGGCGGTACGATTGCAGGCAATTGGGCTTTTTATAGTAATGGAACGGGAGAAAGCTCGGTCGGTATTTCCAACGGCACCTTTGACGGGTATGTTGGCTTTGGCAGCACCGGCCCTGCCGATATCGCCATCTCCGGCGGAACGTTCCTTGAATGGGTCGGAACATATGGAAACCAGACTGGTTTCATCTCTGGCGGCAAGTATGCCGAAGAACCGGATGCTGAGTATATCGCTCCCGGCAAGTGTGCTATCAAGGATGGCGAGTACTGGATCATCGGCGAAGCTGTCGCTCAGATCGGCACGATTGGCTATGCTACACTGGCTGATGCTTTCGCAGCAGCGCAGGACGGCGACACCATCAAACTGCTGAAGGATTGCGCCGGCAACGGCATCATTGCTCCGCAGGGCAAGTTCACGACCGGTCTGACAGTGGACTTTGACGGTCACACTTATACGGTCGATGGAACTACCGTCGGTTCTGCCGGAACGGAAACCAATGGCTTCCAGCTCCTGATGGGCAATACCATCACCTTCAAGAATGGTACGATCACGTCTGAAAAGGCAAGTATCCTCGTTCAGAATTACAGCAACCTGACGCTTGAGGGCATGACGCTGACGCTGAATAATGCAAATGATACCGGTGCGTACACCCTGTCAGACAACAATGGCAAAATCCTGATTAAGGATACGACCATCAATGCGAACCCGGCCGGCGGCTTTGCCTTTGACGTCTGCCGTTATTCCAGCTATCCTTCCGTCAATGTGACGGTTGATGGCAGCAGCATTATCAACGGCAACATTGAAGTTTATGCTTCCGGCAATGACACCAAGAACGGCTTCAGCCTGGCTCTGAATAGCGGTACGCTGAACGGCACGATCGTGATGGATCCTTCAGCCGGCGCAGCTATGGCTGTTACACCGGATAAGGTAAGCATCACGAAGGCCAAGACCTTTGAGGCGACAGTATCAGAAGGATACAAGTGGATCGATCAGAATGAGACCACACACAAGCTGGTCCTTTGCTATACGGTGACCATTGATCTGAATGGAGGTACGCATGCGAAAGCAGATGCCGATGGCAAGATTGTAATCGAAGACGTGGCGCGTCTTGCAAATCTCCAGTCGGTGATCAATGAAGCGATCACGATAGACGGTGTAGTCACGCCGCCCGCCAAGACCAATTATGGCTTTGACAAGTGGCTGATTGTTGACGGCACTGATAATATCGAACTGACGGATGACACGCAGGTTCTGGGGCCGGTGACCGTGATCGCCAAGTACATCGGCGATCCGAAACTGGTCATTTACACTGACGGTATCGACGGTATCTTGCAGCAGTTTGAGGTGGCTTACGGCGATCCGATGCCTACGTTTACCGATACTGCCAAGCTGCCTTTGAAGACAGCCAGAGACACGGCAGAACAGCATTTCACCTATCACGACAATGATCTCTGGGATGCCGAAATTGCCGAGTTCGTTGAAAGAGACTACGTCTACAACCTGAAGTGGATCGAAGTGTTCACGCTCAAGTTCACGTATACCATCGACGGCGAAGAATTTGAAGTAACGCAACTTGTTGAGCATGGTCAGTATGCGACTGCCCCGACGCTTGATCCTGCACCGAGCGAGGTAGGCAAAACCTTCATCGGCTGGTTTGACGGCAACAATCAGTATGATTTCACAACGCCTGTTACCGCCAACCTGACGCTTGTCGCAAAATTTGAAGTAAATGAACACACGGTCACCTTCATGGATGGCAGTGAAGAGATCGCAAAGCTCACAGTACCTTACGACAACCCGGTCACCGCACCTGCGGATCCGACGCGGGAAGGCCATATCTTCGCCGGCTGGTTCAAAGACGATTCGGTCTTTGACTTTGCAACGCCGATCACTGAAGATATTACTCTTACGGCACATTGGACCGAAGCGGTCGCCAAGATCGGCGATACTCTGTATGCCACGCTGGCGGAAGCTTTTGCGGCGGCCGAGACCGGCGATACGATAGTCCTGCTGAAAGACGTCGCGGAGCTCCTGGATGTCCCGGCGGGTAAGACGGTAACGCTGGATCTGAACGGCAAGACCTTGACGGTTGATCCTGACGGTGGATACAACTACATCAACGGTGATCTGACCATTGACGGAACTGCTGAAGGCAGCAAGGTCGTTGTGGAAGACTACGGTATTGTGCCCAAGGCCGGCAGCAAGTTGACCATCAACGGCGGTGAGTTTACCGGTGACGGTTACTACATGTTCTACGTCATGGGCGGCGAGCTGGTCATCAAAAACGGTACGTTTAGCAATGACTACAACATCGTGAACTGCTATGCTAGCGGAGACTATGCTCTCGGCGGCAAGTTGACCATCAACGGCGGTGAATTTACTGTAACAGATACCGAAGATGGCACAGTTGTCATGGGCTTCGAAAACAGTGAGATTACTATCCATGACGGTATCTTTAACGGCACGTATGCCTTCTGGACCGGAGAGGGTTCCCTAGATGACGGCGTCGAATACACGCCCGCCAAGGCGACCATCAACGGCGGTACGTTTAACGGTGAAGTCGGAGTTGACGGCGACGGAACGCTGAACATTGACGGCGGCACCTTCAACGATGCGGTCTACGCAGACGGCGACGGAACGCTGGTGGTCAGCGACGGCAGATACACAGATTATGTCTTCCCTGAAGACGTAGTTGAAGGCAAGCTCTGCACAACAGAACCTAAGGAGGATGATTACTTCCACATTGTCGATGCTGTAACGGTCATCTTTGACGCTGGTAACGGTACGGACAACATCGAAGTCAAACTGCCGAAGGGTGAGGCGATTCCTTCTGCCGATATCCCTGAAGATCCTGAAAAGGACGGCGCTATTTTCGCCGGCTGGTTCAAGAACGGTGAAGCATTTGACTTTGAGACTATTATCAACGAAGATACGACGCTGACGGCACAGTGGACCGAAGCTGTCGCGAAGATCGGAGATACCTTATATGCTACGCTGGCGGAAGCCATCGCGGCAGCACAGGACGGCGATACGGTCGAACTGCTGAAGGATATCACGGCTGACCTTGATTCTGTAACGGATCTGACGGCCGGTGTGTTC
>JAEEGL016490264.1_pt1 | contig 11124 bp, 11 predicted proteins | sample 9134231 | NCBI WGS metagenome assembly JAEEGL01 (sample SAMN16246548, study PRJNA631951) | gut metagenome | biome: gut microbiome; feature: rumen; material: fiber-attached | host: Bos | place: Iran: Karaj | collected 2018-10
CGTCGTCACGAGCAGCCCGTAAGCCGGGTTCTGTCGTGGACGGTCATCTTTCTAGGGCCTATGTTGCCATAGGTCTCGAGCGACCTACCTTTCGGGAAGGGACGGGCAGCCCCCTTTCAGGCATTATCCTTGCGGAATCGCCTCCCTTCTTGGTCTTGCTCCGGATGGGGTTTACACTGACGGCCTGTGTTACCACAGACCCGGTAGGCTCTTACCCTGCCTTTTCACCCTTACCGCTGTTTGCGGCGGTTGTTTTCTGTTGCACTTTCCTTAGGATCGCTCCCACCGGCCGTTAGCCGGCATCCTTGCCCTTCGGAGCCCGGACTTTCCTCCCGCGCGGGATCCCTCCCGTGCCGGCGACCGTCTGGACTGCTCGTGACGACGCGCACCGCGTCAGATGTTTCTTTCGAAAGTTTCCTGATGATCAGGATGCTGTATTATCTCCAGTCTGCCTACGGATTCCATCTCCAGCTGGTAGCTGAAGCAAGGAACGAATATCCATTCCGTTCCCGCGTGGCCCGCGGACACGCAGCATGTGCCGGTCTGTTTTAAATATCCCGCTTCGTGATGGCCCAGGTCTCCGGTAACATAGACGTCGGCTCCGGACGCGACGACTTCTCTCCAGTAGTCCTCGCCCGTTCCGGTGCAGACCGCGACCTTGCTGACCATCCTGTCCTTGTCTCCGAAGCTCTTAGCTCCTACGGGATGTCCCAGTACTTCGGACACGGTCTTTTCGAACCTGACCATTTTTTCAGGTTCGGGAAGTGTGCCCATGCGGGCTATGTTTCCGGCAATGACCTCTACGTTCCTAAGGCCCAGCAGCTTCGGGAGCTGATCGTTGAGTCCTCCCGCCGCCGCGTCGTAGCATGTGTGTAAAGAACACATCTCGATGCCTTTTTCTATAAGGCTTATCATCCATCTTCCGACAGGATCGGAGGCGCTTACCGTGCTGTATTCGAAACGCGGCAGCAGCAGCGGATGATGGGTTATTATCATGTCCGCGCCGCATTCCGCAGCCTTTTCGATCACATCGTCCGATAGCTCCAGCGCTATATATACCTTATCGATCTCTTCCTTGCCGAGGTCCACCTGCATTCCGCAGTTGTCCCAGTCTTCCGCAAGCTCGAAAGGCGCTATCTTATTCAGTATGTCCAGAAGGACCTGTTTTTTCATATGTTTCTCCTGATCTCTTCCAGCTGGCCGGCCACGGTATTCCATATCTCAGCGGCGTACTTAGCGTCAGGCCTTTCTGATCCGGAAGCGTTCTCAGCGATCCGGCGCGCTTTCCTGATCTTTCCGTCGATGAATTCCGCGATCAGAGGATCGTTCTTCTGCAGCAGGAATTCCGAGACCAGACCGCAGTCCGGGCGCAGCTGTCCGGCAGCGCAAGGTTCAACGGCGAACACTTCGCAGATGCGTCCGCGCTCCTTCACGAGCTTATAATCGCACAGCCTGAACTCGTCTTCGGTTAGATACGATCTCAGATCGTCCGCGTGAGTTCTTGGCTGAAGGACGAAACGCTTCGCCAGAGGCTCTCCCGCAGGACGCTTCACAGACCATCCTGTCTCCTCGAAAAAACCGGTGATCAGCTCTCCGCCCATTCCCGCCGCGATGACTGTGCCGAACCCGCCGTCTCCTACGGGATCGAAGCCGTCGCCCTGCAGTATGCTGAACTTCGAAGGATCCACGCCGAAAGCCTTAAGATTCTCCCGGCATTTTTCCAGAGGTCCGGAATTGATGTCCGTAAGGACCGCGAACGGGCAGATGCCTTTCAGCAGAATGTCCGCAGGAATGATCCCGTGGTCCGTGCCTATGTCCGCCACAGGCAGTCCGGGCAGGACCATGTCTTCTATCGCCTGCATTCTTTCGGTAAGTACGGGCTTGTTCACTGAAGGCTCCTTTATTCGAGGTAATCCTTAAGTCTTCTGGATCTGTTGGGATGGCGGAGCTTGCGCAGAGCCTTGGCTTCTATCTGTCTGATACGCTCTCTTGTAACGTTGAACTGCTGGCCCACTTCCTCCAGTGTCCTCTGGCGCCCGTCGTCAAGACCGAAACGCAGTCTCAGCACTTCCTGTTCCCTGTCGGTAAGAGTAGCCAGGACCTCGTTAAGCTGGTCCTTGAGCATGGAGAACGCCGCTGCGTCAGCAGGAGACGGAACGTCCTCGTCCGGGATGAAATCTCCAAGGTGCGAATCTTCCTCCTCGCCTATAGGAGTCTCCAGGGATACAGGTTCCTGAGCTATCTTGGATATCTCGCGGACCTTCTCCACGGGGATTTCCATCTCCTTGGCTATCTCTTCCGGAGAAGGATCTCTTCCGAGCTCCTGGAGCAGCTGTCTGGTTATCCTTATCTGCTTGTTGATGGTCTCCACCATGTGTACGGGGATCCTTATGGTCCTGGCCTGATCGGCGATGGATCTGGTTATTGCCTGTCTTATCCACCAGGTAGCGTAGGTGGAGAACTTGAATCCCTTATGCCAGTCGAACTTGTCCACAGCCTTTATGAGACCGAGGTTGCCTTCCTGGATGAGGTCAAGGAACTGCATTCCTCTGCCGACATATCTCTTAGCGATGGAGACTACCAGACGAAGGTTCGCTTCGCAGAGCTTCTTCTTGGCTTCCTCGTCGCCCTCTTCCATGCGCTTGGCAAGCTCCAGCTCCTCGTCGGCCGTGAGAAGAGGCACCTTGCCTATCTCCTTAAGGTACATGCGGACAGGGTCGTCGATGGCCATGTTCTTTTCGATGTCCTCGAAAGTGTCTTCCTCGGCATCCTTGACTATGTCCTCGAACTCCTCCTCATCGGCGTCCAGATCAAGCATGTCGTCGAAATCCTCTTCGGTGATCGCGCCGGTGACCTCTACGCCGGAAGACTCCAGTGTCTCTATGATAGTATCGCGGCTGCTCTGGTCCAGATCGTATTCTCCGACGAGCTCGTCTATCTCGTACTCGCTTACGACTCCGTCCTTCTTAGCTTTCTCAAGAAAAGCGGTAAGCTGTTCCATTTTCTTGTCATCATCAAAATCGAATGCCATCAGTTCTCTCCTTTGTTTCTGATTATCAATTGCTGCTTTTCCATCAGCAGCTTGTTTATGTATTCCTGATCCAGAGATTCCTCCGGAAGCGTATCGGACATGTCTATGATAGCGTCTATCTCCTCTATCCTGGCGGCCCTTCTGGCGCTCTCAAGCCTGCTTACGCAGTCCATGAAGGACTTTTCCAGATCCTCGCCGAGCTGTATCTTTTCCTCTATCCTGTCCAGATAGATAAGATCCTCGTCCGACAGGTCGTTCTTAAGAGCGTCCGTGTCCAGTTCGCCGTCCTTGTAGAAGTTTCCGACTGCGGCGATGACAGACTTGCCTCTGTCGCTGACGAAAGCTTCCGGGTAAGCTCCGATACGCTCGTAGAACGAAGGTCTGAGCATTATCAGCCTTATCAGCATGTGTTCCACGTTAAGCTGCGTACGGCTTGGCTGTCTGGTCTTTTCCGGCTCTTCGGGCTGCGCGGTCCGGCGCACCGGTACGTCCGCGGTCTTCTCTCCGGTAGACTGTTCCACCTCGCGTCGCAGAGCCCCCTCGGATATTCCGAATTCCTTCGAATACTTCTGGATGTAGATGTCGGCTTCCACCGGGGAAAGCGCCTTGATCACCGAGGCCAGCTCCTTAAGGAACTTTATGCCCTGGGTGTGATCCTTAAGATCGTAGGAGCGCTTAAGTATATTTACTTTGTATTCCACACCGGGGATGGCTTTCCTGTCCATCAGATCCAGGAACGCGTCTTTCCCATGCTTTTTTATGTATTCGTCCGGATCCTTGCCGTCGTCCACGTTAAGGACTCTTACGTCCAGGCCGGCCTCACGCAGAACGTCTATTCCGCGAAGGGCGGCGTTGATCCCTGCGTTGTCAGAATCATAGCAGAGCACGATGTTTTTAGCGTAGCGCTTAAGAAGTTTGGCCTGCTCCGGAGTCAGCGCGGTCCCGCAGCTTGCGGCAACGTTCTCCACACCTGCCTGATAAAGACTTACGCAGTCCATGTAGCCTTCCACGAGTATGGCGAAACCTTCCCTTATTACCGCGTCCTTGGACCTGTTCAGACCGTAAAGATTGTATTTCTTCTGATACACCGCGGATTCCGGGGAATTCAGATACTTAGGCTCTCCGTCGCCTATGATGCGTCCTCCGAAGCCTATGACCTTGCCCCGGACGTTGATTATCGGGAAGATGACTCTGCCGCGGAACTTGTCGTAGAGCCTTCCGTTCTTTTCGGCGGCAAGGCCAAGTTCCAGCAGCACGTCTTTACGTACGCCGTTCTTCGTAAGGGTGTCGACCAGTCCGGTCCAGTCCTCTCCGGCGTATCCTATGCCGAAGAACTGAAGCGTTTTCGCGGTAAGACCTCTTCCGCTCATGTAATCGTAGCCCTTGTTGGCGCTCTTGCTGAGCCTGTCGAAGAAGTATCTTGCGGCCTGCTTGTTTGCCTCGTAGTACTCCTCTTTCTTCTTGTCCGAGGGACCGATCGTCTCTTCTATCGTTATGCCGTACTGGGTGCAGAGCTTTTCGACGGCTGACTGGAAGTCCAGATTATAATACTTCTCGACGAACTTGATCACGTCGCCGTGTTCCCCGCAGCCGAAGCAATGATAGAACCCCTTGCTTTCGGACACGGAGAAAGAAGGCGTCTTCTCCTTGTGGAAAGGACAGCACGCCATGTAGCCGGAACCGGAGCGCTTCAGAGTTATCGCGCTCCCTATCACGTCGACGATGTTTACAGTCGATTTAATGTCTTCGACCGCTTTCGAGTAGTTTTTGCCGGACATGGATATCCCCCTTACACGGCTTTATTACGCCGGATAAGGGGGATTTCCTTTTTTTATAATACAATTTTTTTGTTTATGTGTATTATCTGTCTGACCGAGGAATTATTCTATCAGCATCGCGTCCCCGTAACTGAAGAATCTGTACTTTTCCGCCACGGCCGTCCTGTACGCTTCCAGCATCTTCTCCCTGTCATAAAGAGCGCTTACGAGCATCAGGAGCGTGGACTTGGGGAGATGGAAGTTGGTTATCATACAGTCCGTGATCTTGAAGCGGTAACCCGGATAGATGAATATGCCCGTATCCGCCGAACCTGCATGCAGGATGCCGTCATCCGATGCTGCGCTCTCAAGCGTCCTGCAGGCCGTGGTGCCAACGCAGATTATGCGTCCGCCGGCTTTCTTCGCCGCGTTGATGATATCCGCCGCCTCCTGCGAGACAGTATAGGATTCGAAATGCATGTGGTGGTCTTCCACCTTGTCGACCTTTACCGGCCGGAACGTGCCTATTCCTACATGGAGCGTAACGTAAGCAGTCTTAACACCCAGATCCTCGGCTTTCTTAATGAGTTCCGGAGTCCAGTGCAGACCTGCCGTGGCGCAAGCTACCGAACCGTTCTCTTTTGCGTATACGTTCTGGTAGTTCTCCTTGTCGGATTCGTCGCTTTTACGCGTAATGTACGGGGGAAGCGGCATGCTGCCTATGCGCTCCAGAGTCTCCTCGAAGCTGCCTTCGCAGCTGAACTCGGCTATTCTTGTACCGTCCTCCGAATATCCTTTTATCTCAGCGGACAGTCCGCCTTCAAAGTCTATGAAGTCGCCTGTCTTGCAGCGCCTTCCGGGCTTTACCAGAGTTTCCCAGGTATTGCCTTCTATCTTCTTTGAAAGAAGGAACTCAACCTTGGCTCCGGTGCCCCTGCGAGTTCCGAATATCCTTGCTGGTATTACGCGGGAATCGTTGAAAACAAGGCAGTCTCCGGGCTTTAAGTACTCCAGGATGTCCGAAAAATGCCTGTGTTCCAGTTGTCCGGTGCTTCTGTGTATCACAAGAAGCCTGCAGGCGTCTCGTTTGTCCGCAGGCTTCTGGGCTATCAGTTCTTCAGGAAGATCGTAGTAAAAATCACTTACGTTCATAATAATTTAAGCTGTTCTTCTCCGTTCGTGTTTTCGGAAGGCGCTCCCTGCGCGGGAAGGCCCACGACTCTGTACGCTTCCGCGGATACCATGCGTCCTTTGGGTGTGCGCTGCAGAAGTCCGAGCTGCATAAGATAAGGTTCGCATACGTCCTCTATGGTAACGCGTTCCTCGCCAAGCGACGCGGAAATGGTGTCTATTCCTACCGGTCCGCCGTGATATTTCGTGATGATGAATTCCAGTATGCGGCGGTCCAGGCTGTCCAGACCCAGATCGTCTATGCGCAGAGCGTCCAGCGTCATCTCGACTACGTCGGTGGAAACGGATCCGTCTCCCTTTACCTGCGAGAAATCGCGGACGCGTTTAAGCAGCCTGTTGGCCACGCGCGGAGTGCCTCTGGAGCGTCTGGCAAGCAGCTCTATGGACTGCTCGTCCATGTCCACGCCCAGTATGCGCGACGACCTTCTGAGTATCCGGGACAGTTCCTCTATGTTGTAAAGATCGAACTTTTCGACTATGCCGAAACGGTCTCTAAGAGGCGCGGAAAGACTGCCCGCCCTGGTGGTAGCTCCGATAAGCGTAAACTTCGGAATGTCTATGCTTTCGACGCCGGCGCCCATGCCTTTGGAAAGCATTATGTCCAGGCGGAAATCCTCCATTACTGAGTACAGTATCTCTTCCACTACGCGGTTGAGACGGTGTATCTCGTCTATGAACAGCACGTCGCCTTCTTCTATTCCGGTAAGAACGGCTGCCAGGTCTATCGGCTTGGTGAGCGCCGGTCCGGAGCTTATGTAGAAATGCCCTTTCATCTCCCGCGCGATTATTCCTGCAAGCGTGGTCTTTCCGAGTCCCGGAGGCCCGTAGAAAAGAACGTGGTCCAGAGGCTCGCCTCTGAACTGGGCGGCCTGCATGTAGACCCTGAGATTATCCACGACGGTCGTCTGACCGGAGAAATCCTCGAAGCGCTGCGGCCTTATCTTGTTTTCGATGTAAGCGTCCTCACCGTGCATGGAAGTGCTTACTACTCTTTCTTCCTGATCCATCTTTCCCTCTATTTGAACGTTTTAGCGGCCTGCATGAAATACTGGCCGGCTTTAAGACCGTCGTCTTCTATCGCGGCTACGGCCCTTTCGGCGTCCGCTCTGGACGCGCCGGTAGCGATGAGCATGCTTACGGCTTTGGCTCTTTCGCCTGCAATTGGCATAGCTTTTATAACAGACGAAAGACCGGAAGTACCTATGCCTTCCAGCTTGGCGATCTTATCCCTTAGTTCCAGGACCACGCGTTCCGCGGTCTTTTTGCCCACTCCGTTAGCTGAGCTTATGGCCTTGATGTCGCCTGCGATGACTGCTTTCTTAAGTTCGGCGGGCGTCAGAGCCGAAAGTATGGACATGGCGGCCTTGGCGCCGACTCCGGATACGGTAATAAGCATCTCGAAGATCTTAAGAGCCGTCCTGTCAGAAAAACCGTAGAGGCTTATGTCGTCCTCCTTTACCTGCATGGACGTATAGAGCGTCGCGGGTCCGTCGTTTTCCAGATAAGCGGCGTCGCCCAGCGGAACGTATACAAGAAACCCCATTCCTGAGTTTTCTATGATCACATAGCCCTGCTCTTTTTCGGTTATGGTGCCTTTAATGTAGTGTATCATAATTCCTCTTATGTTAACTTATTGCAACTACTTCATTTTAAACGATCTCTTGCTTGCGGTATTGTGCCGGCTGTGGCATATAGCGGCAGCCAGCGCGTCCGCTGCGTCGTCCGGCTTGGGTATCTCGTCGAGCCCCAGATACATGCGGACCATGTTCTGCATCTGCTTCTTCTCCGCCCTTCCGTAGCCTGTTATAGACGTTTTGATCTGCAGAGGAGTGTATTCGTAGATGCTCAGACCGTTGTTGACGCACGCCAGTATCGCGACTCCCCTGGCCTGGCTTACGAATATCGCCGTGGTCTGGTTTGTGTTGAAATACAGCTGCTCTATGGCCGCTTCCTCAGGCTGATGCTCGGCCATTACGTCCATAAGTCCGTTGTACAGCGACTTCAGTCTGTCGGGCATGGACATGTCCTTGTCCGTGGTTATGACGCCGTAGTCCACCAGCTTGTGCTCATTGCCGTCTTTTTCTATTATCCCGTAGCCCATTATGGCATAACCGGGGTCTATGCCTATTATCTTCATGCTTTTTCCAGCGTAATGCGTCCTATGGTGGAGGAACGGAACTCGTCCAGGACCGTCTTTGCGGTCCTTTCGTAATCTATCCTCTGCCCGCTCATTATGAAACCGCGCTTCTTCGCTATGGCTTCCATGGTGAGCAGCGGAGTTTCTTCCAGCTTATCCAGTTTGTAGCGCCCGCAGAGAAGATCCGGCGCCACTTCGCTCAGTCTTGCTATGAGTTCCAGTCCGAGGTCCGAAACATCCATTATCTCGTCCTTTATGGAACCGCAGAAAGCCAGATCCAGCGCAACGTCCCTGTCCTCGAACTTCGGCCAGAGTATGCCCGGAGTATCAAGGAGCATCATTCCGTTGGAAAGTGTCAGCCACTGTTTTCCGCGGGTCACGCCCGGCTTGTCGCCCGTCTTGGCGGATCTGCTTCCGGTCAGCCTGTTTATCAGCGACGATTTTCCGACGTTGGGTATGCCGACTATCATCATCCGGAGGTTCCTTTTGCGCGCGCGGTCCTTGTTGTTCTCGTCCTGGATACGCTCCAGAACTTTAAGAAGCTGCTTGGTCCCGTCACCGGAGCTGGAATTGAGCGATATCACAAAATCGCCGTTTTCAGCGAGTTTTTTCTGCCATTCGATAGTTTCCCCGGCGTCGGCCAGATCGGCCTTGTTAAGGACCGTCAGGCGCCTTTTGGAGCCTGTCAGAGACCCTATAACGGGATTGCGGCTGGCCATGGGTATCCTGGCATCCAGGAGTTCTATCACAAGATCGACGAGCTTAAGGTTTTCTGTGATCAGCTCGCGCGTCTTCTTCATATGTCCCGGATACCAGTTGATGTTCTCTATCATTTCTTAAGCAGTTCTCTGGCGGCCATCCTTGCCGCGTCTGTTATCTCGGAAGCGGACAGCAGACGTGCGATCTCCTCCGTACGTTCCTCCTCGGAGAGAGGCACCACGGTGGTACGCGTGCTGATAAGATCCGAATGTTTTTCTATCCTGTAGTTGTGGTCGCCCTTGGCGGCTATCTGGGGCAGATGCGTTATGCAGACTATCTGATGATCCCTGGAAAGGCTCCTCAGCTTGTCGCCTACTACGTCCGCGGTCCTGCCGCTGATGCCGCTGTCGATCTCGTCGAAGATCATGGACGGCACTCCGCCTATGTCCCCTGTAATGCGTTTGAGCGCAAGCATTATCCTGGAAAGCTCGCCTCCGCTGGCTACTTTGGCGAGAGGCTTGGGAGTCTCTCCCCTGTTGGCGGATATAAGGAATTCCACGTTGTCCGTGCCTTCCTCCGACATCCTGTCATCGCGTATGTCCACCTCGAAGTCCGCTGCCTCGAAATTCAGGTCCAGAAGTTCATTGTCTATGCGCTCTTTGAGGATCTGCGCGGTGTCTTTTCTCAGTCTGGAAAGCCTTGCGGCCGCGGCGTCGTACTCCTCTTTTATAAGCAGTATGGATCTTTCAAGTCTGGCCTTTCGGTCTCCCGAGCCTTCTATCAGAGACAGCGCTTCCCGGGCTTTATCGGCGTACGCCAGCACTGCTTCCAGGCTGCCGCCGTACTTCCTCTTAAGCGTTTTTATCGTATCCAGGCGGTCTTCGGCAGCCTCAAGCTCCTCCGGCGAAAAGTCCGCGGACTCCTTTAAGGAACGTATCTGCGAACTGGTGTCGTCCAGATCGTAGTAGGCGTTGGATATCCTTTCGTAAAGCTCTTTAAGATCGTCGGAATACGAACTGATCGACGACAGATCGTTCATGCAGCGGCCCAGAGCTTCCACGGCCGCGGAATCACCGCCGAACAGAAGCTGATGCGCTTCGGAAAGTGTCTCGAAGATGCGCCCGGAGTTCTTCATCAGATCTATGCGGCGCTCCAGTTCCTCGTCTTCGCCTTCGGAAATGTTCGCGGATTCTATCTCGTTAAGTTCGTAAGCGTAAAGTTCTTTCTGCCTGGCGCTCTCGGCGGTCTTTCTGTTAAGATCGGCAAGCTCGGCGCTGTCCGCGGCGAATCTTCTGTACGCGTCCCTTACGATCTCTTTGACGCGGGTAAGCTCGTCCCCGCCGTAAAGGTCCAGTATGCCAAGATGTTTTTCAGGATCCAGCAGTGTCTGGTTGTCGTACTGGCCGTGAATGTCCGCGATATACCCGCACAGTTTGGAAAGAGCGGACAGAGGAACGACCGACCCGTTCACCCTGCACAGGCTCCTGCCGGCGGCGTAGATCTCGCGCCTTATGACGACAGGAACATCTTCCGGCGCGCCCATTTCTTCCAGCACCCCGGATATATCATTGCCGCCCGCGTCCGCTACTACCGTAACGACGGCTTTTTCGGAGCCGCTCCTTACGTAGTCCGTGTCAGCTCTGGCTCCGAGGGCCATGCTAACGGCCTCGATTATCACGGACTTGCCTGAACCGGTCTCGCCCGTGATGATGTTCAGCCCGGGATACAGATCCAGCGCCAGGTCCTTGATTATCGCGAAATCTTTTATCTCTATGTGGGATATCATCTGTGGTTAGATCAGTGCTTCTCTGAACATCTCGAGGACAGCCGGAATGTTTTCCTTGCTGTCTACCGCGGCAAAAATGGTATTATCTCCCGCAAGCGTTCCGACGACGCTTTCGGGAGCGATGTTGTCTATGGCTTCCGCAGCCGCGTTGGCGCAGCCGCTAAGCGTGCGTATTACAAGTATGTTTTCCGCGGCGCGGATGTCCGTTACCGTCTCGCGGAGTATCTTGCGGTATCTCTCCTCGTCTCCTGAACGGCCCTTAGGCGCCTGCGCGTACACGCTCCTTCCGCCCGGTCCCGGGACCTTGATCAGTCCCAAGTCCTTGATGTCCCTGGAGACTGTGGCCTGAGTCACCTTAAAGCCGGCGGCGTTCAGCTTCGAAGCCAGCCTTTCCTGCGTGTCTATGTTCTGATTTCTGATTATCTCCAGTATCTTGCTCTGACGGGAGTGTCTCATGATAACCTCCGGCGCATAAAACGCATTATTATTCATCTTTTGAATATTATAGCATAAAAAAAGAGGA
>JAEEGL016665315.1_pt1 | contig 11124 bp, 10 predicted proteins | sample 9134231 | NCBI WGS metagenome assembly JAEEGL01 (sample SAMN16246548, study PRJNA631951) | gut metagenome | biome: gut microbiome; feature: rumen; material: fiber-attached | host: Bos | place: Iran: Karaj | collected 2018-10
AAGGGCCGCGTTAAGCAGGCGAAGATTCAGAAGATGGAACTCGGCGAACCCGACGCATCAGGCCGTCGCAGCCCCGTACCCGTAGAAGGCAGCGAATATCTCGTTGACTGTGAGGGCGTTGTAGTGGCAGTTGGTGTCTCCCCCAACCCGATTATCACGTCGGCTGTGGAAGGCCTCAACGTTGACCCGAAGCGTCGCACCATCATCGTCAACCCCGAAAACAACCAATCCAACATCCCCGACATCTTCGCGGGCGGCGACATTGTTCGCGGCGGTGCAACGGTAATCCTCGCAATGGGCGACGGCCGCAAAGCAGCCGCCGGCGCACACGAATGGCTCTCTAAACAATAAATCTTTGAACGTAACTGCCGCGCAAGCGCGACAGTTACGTTTTTTTAAACGAAAATTACCGTCAATTTTTTCGTCAATTTTCGTCAATTTTTATTAGATTAATGAAAGATTTCACCATTTATAAAGATACTGTCTATCAAGTAATTGGGGCAGCGTTAAGAGTTTACAATACGCAAGGACACGGATTGTTGGAACCTATTTATAACGAGAGCCTCAGTTTGGAATTGATGGATTCGGGCATAGAAAGCGAGGCAGAATGTGAAGTTGATTGTTATTACAAGCATCACAAACTCAAAAAGAAGTATCGTGTGGATGTTTTGGTTGGTGAAGATATTTGTTTGGAATTGAAATCGGTACAAACGATTTTGCCTGAACATCGTTGCCAATTGTTTAATTATCTACGTCTCACTCGAATACCTGTTGGTATTTTAATCAATTTTGGTGGAAAAAGTCTGAAAGGCGAAAGGTATGGTTACGACATTGAAACCAATACTTGCTACCGTTTAGATAAAAATATGCAACCTTTACATAAAGAAAATTGACGGTAATTGACGAATAAATTGACGGTAATTGATGTTTAGAAAAAAAGACCTGCCGCAAGGCGGAGTCCGAAAATTCACGTTTAACGAAATGATTAAAGCATTATTTTTTGACATTGACGGGACGTTGGTGAGTTTTAAGACGCACGAAATTCCCGTTTCCACAGTAGAAGCATTGAAGACGGCGAAGCAACGCGGCATCAAAATTTTTATTTCCACGGGGCGACCAAAGGCGTTTATAACCTCCAATCTTGACGTTATCAAACCGTTAATCGACGGCTACATCACCAACAATGGCGCGTTGGTGGACGTGGGCGGTGAATCTGTTGTAAAACATAATATTAGCAAATCTGACGTCCAAAAACTCCTTGATGACGCCCGCGATTTTGATTATCCGACCATTTTGATGAGCACAGATGATTTTTCTGTTTTCAACCATAAACCCGTAGTCGAAAAAGTGTTTAACGTTGGGCTGCATATCCCTGTGGATGTCAATAGGATACCTATCGAAGATATTTTGCCGCAGGACATTATGCAGATAACGTCTTTTTTTGACGAGGCGCACGAAAAGGTTTTGATGCCGACAGTTGAAACCTGCGTTGCGGGGCGTTGGTCGCCGGAATTTGTTGACATCACATCCGTCCACGCCGACAAGGGCAAAGGACTTGAAGCGGTTGCCAATTATCTCGGCATCCAAATCGCAGAAACAATGTCGTTTGGCGACGGCGGCAACGACATTCCCATCATTCAAAAAGCCGGCATCGGTATCGCAATGGGCAACTCAATGCCCGGCGTTCAGCATCACGCGGATTACGTTACTACATCCGTTGACGACGACGGAATTGCAAACGCGCTGCGACATTTTAACGTAATATAATCGCGCCGCCTACGGCGACGGATTTTTGGAACGAAAATTACCGTCAATTATTCATCAATTACCGAAAATTTTCCTATTAAAATTGATGTTAATTGACGAAAAAATTGATGTTAATTGACGTTTAAAAGAAACTGCCGCCGCAGGGCGGCACAAAATTGATGTGAAAAATGATTATAAAGTTAGACGAATTTGACAAAAAACGCTTGGAGATTCTTAACGACACGATGCTCAATAATGGCGAGGCGATGGATCTTTTGGCGAATTATGTTACTAAAAATGAGCGGCTTATACGCCCCGATATGTTGCAAAGGATTGTCGGCGGGTACGATATGGAGCCGTCGCTGGCGTATGCAATGTTGGTGGCGTCGGCGTGTGGTATGGAAATCAACGAAAATGATGCCCACAAACAGTTTTTTGACGATTATATTGTGCGGAGTATCAAGCGTTTGGATGTCAGCGACTTCAAGGGCGACCCGTATTTGAAGACTATCAAATTTCCGCAGAAAACATTTGGCGCGTGGGAGTTGACAATGGAAAGTTATGCTCCGTGTGAAGCGTTTGTTTATGACGAGCCGGTGCAAACATCTGATTTTAAGGAGATTCCTCAAATTGGATTTTTTGAGGAGGAGTTCAGTTTTCCAGCGGTGAAACAGGACGGTCGCGAATGGATGGCGGTGAAACCGAGCGAAATCCTCACGATGCAGCCCCATATTGAAAACGCGCACGGCAATGTCCTCGCGTTTGGTTTGGGATTGGGATATTTTGCGTTTATGGCGTCGGGCAAAAAGTCGGTGAAGTCCGTTACCATCGTGGAAAAAGATCCAAAAATCATTGAACTTTTTACTTCGGATTTGTTGCCGCAATTTCCCAACGCCCAGAAAATCAAGGTCGTCGAAGCCGATGCGTTTGAATATGCCGAAAATTTGTCAGCCGCAAGCAACGAATACGACTACATCTTCACAGACATTTGGCACGACACCGCCGATGGTTTGGCTATGTACCTGAAAATGAAACGTTTGCTCTCAAAAATCCAAAATTGCGAATTTGGATATTGGATTGAGCGGTCGTTGCTTTCGCGATTGCGCTATACAGTCTTCGCCCAACTTTACAGGCTCGCCAAAACATCTGTAAACAAGCAAGTTGCGGACGACGAATTGGTAATCGAAACGTTTCATGATTTCCTTAAACAAATCAGCGACAACGGTCTGCGGGAGATTGCTGGGCGCAAGTCCTAAATCTTTTTCAAGAGCATTGCCATCGCCTCCAAAGCGTCAAAACACGATGCCTTGTAGTCCGTAAGTGCGTTGTACACACCGTCTTCCGAGAGAACGCCACGTTTGATTTCGGCGGGGATTTTGCCGTTTTTGTCGTCGTCAAAATCCTTGCGCCAAAGTTTGCCATTGTAGTATTCTTCGAGCGCAACGTAAGCGTCCTGCGCGTTTTTGAAAGTCTCCAACGCGCTGATTAACTGTTTATTGGCGGCAATCAAAGAGTCAAGATGCGCCTCCATCTGATTAATTCTGTCTGTTTGTTTTCCCATTGTAGAAAAATTTTTGATACGTTTAATTCCGTCGCAAAAATACAGATAATTTTGGGATGGTGCAAAATTTTTTTTGATTATGAAAAAAAGATTAGTTATTTTTGCCTTTGTGGAATTATTATACATTCAATTATGCCATCAAAAAAACTTTACATAATTTCGGGTTGCAATGGTGCCGGAAAGACGACGGCATCCGTAACGATTTTGCCGGAAATTTTGGACTGCAAGGAGTTCGTGAATGCCGACGAAATTGCGAGGGGGCTTTCTCCGTTCAACCCTGAAAGCGTTGCTATTCAGGCAGGTAGATTGATGCTTGAACGTATTGAATATCTTCTCGACCAAGACAAAAGTTTTGCGATTGAAACTACGCTTTCAACCAAAAGTTATCAAAAACTTGTGGCGAAAGCGCACGAAAAAGGATTTTATGTGCAACTTTTGTATTTTTGGTTGCCGTCGCCCGAATTTGCCGCCGCACGTGTTGCGCAACGCGTGAAGGAAGGCGGTCATAATATTCCTAACGATGTGATTTTCAGACGGTATTTTGCCGGTATCAAAAATCTTTTTGAGATTTACATGCCGATAGTTGATTATTGGGTTATTTATGATAATATATCAACGCCACCTCGTAAAATTGGCTACGGCATAAAAAATAATGTAGTAATAATTGATAAGTCAAAATTTAATATTATTAGTCATTATGGAAACGATAAATGAAATAACAGAAACATTAGACCGTGCTTTGGAAATCGCCGAATATAAAACCCTGAAACAGAAGGCGATGCTTAACCAAACTGTTGTGCAGAGCGACGAGAATGGCAACATAATATGTATTCCGGCGCGGGAGGTTTTTACAAAACTTTATAACGAACCCGTGCCGGAATTTTAGGGAATTTTGTACGTTTATTTGATGTACTTAACCTTGCTTTCGTCCCTTGGTTTTGCGTCGGGGCTTTCGTCAGGATAGCCGATGGCAAGGATGTAAATCAGGTCGTAACCTTCTGAAAATCCGAGTTTTTCAAGGAAGAATTTTGCGTCGGCGTTGTCTTTGATGAACCTCACGGGACCGCCGAGGCAGCATGTGCCGAGACCCATCGACTGTGCGGCGAGCATCATATTTTCGCCCAAAAGTCCGCAATCGAGGTTGCCTCCCTGCGCTGTCGCCACGCAAATGAGGTTGGGCGCATTGCGGAACATATTTTTGAACGACGGATCTTTTTCCATAATGTCGGGGTTAGCCTTCTTATAGACCTCGTTCACTTGGTTGATAAGTTCCTGACTTTCAACGACGCGGATTTCCCACGGCTGTTTGTTGATGCCGCTCGGGGCGTTGATGCCGCATTTTACGATTGTGGCGAGTTTCTCGTGCTCCACTGGTGTGTCCTTGTACTTGCGGATGCTGCGACGTTCCATTATCGCTTTAATAACTTGGTTGTCAGAGGTTTGGCAGCATTGAGAATTGTTGTTGCACTTGTCGCCGCTATTCTGACAGCATTTTGTGTCGTTGCAACATTTGTCGCCTTTGTCGCCGCCGTTGCTGTTGCATTGGCTCAGCGAAAATACTACGGCCATCGCCGTAAGGATAAATAGAATTTTTTTCATAATTATGTGATGTTTTTGTTTCGGGTGTTTGACGAGGGGAAACGGGGATAGTTTAGTAATTTTTTGAAAAAAAAATTACATTTATGATTGAATCTATATAGGTAATTTTTTCTGAAATTTTTTTTGTCGAATAAAAAAAAAGGATTATTTTTGCAGTGTATTTTCAATAATGAAAACGCGAAATGGAAGAGTTGGCATATAGAGAAGAATACAAGATCGAACAATCGCCATCATATACTGGTGATTGCGTTGCTGTTATGGATAAGACTGACGAAAATATAGACACGTTGCAAGCGCAGAATCGTCAACCTTTGAAAGTGTTTGAGGCTTTTGCAGGTTATGGCGGTGCGTCATTCGGTTTGGCTAAGGCTGGCATAGAACATCAGACCGTTGGCTATTCAGAAATTGACCCCGATGCTATTGAATTGTATGATTATAATTTCCCTAACGTAAAAAACTATGGGGATATAACAAAAATTGACGAAAAACAACTTCCTGATTTTGATTTGTTTACAGGAGGGTTTCCTTGTCAGCCGTTTTCAACGGTTGGGAAAATGTTGGGAGAGTTGGACACTCGTGGAACCGTTTTTAACGATATTATCAGAATTTGTGAATACAAAAAGCCTGAATATATCTTACTCGAAAATGTGAAAGGCCTAACAGGTGGTAAGCATAGAAACACATTTAAAAAAATTATAAGTGAACTTGAAAGAATAGGTTATTGTAATCCACAGGCTGTGTTGCTTAATTCCAAAGACTATGGGATACCTCAAAACAGGGAAAGGCTTTGGATTTTTGCTCGGTTCGGAGGCTTGCCAATAAACTTCCAATTGGAACCACCGAAAGAAAAGCTTCGGTATCGATTGAAAGATTTTCTGGATAAAAATCCTGATGCTGAATTATATCGTTCGCCTGAACAAATTCAACGCATACACGACATCAGACACTCTGAGCCGTTTGATGTTCAAGAGCCTTTATGTTTTGATTATTACAACAAAAAAATCAGGACGGATGGCATTTGTATGACGGTAACACCACCGGAACACAATGTGATTCGTATTGTTGAACCGATGGTTGACGGCAAAGAACGGTTGAGAAAACTCTCTCTTGACGAACATTTCCGTTTGATGGGTTTCCAATTGGATGACAATGTAAGGGAAATTAAGTTTCCGCCCGACCAAACATACATAAAACTCGGACGTAAAGCCGGCAACGGTTGGGATGTCAATTTAGTGGGCAAAATTTTTAAAAATATTTTCAATCAATTATGAAAGTAGACATTACATCAATGTTCTTCCATTCGTCGGTAAATGGAACAGCAACCGCAGCGTGGGGAACATCAATAGGACAAAGCAAATCAAGGAATTGCAGAATTGACACCGATAAGGATGGTGTTACTGAATTTGTTATAGGTATGACCTACAAGACAAAGACCGATAGTGATTATCTTGATTTAAGCGGTGGCAGAGGTCAAAATAAAGAGGTATTATCATTTTCAGTTTTTGATAAAGTATATATAAATGGTGCTAAACTTGACAATGCCCAATATGTAATAGTGCTAATACGCGAACTTTCAGATAGTCATTTCGGAAGATTGATGGTAAGTTATGCCCCATACATCAAGTATAACGGAACGGCGAACTTGGTTGCTATTGAACAAATGCGCAATAAATTGAATTGTACCGCAAACGGTTGTTGGTTTGTCTATGATATTTCAATCCTGAACCAAGATGAACTTCATTTCAACGCTGTTGTTGTTGACAAAGACAATCCTGTAAACTATCAAACAACAAGTCAAGAAAGGTCTAAAATATGGAAAGACTTGGCTTTCAATGCTGAACGGAATGCAAAACCACATTTTTCTTTCACCCCCGTCCAAAAAATTTTCTTCGGCACACCGGGCAGCGGAAAGTCGCGCAAAATCAAGGAAGAAACAAAGGACGGTGTAGTGTTCCGCACGACGTTCCACCCCGACTATGATTTCTCTACGTTTGTGGGTTGTTACAAACCCGTAAAAGAAGACGGTGAAATTACGTATAGTTTTGTGCCGCAGTGTTTTACAAATGCATATATCTATGCTTGGAAAAATCCTAACAAAAAGGTTTATCTTCTAATCGAGGAAATTAACCGTGGTAATTGTGCTCAGATTTTCGGCGACGTGTTCCAACTTTTAGACAGGAAAGATGACGGCTTTTCGGATTATCCGATTCAGCCAAACAAAGATTTAGGCAACTATCTTGCAGAAGAATTGTGCGGTATTTTTGACGGCGAACTAGTTTTGCCGCCAAATTTCAACATTCTTGCAAGTATGAACACTTCCGACCAAAGCCTTTTCCCGATGGACAGCGCGTTCAAAAGGCGTTGGGATTGGGAATACGTACCCATTGATTATCAGAATGAAACGTCTAATAAATTCACGATAAATCTCTCGGACACGATATATTCTTGGTCGAAATTCTTGCAGGCTGTCAACGCCAAAATTTTTGCTGCAACCGACAGCGAGGACAAACAGATGGGCAATTTCTTTATCAAGAAAGACGTTGATACCAAGGAATTTATCTCAAAGGTTATGTTTTATCTATGGGCTGAAATCTGCAAGGATGAGTACAATACTGAAAAAAACTTTTTCAGAAATGCTGACAACGATGATAAGGAATTTTCATTCAACGAACTCTCAGGTAACAATGAAACTTTGTTGAAAGGATTTTTCAAATATCTCGGTATCGTAACCGAAGAAAACTAATACTTTTGATATGAAAATTCTTTTTGAAGGTTTTACATATCCGGCGCAGACTCTGCAAAGTGTCTTGAAAAACGATTTGCTTTTAAATTCCTCAGGCACAAAGACAATAACTCCTTACGTGGGTTATTATTTCGACGAGGATTTAGGCGATTCAGTATTTATATTGCCAAAAGTGTTCGTCAATGCCGACCAATTAGCCTTTGAAAAGTTTTCTCCGTTGGAAATCATTGATTTAGACGACAACAACAATCCTCTAAAAAAAACAGAGCATTATGCGCAGATGTTTGAACTTTCTGTTTGGCTATACAAGGCGATTGAAAGATTCAACAGCCGCCATCCGCAAAATACCGTTTTTTCAACCCAAAAGATACAAAACGCCCTGAATGCAAAGGGTGGAAATCAAGAAACGTATTTGGATATTATTTTGTCTCTTTTGGACTTTTACAAGCAAAACAAGAATCTGTTTACATTCATTTACAAAAAGTCTAAATCTGGAAACAACAAAATCAATTGGGAAAAGACTTTTGCAAAAGAAACGCCTTTTTTTAATGGTTCAACACCTATTTATGCTAATCTTTCCACCCAAAAGAAATGCGTAAATTATGACGAACAAATTTTGGTGCTTTTTTATTCGTCGTTGGAATATTTGAAACAGAGATTTAACTTCAAAATATCTGATTATCAAGGATTCCAACCAATCAAAAATAATGATTTTGTGTCACTTTTGGCATCGGGCAAGGCTTTGAGAATTTTGAAAAAAATCCGTAAGAACTACTTTTCCGACCGCCTTGTAAGTCTTTGGAATTTGCTTTACATCTTCTTCGACAAAACGGAAAAAATACTCAACCGCCGCTATCGTGAAGAAATGCTTTTGATAAAGAATTTCAACGAAGTTTTTGAGGATATAATTGATTGTTTGATAAGCGACAACGACATTCCCGATGGTCTAAAAATACAAAAAGATGGTAAACTAGTTGACCACATTTACCGACATCCGTCATTGATCGATTCTGAAAACGATATTTATTTTATCGGAGACAGCAAGTATTATAAGGAAACGACAGAAATAGGAGAAAATTCTGTGTATAAACAATTTACGTATGCTAAAAACGTAATTCAGTTTAATATCGATCTTTTAAATTTAGGCACGTTAGATAGTAAAATGCGCTACCGCGCCAATTTAACGGAGGGTTACGATATTACACCTAACTTCTTTATAAGGGGAAAGATATTTGATGATTTTTTGAGGTTGGAAGATAACGATAACGACAAACATAGAAATAGTCATTTCAACAATCGACTTTTTGACCGCGACACGCTGATTTTACTTACTTATGACATAAACTTTTTAAAAGTTCTGTCGGCGTATGTTCTTAATAGCGAGCAACTTTACCGCGACAAAATCCGCAGTACATTCCGCCGTCATATAGTTGAATATTTCAACAAAAAGTTTGATTTTTACAAAGTTTATCCAAATACATCATTGGAGGCCTTTGTGAACAATAATTTCCGTAAATATATCGGCAAGATGTTCTGTCCCAAAGATGATGAGGATTTTATTTGGTTTGCTTTCGAGAAAGATACGGCAGATTTTTCCGAAATAATAGGTACTTGCAGAAAAGAAAGAAAAGTTCTAATATAATTGGTAAATGGATAATAAAGCATTAGATAAAAAAGGCATCAGTGCAGTTACTGATTATTTGTGTAATGTGGGATTTATAGACCCACATTTGAATAGTGATGACACTATTGCAATGTGGGATGGCTATCTATTTGTTTACAAAACCAAGGATAAATTTTCCAACGCAAATTATGATTATCGAGTTCCTGCCCAAGTTAAGACAACGAAAATCAATGATGCTCTTTTCCCTGAACGCACCACATTTCCTGTTCCGATTGTTGATTTACAACATTATCTAAATGATGGAGGTCTTGTATTCTTCAAAGTTTTAGTCAATTGTCAAAACATCTCACAAGTTTATTGTGCATTTTTGACAAAAGATAACATTGAATCTATTCTTAAAAATGTTAATAAACAGCATAAAAAATCTATTCATCTGGAAAAAGCACCATCTGATTTTAAAACTCTCTTAGAAAACCTTAGAAGAATTGCTCTTCAAAGACGTCATCAACCAATATATTGGGCTGATTTACCCAAATATGATGACTTGAAGTTTTCGTTTCAAGTAGAACATATATCAAGTGATACCAATATTTTTGAATACATCGCCACTCACTCTGTCGATTTATTAGTTTCCTCGAATAACTTTCCGGGAGAATTTTATACCAAGGGAGGTCCTGCAAAACTTCACATTATTCAAGAAGTAAAAACAAATGTCATTATAGGGGATCGAATTTTTTACAATTCATATAGAACATCCTTCGAGGAAGATGGCCGTCATTTCTTTTTTGGTGATAGTGTCAATTTAGTAATGCCTTATAAGGAAGATGAAAACTCAAAAGGGGGTTGTAATATTAAAATCAATGCTAACTCAATTGACAAAATAATACTTGATTTTGAGTTTATTATAGCATTTTTTGAGGTCAAACATATAAGCATTGGTAATTATCAAATTGAAATTGATGGTGTCAATATTTCTGACACAAAATTAAATGAATATCGTAACTATTTGAAATTTTGGCAAGATGTAAGGAGTGTATTTACAATTTTGCATATACAATGTACATTGCATCCTGATTCTTTTTCTGATAGAGATGAATATCAATTGCGAACGCTTATTCAATCATTCATATACAACAAACCTGTATATGGCAATGGCGATAAAGATTTTATACATATATTTAAAATTGCGGAAATGAACATATATGTATTTGCGAAACATATTGGTGAACGACAATTTCTTCTACGGGATATTTACGATAATTTTTGTGCTACATCAACAGACGAAAAGAATAATATACTAATATCGCCACTGCAATCCGCGTTCTTCGGGTTGGAACAACTTCCGGCAAATCTTGTTCTTACAGATATTGTCTCACTTTATAAAGAGTATAAACAAAAGAATCCAACGATTGCGATTCAAGCAAATCAAGATTTGCTAAATATACTCAACCATTATGACCGTTGTCATAATACATCATTATTGGATGCGGCAGTAGAAATATCTACTTGGCTTAAAAATGAGGAAAGTAATGTAATAAACAACAATAATATATTTATTTTAAATTATATGCAAACAATGATGCGGAAGAACGGTAAGTTGACCGATGATGAGAAAAATCAACTGAAAAGGTTAAAAACTTCTGACAATACTGCAAACTTTGCTCGTTATTTATTGCTTGAAAACAAAGAGAAGGCTATGAATTATTTGAAAAAAATACCAAACAAGGATGTTAGTTTTTTAAAAACACTTCCCATATACCATTTTATGAGCGATAATTACGTCGCAATGTCAATCCTTTTGAATACACTCGCCAACGCCGACTATTACGGACCTTGCGGTGTCAAAGAAGC
>JAEEGL012711057.1_pt1 | contig 11123 bp, 11 predicted proteins | sample 9134231 | NCBI WGS metagenome assembly JAEEGL01 (sample SAMN16246548, study PRJNA631951) | gut metagenome | biome: gut microbiome; feature: rumen; material: fiber-attached | host: Bos | place: Iran: Karaj | collected 2018-10
ATCATGTCGATTACCTCGACTCTGTCGGCGCGAGTGACCTCTTCCTCAGTCATTCCGGAATAGGTATAGTGCGCGTACTTGTCGGTCAGTTCTCCGTAGCTGTCGATCTTCTTGTATCCTTCGTCTATCTGTGTCTGCAGAGCCCGAACCTTAGCCTGTTCACGGTTGACCGCTATAAGCCTGTCCGCTACTGCAAACTTTCCGATCAGGAAAGCCGCGATAAGGATCAGGATTATTCCCGGAATCGCTATTCTGAGATCGATTGGTTTTTCGTTAATGCCTATAAGATTTATAGTGCGTTTTACCGGGAGATGTCCGCGGGATGGCTTTTTTGCCTTGCTTTTCTTTGCCATGCCATATCCCTCCTTAATCAAGCACTACGCCGATAGCCTGGACAAAGCTGCGGCTGTTTTCTATCTTGTCCCCGCCGCCTATCAGCTCGGAAGCCGGGTGCAGGCGGATGTCCAGATTGTTCTCCATAGCGGTGCGCAGGGGCTGGATTATAGCGCCGCCGCCGCAGAGCCATATATCGTCGAGATGGCTGTCCGGATTGCTGAAGCGGTAGAAGTTGATCGCCCTCATCAGTTCCACCGAGATGTTGTCAAACGCGTTTGTGCAGAAGTCCTTGTTCTGGCAGTCGTCGTAGTTTGTCAGAAGGTAGGTGTGCGCAAGATGCGGGTCAACATTGTAGGCGTCCGCTATTACGTTGTCCAGCGTCGAAAGACCGGTTTCCAGAACGCGGGTAACCTCGTGCATCTCGCCCTTAAAGATGTGCATCCTTATGGACTGGTAGCCGAGGTCGAGTATTCCGTACTCGCCGCCTTCCGGACGGTACTGGTCGTCCATGCCGCGGATCAGGGCCAGATAGCTGCAGACCGCCGGGGCAGCCTTTACAAGCTTCATACCGGCCTTTCTGAGCATGTCCGTCATCTCTTCAAGATAGGATGTCGGACAGGCGACCGCCATAAGCTCCATGACGTCCGCCTTGTCGCCGCCGGTCTCGTCGGCAGCGGGCGCGTCGCCCGCATGGGCCTTTCCGGAGCGCATCTCCTCCAGCGTGGAGATCATAGCGTAATCATAGGTATAGTTCTTGAGCTCGTCGGTAATATAGTCGCGGAACTCGTAGGGCAGGTTGTAGACCAGCTGGTCGGCGGTCATCTGCGGCATCACGATGTTGCGGACAAAGCCTATCTCCGACGGAAGAACTATTGCCGCGCGGTTGCAGCGCATTCCGGCTTCCTTCATGGTTGTCCGGATAAGCTCCGCCATAGTTTCCGGCGACACTACTCTGCCCTCGCGCACAAGCTGCTTGGGCATGGGAACCGTGACCGTTTTGCGGACCTGCTTCCCGTTGGCCATGACAAGCTTTAAACTGTCATAACCGATGTCGATTCCAATTACATTCTTAGCCATACATCAATACCTTTATATTTCAGAAGGACAAAAGTCCCAGATACCAGTTTATAAAACCGCCGCCCCAGAAGAGCATTATTACGGTCGCAGCGGCTATGGCAGGCCCGAACGGTATGCGTTCGCCTTTCCCCTTGCGCGCTATGACCACGCACAGCAACCCGAGCACACAGGCAAGGAGCATTCCGAACAGCGTCCCTATAAAGCCGAGGTACAGGCCTGCGACCGCGAAGAGCTTAATATCTCCGCCGCCGAGGCTCTCTTTTCTTAATATCTTATCCATCACCAGCGACATAAGCAGCATTCCGCCGCCGTATGCAAGCCCCGCCGCCAGGCCTTTTCCGATCTCCGCGAGCCCCATGCCGAGCAGGGGAGCCGCGGCTGCCCAGACAAGCGCTGATATGATCAGGCAGCCGTCCGGTATTATATAGCTCTCCATATCCACCAGAGCCAGGCAGAACAGGCAGCAGATGAATATCCAGTTCCTTAAGCAGAGCACCGTCAGGTCGAAGCGCAGCAGGCATATTACCGTAAGCGCCGCAAACAGCAGCTCCGTAAGCATATACCGCGCGGCGATCTTTGTTCCGCAGTAGCGGCATCTGCCTTTCAGCAGCAGCCAGCTGAACACCGGCACAAGATCCGCGGCGCCGAGCGTGTGCCCGCACTCCGGGCAATGGCTGCGCCCCTTCCACCAGGGCTCATCGTGGGCTATCCTCCATGCCGCGCAGTTGAGGAACGAGCCCAGAACCGCTCCGAGCAGGCCGGCCACCGTACAGCAATATATCAGCAGCCCCTTACTCGCGTATATCGACATGCTTCTCCTTATATGTATATCCAGCCCTATCTGGAATAGCTGTCACCTGTCCAACCGTTCTTTGCGTCCCAATTGGCGCAGTGCTCTTCGTCCGCGTACGAGAAGTACCAGACCTTTCCGTCCTTAAGGCCGGAATCCTTTCCGAAATCGCTGTGGCCAACTATCGAGTAGTAGACCACGGTCCCCTCATAGCCTATGGTCGCGGAGGTGCCGCGCTTTAATCCTGTGAATTCGTCCACAAGATAAGCTGTAAGAGGCTTATGGTGGAGAGACACAGTAACGCTCTCCGGGTACTGGTTACCCTTCAGCTGCTCCTTGCGAACAGCCTCCAGGATCTGGTCGTATACGTTATGCGAGTTGAGCCTCGTGCACTGTTTTTTATCTGTGCCGTGCAAGCCGCAGACGAGGAGGTACGGAAGTTCATGCCTCTCAGCGTAACCTGGATTTTCCACTACATATACGCTTCCGCCTGCAGGACATAGGTCATCCCAACCGAGCATAGCTTTCTCCGCGACTTCCTTAACCTCTTCTGGCGTAGGATCCGAATTGTTCGTAAGGTAATCCGCAGCAGTCTGACGCCAGGCGCTGTCCAATGACTGCACGCAGGCTACGTTGTCCGCATAGGCCTTATAATACTTGTAAACAGGTACGGACACCACGATGAGCATCACCAATACCAAAACCAGAAGGATTACTATTATGCGGGCAATTCCGGATTTTCCAAGAAGCTTCCCGTATAATTTTGCCTTTGGCGTATTTGCCATGTCCATCCCTCTGTGTTTTGAAAATCTCATACCTATACGAAATAGATTATAGCACAATTGCAATGATAAAAGGAATACTAAATGTCAGATGTGACACCAAATGACACATTTTTGTCATGCACGTTTTTTCTGACAAATTATATATTTAGATGATAGAGCTTTCTGCTAAAGAAGCATCGCCAGTTTTAAACCCGAAGGGTTCTTCTTTGCCCAGGTCTTGCATGTTTCCTCTTTAAGAAAAGCCTCAAAGCCGGAAATCTGCTCTGTTTTATCGAAAACAGTAAGAGCCATATAATATGCCTGTTTATCCTCGTCATATATTATTGCCGGCGGATAATCGTTGATCATAAGATAATAATTGAGCAACGTCCGGCCAACACGTCCATTGCCGTCAGCAAACGGATGGATGCTTTCAAAACGAAGATGAAAATAGGCTGCGGCTGTAAGGATTTTATCTTTCGGGACAGATTTTAACTCTTCAAGCAATCCATTTAATTCAAACTCAACGGATTCCGGGGAAACACCTATTCCATCTCCAACTTCATAATCCCTTTTTTTGAACTCACCGGGACGCTCTCCGAGTTTCCAGCGTCTTTCATCATAACAACCATGCATCAGTTCCTGATGTATAGACTTAATCAGATCAATAGAAACAGGTTCTCTCTTTACAATCTTTTCTTTCAAAAACTCATAGCAGGACTTCTGATTCTGGATTTCGTAAAGTGTTCTAAGATCTCCGGTATAATTGATCACTTTGCCGTTTTCAAATATTTCGCGAATATCGTGATAGCTGGTCTGGATGTTTTCAATCTTGTTTGAATTATACGCAAATAGAATGCGGAAATTCTCAAGCTTCGCATCCAATTCAGCAACTGTATTTACAGACACGCTGCGCCAGTTTTGTAATACTTCTGTATAATTCATATATTTAGTATACCATACATTCTGTCATAATATTCCCGGTATTCGCCGGATATTATATCCTGCCACCAATCGCGGTTTTCAAGATACCAGTTAATAGTGCTATGAATACCGTCATTAAAGGCCGTCTGCGGTACCCAGCCAAGTTCATCTCTAATTAGAGAGGCGTCAATAGCATAACGAAGATCATGCCCCTTGCGGTCCTGAACATAAGTAATCAGGCTCTCAGGTTTTCCAAGCTCCCTGCAGATAAGGCGGACAATATCGATATTCCGTTTTTCGTTATTGCCTCCGATATTATAAACTGCGCCTATACGCCCTCTCTGCATAATCAAATCAACAGCCTTGCAGTGATCCTCGACATACAGCCAATCGCGCACATTAAGCCCCTGTCCGTACACCGGCAGAAGTTTATTATTAAGACAATTGATTATCATCAAAGGAATCAGTTTCTCCGGGAATTGGAACGGGCCGTAGTTGTTGGAACAACGACTTATCGTGACCGGCAGCCCGTAGGTTCTGTGATATGCGAGAGCAAGCAGATCCGCCGAAGCCTTCGAAGACGAATACGGGCTGGAAGTCCGAATCGGAGACTCTTCAGTAAACAAAAGCTCCGGTCTGTCAAGCGGCAGATCCCCGTAGACCTCGTCTGTACTCACCTGGTGGAAGCGCACATTTTCGTACTTCCTGCAAGCGTCCATAAGCACGGCGGTTCCAAGAATATTAGTTTTCAAAAAGACCGACGGGTCTTCTATAGACCTGTCCACATGAGTCTCAGCAGCAAAGTTCACAACGATGTCCGGATGTTCCTGCTCAAACAAGTCATAGACCGCATTGCGGTCGCAAATGTCCGCCTTAACAAAGCGGAAGTTCGGATGTTCCATGACATCCTTCAGCGTGGACAGATTTCCTGCGTAGGTGAGCTTATCGATGCAAACAAGACGGTCTTCAGGATGAGCCGTCAGATAGTAATAGACAAAATTTGCGCCTATAAAACCGGCGCCGCCCGTCATCAGGACCGTCATTTCTTTTCGCCTCTTCTTCTGACTATACTTAAAATCTTGCCTTCAGCCACAGTGCGCAGATGCTGCCCGTAAAGAGACTTTCCGTATTTGCCGATGGAAGCCTCGAGCTGTTCCTTTGTGATCCAACCGTTTCTATACGCTATTTCCTCCGGTGCGGATATAATGACTCCCTGGCGAGCTTCAATCATTCGCACAAAGTCCGCCGCATCCAGCAGAGTTTCCATAGTTCCGGTATCCATCCACGCAAAACCGCGACCAAACAGCTGTGCGTTAAGATGACCTTCTTCAAGATACATCTCATTGAGCGTAGTGATCTCCAGTTCGCCGCGGGCAGAAGGCTTAACCTGCTTAGCCTTTTCAGAAACACCCGGCGGGTAGAAATACAAACCGGTCACAGCATAATTAGATTTAGGTTCAGCAGGTTTCTCCTCAATGGAGACGACCTTGCCTTCGCTGTTAAAACCCAGCACACCAAAGCGTTCCGGGTCGTTGACAAAGTATCCGAACACAGTCGCGTGGTCCAGCCTCTCAGCCTCCCATGCAGCATCCTTCAGAAGTCCGGAAAAACCGTCACCGTAGAAAATATTATCACCCAGGATAAGCGAGCAGGCCTCGTCTCCGATAAACTGCTCAGCAATTATCAGAGCCTGCGCAATGCCCTCCGGATTCTGCTGCACAGAATATGAAAGCTGCATCCCAAACTGACTTCCGTCTCCGAGCAGATTCTTAAAACGCGGAGCATCATCCGGCGTAGATATGATGAGAATCTCCCGGATGCCCGCCAGCATCAGCGTAGACAGCGGATAGTAGATCATCGGCTTATCATAGACAGGCAACAGTTGTTTGGAAGTAACCAAAGTAAGCGGATATAATCTGGTGCCGGAACCGCCGGCCAAAATAATACCTTTCATTGCATTATCCCTTCATCCCAGCAGAGAATAAATAACTATTCCCGCTATAATCAGCCCGAGCGCTATCAGTTTTTCCTTATTGATCTTCTCATGGAAGATGCAAACGGAAAAGACAGTTATATAAATGTAACCCGTCGCCTCAAGTATAGCACCCATGGAGAGCGGCACCACACGATATGCAAAAATACTTAAAAAAGTAGCGGCAAAAAATATCACGTACGCGGAAATGACCCGGGCATTCAGGTATTCCTTAATGACAGAATCGTACTGACGCTGTGCGGCCTTCTTGAGCAGCACCTGAGCAATGGAACTTATGAAAACGCCCAACAGCATAAGGCAGGCATAGGAAAAAAGATGGTCATTCATCGGCAGCCTCCTGAGCCTTGCCGTCTGCGAAGCCAAACAGCGCAATACCTCCGAGCACGAACAGCGCCCCGACTATCTTCCCGGCTGTCAGGTGCTCCTTAAAGATAAGCATGCCCCATACACAGCCCCAAACCACCGTGACCGCCTTGTTCGCATACGCTGCGGACAGCGGCATCCGCTTGATAAACTGCTGCCAGCCGATCGCATAAAACGCGAGGATGAGTATTTCAAGTGCATACAAGGCAATAAAAGGCACACTCAAAAACTCCTTCCCCGCAGCCAGTTTGCTGATTACTGCACCGCTGGAGTAAAACATCAAGAAAAGATGCAGAGCTAAATAAAGACTCCTTTTATTTTTCCCTGAAGCCAATTGCTGCATGATATCAATAATTACCGTACATTATGTTTTACGAAAACGTATTTTATTTCTTTTACAGTATGACCTATCTGACTGTATATATGAACAACCGCAGGATTGTTTGTTGATACACAGTTAATTATTTTTTTTGCCCCAATTTCACGCCCGACTTCTAATTGCTTATATAGAATTGCACTGCCTGGGGAAAAACGCTTTTCGCCTAAATATACACCTGAAAGAACATCAGAAAAAACGCCTTCTTCTAATTTGCTCATGCATACAAAACCAATAACATTATCACCATGATAATACTCGAAGAAAAGAGCTCCCCTGTCGTATTCATCATGCATCCATCCCACAAAACGCCCAGCGGCTTGTTCCGGTGTAAAGCATGAATCAAGTGACACTCGATCCGTCGTAAATATACCTTTACTAATGTTTTCACAAACTCTGTCAATATTGTTTATCGGTTGAAAAGTGAGACTCTCTGTTGCTTCTTTTATTCGTTGTGAATGGTATACAATATTTTCTGTCCCATGTTCCAGCACAAAAAAAGACTCCACAAACGAGAACCCCATTTTGTTAAGGCTCTCATATAAGTTAAGACGACCTACAGGAGTTTTAACAACAATATAATCAGCTTTTAAATTACTCAAATAAAAACATACTTCATCAAGCGATTCATTTCCATCAATGATGACTTCGTAGGTTTTAACGCCCATATTACGCTGTTCCCAGACAGCATCAATTATTTTCATTTTTAATCCTCGCAATTAATAGACTCTCGAATTACATATTGAGGCGAATTATTGAGACTTATATAAATGCGTCCAATGTATTCACCAATCATTCCAAGCATCAGCATTATCATACCTGAAGAAAACAATATAACAGCCATAATAGAGCTGTAACCTGCAGGTACTTCTGGGTGAAGTAATTTCCTAAAAACAATTATTAAACCATATATGAATCCAAGGAGCGCAAACAGGACTCCAACAAACGTCGCAATTCTTAAAGGTTTAACTGAGAACGACGTCAAGCCGTTCAGTAACAAAGAAAACGATTTTTTAAACGTGAACCCTGTTGCATTGTCGTCGCCCCTTTTTCGTTCCTTCAACTGAACTACTTTTATACGATGCGTTGCTCTTAAAACAAGACCTGCGACAAAAGGATAGGGATTATGATAATTTATGATTTCATCACAAATATATCTCTTGAAAACTGTAAAATTTTCAATATCAATCCCATCCGGCTGTTTCAGCATGGAATGCACCATGGCCGCATTTACAGCACTTCCGAGTCTTTTCCAAAGTGCTTCCTGTTTTTTCTCGTAACTTGCTGTAGAGCAATCATAACCCTCGTCAATAATAGGATCCACAAGCCTCCAGAGTTCGTTTACAGGACATTGATAATCATCGTCGAGATTGACGACCAAGTCACCTTTTACATATGAAAAACCCGCCATCATGGCACTGTGTTTTCCAAAGTTCTTTGCCAGATCAACGACCTTGAATTTACTGTCACGAGCAGCAATGGACTTTAAAACTGTCAGAACATTATCCGGGGAACAGTCGTTAACGGCAATTATCTCATAATCAAAATCAGGCCGTTCAGAAACGACTTCAACTATTTCCTGATATACTTTTTCTATTGTTTTTTCACTGCGATAGCAAGGAATGACAAAGCTTAAAAGCATGTACTGATAAACCTCCGGAAATCATATGAGTCAATTGCTACTTATTATAAAACTCTATAATCATCTTGCATATGCTTGCAACATTTTTTTCGTCCAAGCCGTAATACATCGGCAGCCTTAACAAACGATCGCTTTCAGTTGTAGTGAACTGGTCCTCCCCATCGAACCGCCCATATTTCAGACCTGCCGGGGCGCTGTGCAGCGGAACGTAGTGGAATACAGCCATAATTCCGCGCTCTTTTAAGAATTTTATCAACTCAGTTCTTTCGTTCAGATCTTTGCATTTTATGTAGAAGATATGTGCGTTGTGAACGCAATCCTCCGGAATTGTGGGCAATTCTATTTTCTCAGCCTGAACCAGCGGCTTTAGCAGTTCATAATACAAATTCCATGACTGAAGCCTGTCATTGTTTATATCATCAGCTTTTTCGAGTTGACCCCAAAGATAAGCCGCATTCAATTCGCTTGGAAGGAAGCTGTCTCCATAATCCACCCAAGTATACTTATCGATCTCTCCACGGAAAAATTTAGAACGATTAGTTCCTTTTTCACGGAGGATCTCGGCACGTTCAATGTACGCAGGATCATTTATTAAAACCGCACCGCCCTCACCCATAGAGTAGTTCTTTGTTTCGTGGAAAGAGTAGCAACCAAAATCGCCTATAGTACCAAGATATCGCCCTTTATACTGAGACATTACACCTTGTGCAGCATCTTCTACAACTTTCAGACCATGCTTATGTGCAATAGCCATAATCGTATCCATCTCACAGGCAACGCCAGCATAATGAACAACAACAATAGCTTTGGTCTTTTCGGTTATTGCAGCCTCTATCTTTGTTTCATCGATGTTCATTGTGTCTGGACGGATATCCACAAACACAAGCCTTGCTCCGGCAAGAACAGCCGAATTAGCTGTGCTAGAGAAGGTGAAGCTCGGTAGGATGACTTCATCGCCAGGCTGAAGATTGCAAAGCAACAAAGCCATATCTAGGGCAGAACTGCCGCTCGTAGTCAGCAGAACTTTCTTTGCTACGAACTTATCTTCCATCCACTTGCTGCAGCGCTTTGTAAAAGCACCATCACCGCTGATTTTATGAGAGCGGATAGCTTCCTCAACATATTTGATCTCACCGCCAGTAAACGGAGGCACGTTAAACGGTATCATGCTGTTTTTACCTCAATTTCAGGCTCTGATACAACTTCTGTTTCTTCCGGATTTTTGCGGATAAGCAAGGCTGAAAGTTTATTCCGTAGAAGCAGATAAACAACCAGCAATATAGCAGATGAGCCGGAAACTATTTTTCCGAAATCAAATCCTCTGGGGACAAAAATCATTTCAAAACGGTGCTCTCCGGGAGTAACATCAACGGCCATGAATATGCCCAGTACCTTCTGAACATCTGCCTTTTGACCGTCAACGTAAATGGTCCAACCCTCATCGTACGGAATCGTAAACATAAGTTGCTTTCCGGTGTCTACTTTAAATGTTCCGGTAAGATGGCTGTCTTTGATTTTGTTTATTGAAACAGGTTGGCGCCGCACTTCCTTGCTTAATTCCGCTAAAACTTCGTTGTCAGCATAAGCAACGCGGAAACGACCGGCCACATCATTAAGGATGATTGGCGCAACAAAACCTCCCGACACTGAGATATATCCAGTCACTTTATCTCCAGCATTATAATATCCTTCATACTTTACGATGGGCGAATCAGATCCTGAACTCTCATTAATACTTGAACGATTGTAAGAATAGATCGGACCATCTTTTTTTGCGACCCATGAATATTCTATATATGATGAATTATCTGGAGGCTCATTAGCTAACTCAGAGGTAGAATTACTCTCATTTATATAGTCATTATCAGAATCCTTCGAAGCATTAAATGCATCGATCTCATCGGTTATGACACGCGCATCTACTGCACTTACCTCCGTTTCTGTGGTAAGATTAAATGTCTTGAATTCAATATCGTTTTCTTCCTCGAATATATTCTTACTTTCACCACTCAACACGATCCATACCCTATTAAGATTATCAAATACATCTGCATATTCAGTATTGATCTCTTCTAAGTCTGTGCTTGAAACCATCGCCACTGGAAGTGTTATAGGGTTTTCATAAAGCATTAAACCACCAAATCCAACTAGTGGAACATATCTCTTTTCCATCGAAAGATCTTCTCTAGCTATTAAATACTTAACCCCCAAAAGGGTATCTGTGGCAGCAGGCACACCCTCTGCATAATAACTCCACATACCATGCCAAGGTATTCCAAGCTTACCGAGTTCGCATCTGACAAAATTCCTCTCATTTGAACCGCCATGACCTACACCGTTATATCCGTAAAGCATAGGGTCGTTTCCGCAAGCTTTCGAACGCTGTTCATTTACTTCCATACGATGAAAACTGTTATCATGAATATTAACGGCATCGACTAGAACACTTACATTTAATACAGTATCCTGATATTCAGACTTATTCATACTCCAATCCATAACATTCTTTGTTGAAAACTCATAATTTAACATTAGCTGAAGCGAAACCAACACGACAACAATTATCTCGAAAACCTTTAGAGGATTTTTCTGTGCATCTTTGCGATGCATATAAAAAGCAAGAAAAATAATAAAAAGAATCGCATAATCTAGGAGTATTTCTCCGGCAATGACAAACTCATATTTTTTTGAAAAAGTTATGACAGTCATTATGACCATCATGATAAGACATCTTCTTATATCTTCAAGCGGAACAGTATAGATGTATTGCCACTCGTATGCTGCTATATATAACAGTATGAAGGAAAAAATGAAAGAATATCGAAAATTGTACCAGTTTGTTGTAGTTCCGCCATGCA
>JAEEGL012734448.1_pt1 | contig 11123 bp, 6 predicted proteins | sample 9134231 | NCBI WGS metagenome assembly JAEEGL01 (sample SAMN16246548, study PRJNA631951) | gut metagenome | biome: gut microbiome; feature: rumen; material: fiber-attached | host: Bos | place: Iran: Karaj | collected 2018-10
CTTTTTTTTCTGCTTCACGCTGTTTCTTTTCTGCTTCGGCAATTATTGTTTCTGTATCCAGAACTTCCTCATTTTGTTGCTTATCTGAAGTCTTTGTCTCATTATTCTGTATATCCGCAACATTTTTCGCTTCACTCTTCGAGCCCACAAACTTTGGAAGCATGAAAAATGCTCCAAAACCAACAGCAACAATTAAAAGTACGACGCAACTAATAATCGCCCATTTCTTACCGGACGATTTTACATCTTTCTCAACAATATTATCTGAAGTTCCAACCAGATCGTCCAGATCAATCATTCCTCCATCATAATTATTTTCTGTTGGAACGCTCGTAGGCGTAGAGACTCTTGGTGGAATGGGAATCGTTGAACTAGTCGTTTCTCCTATTGGCGATTCTATGAATCTGGGAGTAGACGTATCCGGGGACTTTGCCGAGTCCGGATAACTTTGACTGGGAGCATTAGACTTCGACGTCTCATACAGTTGTTCCGAGATATCCCTAACGCAACCTGCCTGACCGTCTATAAATAGCTGAGTATCCAGCGTAACATAACCCCGACGCAACAGCTGACGAAGGATCTCGATCTTTACCTCTCGAAGTCTACCGTTATACTCTACCAAAAGTTTTGCAATTTCGCTGTCTCCTAAACCAAATTGCTTCGTACTCGTTTTATCTACAATGACTACTTTGAAATACCAGTCGCCCCCTTACCCTTCTCCTTCCCCGACTTAGCGTTAGCAACCGCATACTTCTTAAGCACGTCCCCAGTCCGGTTATCGTAGAACCAAACCTGCAGTCCCTTAACATAGACGCGAGCGCCGAGAACGAGGTCGGCAAATTCATTGAACGTCGAGCAAGGGTAATCTTGGTCGTCCGAACGATACCGCCCGAACGTGATATCGATCGGAGGGGCAAGCTTGTCCGGTTCGAACTTTGCGTACGTCGCGTCGTCGATCGTAAAGAGGACGAGCGCGTCGACGTGCCCTCGCAGATCGCTCGCTTCGGACGGCGAGCACGGATACACAAAGAAGAGCCCTTCAAGTTCCAGTAATTCGTGATCGTTCGCGACGTAGCAGGAAACGCCGTCGACCGCGACGATATTCGGCATGTCGGATTCGGTCTTAATAAGGCAGGAGCCCCTACGCTGATTCTTCGCAAAGCTAGCGCCCTCTAAACGCCAGGTTAGCGCCTTCTTTTCGGCGTAGTACTCCTGCTCGATTTCAGAACGCCGATTCGATAGGACGTAGGCGAACCAGTCGCCCGCTTTAACGTCGTCGCCGAGCGGTTCGTTCGGGAAATTATTCAGAAACTCGCGCCGACGCGTCCTGTACTCCGCCGCCGTTTCGTACTCGTTCTTATCGAGCGCGCTCCAAAACTGCGAGAGAAGCTTCGAAAGCTCGTTGAGATCGACCCCTTGATAATCTGGATCGATTTGAGTCACGGTAAGATCAAAATTCTCTACGGTTCCGTCGCGCGTTCTCGCGGAGGCGGAGCGTAAGTCGACTTCGACGCCCTCGTTCGCGACGAACGTCGGAAGCGCGCCCTTGTGAACAGGCGTCTTTAGAACGACTTCCCCCGTCTTCTCGTCGTAGAACCAGACTTCGACGTCCTTGCCGTAAACGCCTCGATACTGCGAAATGCTCGTTACGAATTCTTCCGTTGCGACATAGTTGGAAAGATACCTTTCCTTGCGGAAATCGATAGTAAAGACCATAAGAATTTTAATGCGATTTCGGAGTTCGCGCGCACGTTCCGGCGAAAGATTCAATCTGTATTCGCGCTCAACCTCACTGTCGCTCACGACGCCGTAACTATAGGAGCGACCGAGTTCGTCAAGATCGTGAACGTTAAGACCGTTAGACTGCCCCACAAGAGAGAAAAACTGAAAGAATAACGTCCTGGAATCGGCGTCGTACCCCTGTTCATAATACCGCTCCACATTGACGGCGACGCGCGACGTCGGCGTTATCGTTCCGAAAAAGAGTTCGAGCTGTTCGCTCTTTTTCAGTTCTTCGACTCGATTCTCAAACTCCTGCGTCGTTTCATACTCGTCCTTGCGAATTCTCAGAGTCGCAAGCGCTTCGTACAGCTTCTCGAAATCGCATCCTTGAAAACCGGGGGGCAGAACCTCTACGGTATCGTCAAACGGCGCGTTCCAATCTTTCTCTTCCGCAACCTCGATCTCGCTAGATTCGAGACCGTCGCTCGCATCCTCGTCGATTTCTTCGGAGTCCTCCGCCGCCTCGCTCGCGGAATCGTTGGCGACTGTCGCGAACTCGTCCGCCGCCTCCTCGCCCGCGTATTCCTCTTCGGCCTCCCAATCGCCGACGTCCGCCTGCGCCGACGCGACGCTCGGCTCCGCGTCGCGTACGTCATTCCCCGGGCGCGCGACGTAGGCCGCCGTAATGACGGCGATCGTAAGAACGAGAACGCAACTAACGGCGACAATGATCAGCGCCGGCGATTTTACGTCTTTGGAGTCTTCTCGTCCAGGCGCGGTCGCACGTTCTTTGAACGCGATCATAGCGTCGGATTCCTTCACTTCCGCCGCGCTAACGGGCCCGCCGGCGACCGTCGGTATCGGCATGACGGCGGTCGACGCTTCGCGCGAAGGCGGAGGAAAGCCCGGCGCGCGCGCCGTCGGAGGCGGAGACGTCGACGAACCGCGCGCAGACTGGACAACGTCGCGCACAAGACAATCTTCGCCGTCGACGATCGCGCGCGCGTCCGGCGAAACAAAGCCTCGCCGAACGAGCGCGCTAAGCTGATCGAGCGTAACTTGCCGCATGGCGCCGTTGTATTCAACGACGATTGTTTCCATAACGTCGACTCCCCCGCAAAAAGACCCTGCGATTCTAGAATCGCGACTATGAACGCTACTTGCTCTCCGAATCCTTCGTCAGCGACCGCTTCAGAACAACCTCGCCCGTCGTTTTATTATAGACCCAGAATTCCAGATTCTTAACGAGCATGAAGTTTTCCGTAACGGCGTAGCGATCGAGGCCGGGACCGTCGTAAGCGCCGCTCTCGATCGACGTGAAATTATCGTTGATCGGAACATAGTCGAGATTAAAGACGAGGAGCGCTTTCGTATTGTCCTTGAGGGCGCGCGCTTCGTCCGCGGGCATTTCGACGGAAACCTCGGGTAAAAACGGCTTGAGCATGCCGACGGAGAACGCCGTGCGCTCGACCCCTTCGACCTGTCGCGAACGAACGCGATTGACGTTCACCTTCTTCTTATATTCCTTCTCCTGACGAAAGACTTCAAGGGTCGGCGTTCCCGAACTGCGATATTTCGCCTTCTGGTTCGTGAGAATCTGGAACTTAAAGGTCAGAATCTTTTGATCGGCGTCGTACTCCTGCTCGTAATTTTCCAGAGGGGTAGCGATCGTGGACGCAAAGGCGATTGATCCGAGCACGGGACGATCCGAGGCGGATTCCACCGCATCCTTAACGCGCTTCTCGAACTCTTCCGTCGTTTCGAACTCGTCCTTTTCAAATTTCCAGAATTTTTCGAGTCCGTCGAAGAGATCGGCAATATCGGTTCCGCGATATTCCGGATCGATCAGGTCGACGGATCGGTCGAAGGGCTCATCGCGCCCCGCCAGAAAGCGCGTCGGACCCGTCTCGACCGGCGCGCTCGCCGCCGCTTCTCGCTCCTTGTCCTTCTCCTTCTTATCGCCGCCGACCGTCAGCGCGATCGACAGAATAATAACGCTCAGTAGTAGAACGCCGGCGACGGCGCAAAGCATGATAATAAGAAAACGATTCGATTTCGGCGGCTCGACCGCGGGCGCGACCGGGCCGCTCGGCTTCGTCGCCACGAAATCCTTGTCCGACGTCGAGCCGAACGGATTGTCGTTAAAAAGTCGCGACTGGATCGCCGACTTCTCTATCGGAGTCTCGTCAAAAGGCGACGAGAGCTCCTTGGAGAAATCGGGAACGAGCGTCTCCGCGTTCGACTTGATCTGATCGATTACATGCCGCAATTTACACTCGCGCCCGTCGATCTTCATGCGCGAGTCCAGATCGACGAACCCCTTGTCGACGAGCTTTTGGAGCTGCTCGCGATTAACGCGCCGAAGCGCGCCCTTGAATTCAATAACGACTTCTTGCATCTCTAACACCAGCGTTCGTACGCTTATCAAGTTACCCAAATCGTCCAATTTATCCTAATCCGCAAACGCCGCGCTACGCTAACGCGACGTCCGCTCGCCAACGCGATCGTCCCCAGATTCGCCGAGCCGACCGCTCATTATTATTATAAAACGACGGTCGTCGGCGTCAATCGAACGACCGCCGCGCGCCGACGCGCAACGTAGACGGCGGCGCCCGAATCGGTTCGTCGCAACTCTTTATTTTACAATGAGATTTACAATTGAAAATGAAAACGCCGCCCAGCTCGAGCGACGTCGGACAATATTAAATACTATAATGATCATAAGCTAAACTTATACTAAGTCGATTATCCCTATTTTCCCGATTAGCATTTCGTCCATTAGAGAAAATATCGCCAGATTTAGATTTTAGGCCGGACGTTAAACGTATGGTCTCGGCGAGCGCCAGCGGAGAAAAAACTTTTTTTGAAAAAAATCCGCCGCAGCGCACGATTTTCCGATTTCGTTGCCTAAAAGAGCCGCGATTTGCGTCCGACGGCATGCGGCGGAATATTCGACCCCTAGCCGCGCGATATTGAAAATGAACGCGACGTCTTAAGGGAGAGCCAGAGCGACAGGGCAGAAGAGAGCTTCAAACGAACCGTTTAATATTGGGACGCGCAAAAGGAGACGACCGCCTTGCGCGAAGATCGCCCAACCGCGCGGCGGCGCGAACTGGTCGGCGACCTGAAACTACTGTCGCTCGCCCTTGAGCAAAGTCCGCAACTGCGCCTCGCGATCGCTCAGGCGCTCCTCCTCGGCGGCTTCGTTCCGGCTCGTATAAGACGTAAAGGAAACGGCGAGCGCGCCGCGAATCGCACGATATTCCTCGCGCGTTATTTCGCCTTCGTCGTAGAGTCGACCGTACTCTTCGAGGGTCTCCTGCAACGTCGGGGTCGACGTCGCGCCCTTGCGCTGACGCAACTGCGACAGAATATACCAGGCGACGGCGATAAAAACCCCCAACCCTGACATTCCAAGGATCAAGCTGACTATATGGTCCATCTTCCAACGGAGCCCTCGCAATTATTCGCTATCTTTACGCCGGCATACGCGGCAAAACCTGCCGTCAAGAGGCGCGACCGAAACAACATTGTCTAGCTTCGCTATTTTACTTAACCGGAAATATCAAAATTTCCCTAAAAAGCGACGTCATTGTTAGCCGATACAATCGATCAGCCCGGAGACCAATGCGGTCGAAGGACGCGTTACTCGGTTTACCATACGGTAGGAGGTTTGTTATGACGATTCGGTTCACCCTATTCGGGCGCGCGAGCGCAAACGGCGCGATTATGCTCGCTACCATTGCGGCGGCGTGCCTCGGCGGCTATGCGACCCCGACGATCGCGCAGTCCATTATACAAGGCGACGCGCAACATAGCAACTCGTCTTTCCAAAGTTTTTCAACCGATCAACCGACGAAAGTCGCTATGCTCGAGAACGACGCGCCCTCCGCCGTCGTCGCCGGCGCGTTCGACGTCTCTAAAAAAATGACGATCGATCTGCCCGCGCCTGCCGCGCCCGCTAAAAAGGTCTCCGATCCGTCCTATCGCATACCCTTCTCCTTCCCGACCGCTAACGACGCCAACGAAGCCGTCGCCGTCGAACTGCTATGCTCGCACGATCAGGGCGCGTCTTGGTACTCGTACGCCGTCGCCAACGCGGATCAGGGAATCTCGGCGTTCCAGTTTGAAGCCCCGGAGTCCGGAGAATACTGGTTTGCACTAAAAACCTCCTTCAAAAACGGCAAGAGCTCGTATAGCTCCACCCGCGCCCGACTCTTCGATCTACCAAACGAATCCTTCGCGCTACGCGACGACGAACTCGATCCAAACGACTCGTTCGACATGTCGCTCGGCGCCCCAGAACTAACGCCCCTGGAAGAGCCGTCGGAACCGCTCATGATTAATAACGCCGCTTTTGAAGATCAGGAGCCCGCGCCGCCGAACGCTATCAGTCTCGACGCGTCAAACGCGCTCGACGAACAGACTCGAAAGAAGCCCGCCAACGCGTCGACCCACCCCGGAAAGCTCAAGAATATCACCTTCGGAAAAGACCAGGACGAACGACTCATGATCACCGTGCGATGGTTCCGTCCCGAAGAAATCGACGAGCAGTATCGATTCGTCGTCAAGGCGTTTAACGTCGAACGCGCGCCGGAAAAAACCGGTCCATGGACCATCGTCGGCGAGGAGCTCGACGTCAATGAAAAGGGGTACGCGTGGGTCGCGACCGCCGACGAAATGAAGCCCTTCTATATTAGAACCGTCGTCGTCGATAATCAGGGCGTCATATGGCGCGACGTAACCACCGGCTCCATCGACGTCTCTAATCCGGAAGTGCGATCGCAGCTAGGCGCCGTTAAAACCCCCGTCCCATTCCCTAAAAATGACGGTAAAACCTCAAAGGACGACGAGCAAGCGGAAAAAACTTTTATTAAAAACACCGCCTCGACCGACTCGGAAAGCGATGGAGGCGAAGATTCCGCGAGGGAAGAACGAGGACAGGAAAAAGGAAAGCTCGTTACCGGACTAGACTCGGCGAACGGCGTCCCCGCGAGACCGAAGCGGCCCGTTATTCCGCCCCCTACCAATCCGAACGAATTCCAAATCAACCCGCTCTTTACAAGAGGGTTCTCTGTACTCTACGACGCCGCACAGACGCGCGTCGACGTCGATCCCGCAGCGCCAAAACGCTCAATCTTCACTCCGCCCGATCGCGCGCAACGCGTCGCGCAAATTAGACCCGCGGAAAGAAGAAGATCGGCGGCGCAAATCGCCGCTCAGCGCGCAAGAGAAGAGAGGGAAAAACTTGAAGAGCAGGCAAAATACGCCAAAGAGCATGAAATGGAGACCTTCGAACAAAAGCCCGAACTTATGGAGGGAAGAATGTTCTACATCGACTCCAACGGCAATATGACGACGACCCCGCCGAAAGAAATGCTCCAGGCGCTCGGAGGCAACGCCGAAATGCTCGCGCAAGGCTGGGTTCCCTCCGATCAGGCGAACGCCGCCGGAGCGACGAACGCCAACGGCGCCGAACCGCTCTATATGCCGCGCGATCCGGAAGCGTACGACGCAAGCGCGAGGTCCGGTATTGCGACAATGTCGAACAACCAGTACCCGTCCGCGTCGACGCCGGGCGCCTCGCCGATCAATAGTCGGTATTCCGATCCGGCGAGCGTTCCGCAACAGGCGACGCCAAACGCCGTTCAGCCGCAAAGCTCCTTCCAGACGATACCGCAAACGTCCTTCACGCCGAACGGCTTTACGTCGGCGCCAAGCGCGTTTCCGCCGCGTCCGAACGTCGGTCGCTAGTACGTCGACGACGCCGTCCCTTGCGGCGAAACCGCGACCGGCGCGTCCGCCGGCAGGGGACGAATCGCCATCATATAGCCGAGCGAAAACACAAAACGTTTGACGTCGTTCAGATAGCGATACGAGTCCGGATAGAGAAAGAAGGTAATCGTCGTGTCCTCCCGGGGATACTTGAGGAGGCGATTGCGAAAGGTCGAGTTCGGATCGGAAAGCGCGACGTCGACCTCTTCGCCAAGCGGCTCGCGCGTCGGCTGACATTCGCCGTACTTGAATTCAAAGCTGTAGCTTATTCCGTTCCCGTTCCGAACCGAGTTCAGATCGACGTAATATTGGAAATAGTATTCGTCGATCGGACCGATTCGATTCTCAATTCGACCGGGCTTAAGCTCGCCCTTGTAACTTTTGAAATTCAGCATGACCCGCTCTTGAAACGCATTGAGCGGAATGTGCGAAATTCTCCCGTTCTTCAGACGAAAGAATCCCTCGTGGCCGTCGGCGACGCGCTGCGAGATCGGGGTCGGAATATTTTCCATTTTAATAGCGCTCGGTCGCGCGGCGACGAGCGCTTCTTTTTCGCGGAGGAGATCCTCGCGTTTCTTTTCGCTCTCGATAATAGCGGCGTTCAGATCAAACGCCGCCTTTTCGCTCGCGCCGCGTCGCTGCGCCTCGCGCTCGAGAAGCGCCTCGAGCTCCGCCGAAGTATTGAAAATAGCGCGATATTCCGCCTCCGCGCCGTCCGCCTGCTGCTGAAGAAGCGCCGCGCGCTCGTTGAACTGACGCGTTTCCTCCTGCGTCGTGCGCGCGCGTTCCGAAAGCGCCTCGCGCGTCGCGACCGCGCGGACGTACTCCGCTCGCGCCGCAGATTCGCCTGACTCCGAAGATTCCGCTACCTGCGCGTCCGTCGACGCCAATTCCAGCGCCGACGTCGCGTTGCGCACGCGCACGCCCGCTATCATAATAAGAATGATCAGAACGCCGACCAAATTGGAAACGACGTCGAGAAAGGAATCCTGACCCTCGCCAAGATTGTCGCGCGAACGCGCGCGCGCTCGATCGTCGTAGTCTCGCTTCTTTTTCGTCATATCAACGCGACTTCCCGTCTAATTAACAACTGCGTTCGACTCCTTCGAACGCTCGCGCGCAATATTACCCTATTTCTCAATTGCGCGCAAGAGTCAATTCGCGCGACCGACATTCTTCTCGTTTGACTTGACCGAACGAACGCGTACAATTACGGAAAACGGCGCCAACGCGCGCTACGATCGGAATCCATTAGGAGAAACGCATAATGAAAAAAGCATGTTCCGCTAAATTTCGTCTATTCCTCGCGCTAATCGCGACGCTCGCTATTGTCGCAACGACTACTCGCGCCGACGAACCGCAGCCGAAAGCTCTAAAATCCGCCGCGCAACTCGTCGAGACTCTCAAGGGGAAAATCGGCGCCGAATACAAGATTCCCGAATCCGTCCCCTACGACGTCCTCGCGTGCGAACAGCGCGACCACAAGATCGTGCTCTACAAGACAGGAGAAGACTGGAACGACCCCAACGCGACTCGATGGGAATGGGTTCCTAACGACGCGCTCGGACCCGAACGCGGCAAGCTCTTTGGGCACGTCGACGAATGTAAGCCGGCGCTCGATCGTTCCGTCGTGCTCGTCGCGTCTTCCGGGGGAGGGGTCGCCGTCGTTAGGGTCGAGGATAAAAAAGTTCTCTTCTTCGCGACTCCGAGGGGCAACACCCACTCGATCGCCATGCTCCCCGACGGCAATATCGTTACCGCGTCCAGTACGGGCGCATTCGTCGCGCTATTCGTCGCGCCCGACCCGGAAACGGTAGGCGACGATCCGGAGACCTCCCCGATCGTGCAAAAGATCGAGCTCAACGGCGGACACGGCGTCGTGTGGGACGCTAAGCGTCAAATCCTATGGGCGCTAGGCTACGAATACATTCTCGGCTTGGAGTACAATGGCAATAAGACTGAGCCGGAATTGAAAGAAGTCTATCGCATTCCCGTAACCGACACAATGGCGGCCGGAGGACACGACTTCTACCCCGCCCCGGGCTACGACGCCATTATGGCGACCGGTCGAGGAGTCGCCGTCTTCGACCCGGAAACGCGAACCGTAACCGACGTCTGCAAGATGAAAAGCGTCAAAAGCATATCCCTAACGCCTGAAGAAACCCTCATGATACAACGCGCCGCCGAAGAATGGTGGAACGAGTCCCTACTCTACGGCGACGCCAACGATACGAAAGTCGGAACAAACTCCGGCGCGAGGTTCTACAAAGCGCGATGGTTCGTCGACAACGAGTTCAGCGAGCCCAAGGAATAATATGCAGCGAACCAAGCTGTTGCAGAACGCTTGCGATCCGACCGGAGCGGCGCAGCCGCGTAGGTCCGCGAGGGCCCCGGCTTCTGCCGGGGCGAAAGGCCGCGCGTGGAATTACGAACGTGTCTTAAGGCGTGAGCGAATCGCCAACCCGGGCTCCGGGTCGCGCACAAAATGACGCCGTCCTACTTCCGAGCGCAACGCCGCGTCTTGACTCTAAAGAGTATCGAATAAAGAATCGGCACGACAAAGAGGGTCAGCGCGGTCGCGAAGATGAGACCGAACATAATCACCGTCGCCATGGAGTCGAAGAGCGGGTCCTTCAGGAGCGGTATCATGCCGACGATTACCGTCAGCGCGGCGACGGTAACCGGACGCATTCTCTCCACCGACGCGTCGACAATCGCGTCGTACGGAGACTCGCCTTTTTGAAGTTCCTCGTCAATCTGATCCATTAGCACGACCCCGTTGCGCACCATCATGCCGAGCAAACTCATTGCGCCTATCAGCGCCATAAAGCCGAACGGCTTGTTCATAACGAGCAGCCCGATCGTTATGCCAATCGCCGCCAACGGGAACGTCAGCACGATAATAAGCGGCTGGCGCAGCCCGTTAAAGAGCGCGACCACGATCATCGCCATGAGAACAAACGCTATCGGAGTCTTGCCAATCAGCGCGCGCGTCGCTTCCTGAGAACGTTCGTACTGACCGCCCCACTCAACCCGGCATCCCTCCGGCAAATCAAGCGCTTCAACCTTCGGACGAACTTCCTTTAAAAGATCCGACCACGACCCGCGCGCCGGATCGACCCCGACCGTTATCGTCGGAACGCGATTACGTCGCGCTATGATCCCAGGCTCCCAGTCGACCCCGACGTAGTCGGTAACCTGACTGAGCGGCACGCTCTGAAAGCCGCGACCCCAAACCGGAATGCCGCGAAGAATCTCTGAATCGTCGCGATCGTCCGGCGCCGCGCGCAGTAGAATCGGAAGATTCTCTTCCCCGTCCGCGTACAGGCCGCACGCAATCCCGCGCGTCGCCCAGCGTAACGCAAAGAGCGCTTCGCTACGCGAAATCAGCGCCTGACGACCCTTCGCCTGCGAATAGCTCGGAGTCCACGTTGGAATCTCCTGACGCCAGTCGTCTCGGACAAACTTCGCGTCCGACACGCCTCGCAACATGTCTTCAACCTGATCTGCGGCGACCCGCAAACTTTTGGCGTCGACGCCGCTAAGACGAATTTCTACCTCTGACTTCGTCGTCGGTCCCATAGCGAACCGCTGCGCGCGAACCTCCGCTTCGGGACAGTTCGATA
>JAEEGL013338508.1_pt1 | contig 11123 bp, 11 predicted proteins | sample 9134231 | NCBI WGS metagenome assembly JAEEGL01 (sample SAMN16246548, study PRJNA631951) | gut metagenome | biome: gut microbiome; feature: rumen; material: fiber-attached | host: Bos | place: Iran: Karaj | collected 2018-10
CCTGACCCAGGATCTGTACGACGCTCTGCTGGCCTCGAACAGCCCGCTCGACGCGACTCCGAAGTTCGCGGCGACTCCCGAGCAGAACAACAATAACAGCGGCAGCGGCGGGACCGGCGGCGGAGGAGGCTCCTCATCCGGTTCCGGCAGCACCGCGCCCGCGGCGGCGGGTGAGGCTGCGGCCGAAGGCGGCACCGTCACTCAGAACGCCGACGGCAGCTACAGCGTAGACGTCACGGACGCCTCCGGCAAGGCTCAGGTGACGATCCCCGTCGATAACGTCTCCGCGAACGACGTCATAGTAAAGGTCAATGCCGACGGCACTGAGGAGGTCCTGCCCAAGACCGCGATGACCGAGGGCGGCCTCACAGCCGAGCTCGACGGCGACGCCACGATCAAGGTGGTCTCCGTAAAGACCGATTACGCGGACGTGAAGGACGATTACTGGGGAAAGGAAGCCATAGACTTTGTTTCGGCCAGAGGACTTATGAACGGTGTAGGGGACAATAAATTCGATCCCGAAGCCAAGATGAGCCGCGCCATGGTCGCGACCGTTCTTTACAGGCTCGAGAGCGAGCCGGGCTTCAGGGCCGCGGCGGCCTTCAGCGACGTCAAGAGCGGCGAATGGTACAGCGACGCGATCGCCTGGGCCAGCGAGAACGGCATAGTCCAGGGCTACGGCGACACCTACGGAACGGATGACGACATCACGCGCGAGCAGTTCGTTACCATGCTCTGGCGCCTCAGCGGCAAGCCCTCGGCAAAGGCGGTCGACACCGGCTGCTCCGACTGGGCAAAGGATGCCATGAGCTGGGCCGTTTCAGTCGGACTGATAAAGGGCGACGGCAGCGGCTACAACGCGAAGGGCACCGCGAAGCGCGCGGAGGCGGCCACGATGCTGATGAGGTTCATCGAGCTCTAGCCCGGGCCGAAGCGGTCAAGACCGGATAACTACTATAAAAAGACTGCGGAGATATCTCCGCAGTCTTTTGTTTTTCTTTGAAGCTTTTGTTTTGCCTTACAGTCTCACGCGCCGCGCGGCGTTACGTCTTCTGCCGCGGCGCCGGAGCCCGTCAGTCCTTCTTCAGCATCGATAGTATCGCGGCGGCCATGATGACTATCAGTATGATATTCAGAGCCTTTGAGCTTATGCTAACCGCGAGCAGGCAGCCCGCGAGGGCCGCGGCCGTCCCGACCGTGGTTGCGACCAGGACCATCTTCTTGTGGAAGAGGGCGTTCTTCAGCATAGAGTAGCTTCCGCCGAAGGCGCTGAACATGGCTATGACCACGATCAGCGTGATGGTGGTTATGGGCGTAAGGCCGAGAAGCAGGAAGAGGGCGGTTGCCATAGGCTTCATCGGTATCCCGAAGACGTTGATGAGGCCGAAGAAGAAGCAGCAGGATACGGCGAGCAAGAGCTTCGATCCAGCCAGCTTGGTCTCAGTTCCGGACGCTCCGGAATTCATGACCGTCCTTATTATGATCACGGCGAAGGTCACAGTCAGCAGCACGGTCATGATCTTCTTTATCACGGCTCCGTCGAGCCTTGCCACGAGCCTGGAGCCCGCGGCCGCGCCGCACATTATGGCGCCTGCGCACAGAAGCATGGTCGAGACGTCGACTCCCGACTGGGCTTTAAGGTAGAAAAAGGCGACTATGGTGCCGGGGAGCATGCCCCCGATCATCAGGGTCCCGGGCTGGTGCTTGACGTCGGTTATGCGCAGCTGCCTTATCGCTATGGTGTTGAGCGTGTAGTCCGACATGCCCATCGCGCAGCAGAAGTAAACTATCGCTTCGACGACTATGAGGATGGGCAGGGGAGTCCTGTCGTTTTTCAGCTCCCAGCTGTCCCTGCGTATGACCTCGAGCGCGACCGCCGAATAGGCGCAGCCTGTAATGAGTATGAGATATGTAATGATCTTCTGAATGTCCATGTGGATATTGTACATAAAACCGGCGCAAATAGAAGCGGCTTTTGGCATGTTTGAAAAAAATACGGCCCGGAAGGCCCTTATTTTTTTATTTCTTAACAAGGTGCTGTTTCAAATCATGCATTTTTATGCTATATTATATTGCGTATGTGATTATTCCAAATCAGGGTAAAGAAATGTTAGACTGCTTCAAAGGATTGCACGCCATAGCTTTTGTCGGTGAATACGGCAGCGGAAAGACCGAGCTCTCGGTCAATCTCGCGCTGGATCTCGCCAAAGATCCGAAAAACAAGGTCTGCTTCTTTGATATGGACCAGACCAAGCCGACCTTCAGATCCAGGGATTTCGAGGGCGTCATGCTCAAATCGGGCGTTCAGTTCAACGAGTCCTACGAATTCTGGGACGCTCCGGTGGTCCCCTACGGCATTTCCACAGCCCTTGACGACCCTGACACCATCTGCATATTCGACGTAGGCGGCAACGCCGTCGGCGCCAGGATGATAGGCCAGTATTTCAGGTATTTTGAAAACGGCCGCTATTTCTATATCGTAAATCCCTACAGACCGTTCTCCGGAATGGGCGAGGATCTTGAGGACAGCGTTCACTGGATAGGCAACGCCGGCAGGATCACCTGGGAAAAGCTGTTCTTTGTCAGCAATCCCACGCTCGGACCCGAGACGGACGCCAAGATAGTGCTCGACGGCCACGCCATTCTCAAGGCCGAGCTCGCGAAGTTCGGAAAGGAGCCCACGCTGCTCATGGCTGACCGGAAGCTCATAAACGACATAACCGGATCGGTGGATTGTCCCATATATCCCATCAATCCGTATGTAAGACCACTATATCATTAAGGAGGAACAAATGGCAAAACTCGAGTTTTATGCGGAAGCATGCAAGAGCTGCGGCTACTGTGTCCAGGTATGCCCCAAGAATGTTCTGGCCATCGGTCACGGGGTCAACAAGAAGGGCTACAGATACGTTGAAGCAGTGAACGAACAGGATTGCATCGGCTGCGCGATGTGCGCGACGATCTGCCCGGATGCAGTTATCAGTGTCTTTAAGTAAGGAGAGTAAAAGTGGAACGTAAATTTATGAAAGGTTGCGAAGCTATCGCAGAAGCTGCCGTAAGAGCAGGCTGCCGTTTCTTCGCAGGTTATCCGATCACACCTCAGAATGAGATCCCTGAGTATATGTCCCGCATCATGCCCAAGGCTGGCGGTGTATTCGTTCAGGGCGAGAGCGAGGTCGCTGCTTCTTATATGATCTACGGCGCTGCATCGAGCGGCACCCTTGCAATGACTTCCTCTTCCAGCGTCGGTGTATCCCTCAAGGCGGAAGGTATGTCCTACATGGCAGCCGCAAGGCTCCCGATGGTGCTCTGCAGCGTTATGAGAGCAGGCCCGGGCGTCGGCGTCATTCAGCCTTCCCAGACCGACTATCTGCAGGCGGCAAAGTGCCTCGGCAGCGGCGGCTTCAGGACCATCACCTACGCACCCTCAACGCTTCAGGAAGCTGTTGACCTTACCTACAAGGCCTTCGGCGTAGCCTGGAGAGACAGGAACCCCGTAGTCGTCTGCGTTGACGGTTTCATCGCAGCCATCATGGAAGCTGTAGACCTTCCCGAATACAAGGAACTTCCCGAAGTACCCGACTGGGCGACCACCGGTATGGGCAAGAGAGGCAAGCACACCTTCATCATGGGCGGCGCTCTCGGCGAGCCGATGCAGCTCGAGATCAACAAGGCAGCTCAGGCCCTCTATGATACCTGGGGCAAGGATGTCGAGGTCGAGGAATACAAGGTCGACGGAGCAGAGTATGTCATCGCTGCATACGGCACCTCCGCTCGTATCTGCCGCACCGTCGTTGACGAACTCCGCGAAGAGGGACTCGCAGTCGGCATGATCCGTCCTATCACCATCAGCCCGTATCCGTATGATGCTTTCGGTAAGCTCGACCCCGCAAAGGTCAAGGCTATCATCGACGTTGAGATGTCCATCCCGGCCCAGATGGTCGACGATGTCACCCTCGGCGTAAAGAGCAACATCCCCGTAGAAACAGTTCTTACCGCAGGCGGCTTCATCACCTCCGGCGAGGCTGTCAAGGCCAAGATCAGAGAATTAGCAAAGGAGGGCAAATAAATGACTCAGGTTTACGGACGCCCGTCAACTATAGTTGAAGGTGCAGTTACCGGTTATTGCCCGGGCTGCATGCACAGCACCATTTCCAAGCTTGTCGCTCAGAACATCGAAGAGATGGGTCTCAAGGACAAGTGCGTAGGCATCCTCCCCGTAGGCTGCGGTACGCTTTCCATCAATTACTGGGATTTCGACATGGTCGCAGCCGCTCACGGCAGAGCTCCTGCCGTAGCGACCGGACTCAAGCGCTGCCGTCCCGACACCTTCGTATTCACTTACCAGGGTGACGGAGACCTCGCTTCCATCGGTCTCGCAGAGATCATGCACGCTGCAAACCGCGGCGAGAACATCGCGGTAGTATTCATCAACAACTCCATCTACGGAATGACCGGCGGCCAGATGGCTCCGACCACCCTCGTAGGACAGAAGGCGACCACCGCTCCCGAAGGCAGAAAGGCCGAGGAAGTCGGTTACCCGATGCACATGGCAGAGATCATAGCCTCCCTGAAGGCTCCCGTCTTCTCCGCTCGCTGCGCAGTGGACACTCCGGCCAACGTACGCAAGGCCAAGGAAGCCATCAAGAAGGCTTTCCAGAACGAGCTCGACGGAAAGGGATTCTCCCTCGTAGAGATCCTCTCCAACTGCCCGACCAACTGGGGTCTTGCTCCGCTGGAGACCATGAACTATATCCACGAGCACACCATGAAGGAGTTCCCGCTTGGTGTATTCAAGGATGAGTAGAAGAGGAGGGTAAAGTAAATGCTTCAGAGTTTATTAATTGCTGGCTTTGGCGGCCAGGGCGTCATGACCATAGGAAAGCTCATCGGTGAGTGCGCCTTTAAGCAGAACCTCAAGGTCACATTCCTTCCCTCCTACGGACCCGAGCAGCGCGGCGGTACCGCGAACTGCACGGTCATTCAGTCCGACGGAGAGATCGGTTCTCCCGCATCCGAGAATCTCGACATTCTCTGCGTAATGAACCAGCCCTCACTTGACAAGTTCGTCAACAGAGTCAAGCCCGGCGGAATCATGATGGTCAACAGCTCCCTCGTAGACGTTTCCGGCGTTACCAGAAAGGACATCAAGATCGTTAAGGTCGACGCCGACAACCTCGCATACGAGATCGGAAGCAAGAAGGTCGCAAACATCATCGTATTCGCGACCTACATGGCCCTCGCCAAGACTCTCCCCATCGACGTAGTCAAGGAGATCGTAATGCACAAGATGGCAGCCAAGCCCGAATTCCTTGAAATGAACAACAAGGCCTTCGACACCGGCGTAGCCATCGCAAACGCCGCTATGGCAGAATAAGAGTCAAGCCATTGGACCCTTTTGGGCCGCTCCTTCCGGAGCGGCCTTTTTCGTTATCCTTTTTACGTGCGGCCCAGAATGTGATAAAATATACTGTCAAAATATCGCCTTGCTTTAACAGCTTTAAGAAAGGAGAGATATATGGATTACAAGCCTTCAGAAATCAAACTCATCGGCAAGGAGACCTTCAGGCCGCATCTCGCGACTCTTGCCGTAATAACGCTGATCTTCATGCTGGTCAATTCCCTGCTGAGCGGCGACGCGTACGTGAGAAAAAGTCTCATTTCGACGCTGATCTTCTGCCTGATCACGGGGCCTCTGACGCTGAGCAGCGCGATGATATATTTCAGACTGTCCTGCGGGACCAAGCCCCAGGCGACCGACGTGCTTCTGGGCTTTCAGAAGAATTTCGTATCGGCCGTGTTCCTGGCTGTCCTGAGGACGATCTTCATATTCCTGTGGTCGCTTCTCCTTGTGGTCCCCGGGCTCATAAAGGCCTATTCGTATTCGATGTCGGCCTACATACTCGCCAGGGAGCCCGAGATCGATCCGAACGACGCCATAAAAAAGAGCATGGCCTTCATGGACGGACACAAGCTTGATCTTCTGGTCCTGCATATTTCCTTCATAGGCTGGCTGCTGCTCACCGCGGTGACCGCCGGGATAGCGGGCCTTTACGCCATTCCCTATATGAACGCGTCGGTCACCGAATTCTTCAACAGGGTATACGAGGAGAGGACCGGGATCTCCGGAGGCTCCGGCGGATACGGCCCTTCGGATGACGACGGAGTCGGCGTCTTTGCGGCTTCCTTCTTCGGCGGCGGCGAGGACGAGCCCTCCTTTACCCCCGCGGGAAACGTCAGAAAGCCTGAAGGCTTTGAGGAGCCTCCGACCATAATCGACGCCGATCCGGACCTCGATCTCGACGAGCTCGAGGATATTGAGGAAAACGATTTTTAGCCGGAAGGCGGCCCCGCGCCGCCGCCCGGACGCATATTTTTAAACTTTTCAGTCATTGATTTTTTTCAGGAGGTCAGTATGTCTGCAAGCAAATACATCGGAATGTCCGGAACTCTCACCAAGACCGTGACCGAGGCCGACATAGTCAATTTCGCCGGAGTCAGCGGAGATTTCAATCCCCTCCACCTCGACGCCGAGTACGGAAAGTCGACCAGGTTCGGCTCAAGGATAGCCCACGGCATGCTTTCCGCTTCCTATATCTCCGCGGTCATTGCCATGAGGATGCCCTGGGGCTACGGCGGAGTCTATCTCGGACAGGAGCTCAAGTTCGTGAAGCCCGTCCTCATCGGCGACACCGTAAAGGCCGTATGCACGGTCGAAAGCGTAAGAGAGGACAAGAACATCGCCACCATCAGCACCATAGTCACCAATCAGAGGGGCGAAGAGGTCATAACCGGCAAGGCGGTGGTCCTCGTTCCGAAGGAATAGTACAAGAAAGAAAAGTATGAAGAAGCTCGTTGCCGCCGCGCTGCTGCTCGCCATTGTTTTCGGGCTCTGCGGCTGCGCCGCGGGTGACAAAAAAGAAGAAGGCGGCTATCCGTTTTCGGCCGTGACGATGATAATCCCCTACGGGGCAGGAGGAACGACGGACGTCGTGGGCAGAAAGTTCGCAGCGGCGCTGTCAAAGACCCTCGGAGCGGATATAGTTGTCGAAAACAGGGGAGGGGCCTCGGGAGCCGTGGGCTGCCGGGCCGCTCTTGACGCGCCCGCAGACGGGTCGGTGATCCTTTTCTGCGCCGAGAGCCTCGGAACGCAGAGGATAATGGGCCTGTCCGACATGAGCTACGCCGACTTCAGGCCGGTGATGGCCGTCGCCAACGATCCCAAGGTCATAGTGGTCAAGGGAAAGAGCGTCTACGGCACGGCTGAGGAGCTGCTTGAAGCCATAAAGCAGTCTCCCTCGAAGATACGCATGTCCTACACCGGGCCCGGAGGCTCCGGCCACGTTCAGGCTCTCATAATGAACCTCTTCGGCTATTATCCCGCGCTCACTCCCTATCAGTCGGGAGGAGAGGGGATACTCGCAGTGCTCGGAGACCAGGTGGATTTCACCAACGCCAACTTCTCCACGGTATCTCAGTATATAGAATCGGGAGACCTGAGGATGCTCGCGGTCTGCGCGTCCGAAAGGCTGGAGGGCTTTGAGGACGTTCCGGCTCTTCCCGAGCTCATAGACGGCATAGATTATTACATGAGTTTTCCCTACGTTCCGCTCAGCCTTCTTGCGCCCGGGGACGTTCCCGAAGAGGTCTGCGGCATGCTCAGAGAGGCCGCTCTCGAGGCGGTTAAGGACGCCGAATTCGACGCCTTCATGGAGGAAAACCACATAGAAAAGCTGTACGAAAAGTACACGGATACGGATCAGATCAGTGAGTTTTACTCCAGCTGGGAGTCTCTGGTCTCGTACCTTATCTATGACTGCGGCGCGGCCAAATACGACCCGGCGCAGTTCGGTATACAAAGGCTCGAGGTGAAATGAACGGGGCCGGAGGAACAGTGAACAAGGCCGTTTCCGCCGCGGCCCTGGCGGCCGCCGCCGCTCTTTTCGCGAGGAGCGTCTTCGGCCTGCTCTCCGCGGAGGACGCCGTGCATATGGCCATGAGCCCCTGGCTCTTCCCCGCGGTGATATCCGTCGCCGGCGTCTCGGCCTCGGCGGTCCTTACCGTAAGGGCTTTCAGGACTCCCGGAAGGGATGGCGAAAAGGCCGCGCAGGACGACAGGATAAGGGTCTTTCTAACGGCGGCGCTCTGCGTGCTTTATATCGTATGGCTCAAGACCACGAGCTTCATACCCGCGAGCATAGTGTTCCTCGGGATGCTGATGCTCGTGCTCGGAGAGAAGAGGATGAAGGTCGTTATCCCGGCCGCGGTGATCGTGACTCTCGCGCTTTATGCGCTGTTTGCGCTGCTGCTTAAGGTGCGGCTGCCGTAATATGCTGAGATTCGTGCTTTTCTGTTTCATAGGATCGGCGGCGGGCCTGCTCGTGGGAGCGGTACCCGGCCTTTCGGTCACCATGGCGACGGCTCTTCTCGTCTCGCTCACATATACGTGGAGCGCGGCGGACGCTCTGGCCATGGCCATGGGGGTCTACGTCGTCGGCGTATATTCGGGAGCGGTCTCGGCCATACTCGTGAACATACCCGGAGCGCCCTCCAACGTAGTGACGGCGGCCGACGGCTATAAGCTGACTCAGCGCGGAGAGGCGAGAAAGGCCCTGATATATACGGCTTTCTACTCGTTCACCGGCTCCGCCTTCGGGCTTGCCGCGCTCGCTCTGCTTGCGCGTCCGGCCTCGGCGCTCGCGCTCAGGTTCCAGCCGGCGGACTATTTTCTGCTCGCTGTGCTAGGCCTGGTCACGGCAGGGGGCCTTTCGCAGAGCGGAAGCCTCGCAAAGGGTCTCACGTGCTCTTTCGCGGGACTCTTCTTCTCGCTTATAGGGATAGACCCGGTCATGGGCACCCCGAGGCTCACCTTCGGGATAAAGGCCCTGAACGCCGGGATACAGACAGTGCCGGCTCTGATCGGCCTGTTCGGCCTCGCAGAAGTCTTCATGCTGATATATAAAGGCGCGGCCTCGTCCGAGCCGCCCGCCGGAAGGCAGGAGGCGGAAGGGGAGCGCATAGACATAGGGGATATGCTCAGGCATTTCCCGAACTCGCTCGTTTACTCGCTTACGGGAGTGCTCGTCGGAGCTCTTCCCGGAGCCGGAAGCCCGGTGGCTTCCTTCATCGCCTACGGACAGGCCGCAAGGCTCAACAGGAAGCCTTCGAGGCCGTTCGGGGAGGGCGCGGTCGAGGGCGTCATAGCCTCCGAGACCGCGAACAACGCCTGCATAGGGGGCGCAATGATACCCATGCTCACGCTGGGCATACCCGGAGACGCCGTCACGGCCGTCATGGCCGCCGTCTTCACGGTGCACGGCATACAGCCGGGTCCGCTGTTCCTCGCCTCGAACGCGGAGCTCTTCGGAAAAATAATAGAGGCGGGTTTTATAAGCTGTGTATTCCTCCTGCTCCTCGGGCTCTTTCTCGCGCCGAGGATGACGGGAGTCTTAAGGATATCGGGCAGATATCTCGTGCCGGCCGTCGCGCTGATATGCGCGGCCGGGGCCTACGCCTCGTCGGGCAGGCTCTTCGATGTCGGTGTCATGGTCTTCTTCGGGCTGCTGGGCTTTTTCCTGCGCCTCGGAGGCTTTCCGCTCAGTCCTCTGATACTGGGACTGGTGCTGGGAGGTATGGCTGACTCGAACTTCAGAAGGGCCGTATCCCTCGCATCGACCGCGGACAATTTCCTCGCGGCGATGTTCGGGCGCCCGATAACACTGGTGCTGCTCGCACTGATAGTCATTTCGCTTGTTGTGGGAGGTAAGAGAAATGCTGGTAGAACTGAGGTATGAACCGGGCGGTCCCGTCAGACAGATGAACGCGGACTATTCCGTCACCATAGCCGAGCTCGCCGCTCTCTGCAGAGACGAACTCGAGAACAAGGTCTACGCCGCAAGGCTCAACAATCACGTGGTCCCGCTGGACACGCCCGTGCTTACGGACAGCGAGATCGTCTTTCTGGACATAAGAGATCCGTCCGGACGTCAGGTGTATCAGGACAGCGTGACGGCTCTGTTCAGGTACGCCGCGCTCAGCGTGGTCCCGGACAGAAAGACGCGCATACTGAATTCGCTGAACAACGGCATCTACGCCGTGATCGACGGCATGGACGACATCCCTCAGGATATCGCCGACCGCATCGAAAAGGAGATGCGCAGCATATCAAAGCGAGCGATTCCCTTCAAAGATATACCGTCGAATTTCCCCGTCACGGTTCCCGACGCCTCTTATATCAGGAACTTCGATCTCAAGTCCTTCGGAGAGGGTCTCGTCATAAGGGTCCCACAGGCCAGCAGCCCCAACGATCTGCTTCCGTACAGCAACGACAAGAAGCTCTTCAGGAGCTTCGACGACGAGCTCGAATGGGCCGAGATGCTCGGGATCTCCTGCACGGACGATCTCAACAATATCATAAGAAAAGGCGGCATAGACGATATAATCAGGGTCTGCGAGGCTCTTCACGAGAGGAACATCGCGAGGCTCGCGGACAGGATAATACGCGAAAAGAAGAGGGTCGTGCTGATAGCGGGCCCGTCCTCCTCCGGAAAGACCACCTTCGCGGGCAGGCTCTGCACCCAGCTCTGGGCTCTGGGGTCGAAGCCCCTGTATCTGGGCACCGACGATTACTTCATCAACAGGGACGACATTCCCTTCAACGAAAAGGGCGAGCAGGATTTCGAATCGCTGTCCGCCGTTGACGTAAAGCTCTTCAACGACCAGATGACCGAGCTCCTCGAGGGCAAAACGGTCGACCTTCCGAGATTTGATTTCACGGCGGGAGTCAAGGTCTTCGGCGAAAGGCTGCTCAGCCTCAAGCCCGAGCAGATAATAGTCATTGAGGGAATTCACGGGCTGAACGACGAGCTCACGCCCGGGATCTCCGCTTCGGACAAGTTCCGCATCTATATAAGCCCTCTCTCGCAGCTTCAGATCGACGACGCCTCGAGGATATCCTCCAACGACGTCAGAAAGCTCAGAAGGCTCTGCAGGGACGAGAGGACCAGAGGCTGGTCCCTCGAGGACACATTCAAAAAGTGGCCGGCGGTAAGGGCGGGAGAGAACATCAACATCTTCCCGTACTGCGAATACGCCGACGCCATATTCAATTCGTCGCTGGTCTA
>JAEEGL013553850.1_pt1 | contig 11123 bp, 7 predicted proteins | sample 9134231 | NCBI WGS metagenome assembly JAEEGL01 (sample SAMN16246548, study PRJNA631951) | gut metagenome | biome: gut microbiome; feature: rumen; material: fiber-attached | host: Bos | place: Iran: Karaj | collected 2018-10
CCTCGAGAGCAAGGCCAACGACCAAGTCGAGCTGAGTGCCGGTTGGGGACAGACCGGTGTCATCCTCAAGGCATCGTTGAAGTTCACCAACTTCTCGATGCAGAACCTGCTGCACCCGTCGTCCTATAAGGGTATCATCCCTCAGGGCGAGGGCCAGACCTTCACCATCAGCGCCCAGACCAATGCCAAGTACTACCAGGCTTACAGTGTGTCGTTCCTCGACCCATGGTTTGGCGGCAAGCGCCCCAACTCGCTGTCGGTGTCGGCCTTCTACAGCCGCCAGACGGGTATCAACTCGTCTTACTACCAGCAGCAGTACCAGAATTACATGTACAACTACGCCAACTCGATGTATTATAGCAGTATGTACCCCAATAGTATGTTAGGCGGTTACAGCGGCTATAACTACTATGAGAACTCTTACGACCCCAACAAGTACCTGCAGATGGCGGGCTTGACGGTGGGCTTCGGTAAGCGTCTGAAGTGGCCCGATGACTACTTCACCTTCATGGCAAGCCTGAGTTACCAGTGGTACAGCCTCAAGAAATGGGAGTACCTCTATTATATGCAGAACGGTGTATCCAATTCGCTTGTGCTCGGACTGACGCTGTCGCGCAACAGTATCGACAACCCGCTCTATACCCGCAGGGGTAGCAGCTTTACCCTGAGCTTCAACGCCACACCGCCTGCCAGCCTGTTTGGTAAGAAGAACTGGAAGGCGCTGAGCGAGAGCAATACCGAGCAGTCCAAGAAGGAACTCTACCGTTGGATTGAGTACTGGAAACTCAAGTTCCAGGCCCGTACCTACACGCCGCTCACCGACCCCGACGGTCGCTGGACTCTGGTACTGATGACCCGTGCCGACTTCGGTCTGCTGGGCAGTTGGAACAAGTGGCTCAAGTCGCCGTTCGAGACCTTCTATGTCGGTGGTGACGGTATGTCGGGTTCTTACACCTACGCGACTGAGACCATCGCCCTGCGTGGTTATGAGAATGGTGCCTTCACTCCCCGTAGCGACGGTTATGCTTACGACCGCTTTGTAGTGGAGCTGCACTTCCCCCTGATGCTGTCGCAGAGTGCCACCATCTATCCCCTTGTCTTTATCGAGGGTGGTAATGCCTGGACCAATATTAAGGACTTCAACCCGTTTGACATCAAGCGTTCGGCCGGTGTGGGTGCCCGCATCTTCCTGCCGATGATCGGTATGATGGGTATTGACTGGGGCTATGGTTTCGATACCGTCTATGGCCAGAAGGGTGGCAGCAACTTCCACTTCGTACTGGGTCAGGAATTTTAACGATATTCAGTGGGTAGAATAAACGATTTAGTTGAATCGGAGTCTAAAAGTCGAAACTAACCATAATAGATAAGAAAAATGAAGAGAATCGTTTTAATCGCAGTAGCGCTTGTTGCCGGCTTCATGGCCGCCAACGCGCAGAAGTTTGCTCTCGTGGATATGGAATATATTCTGAAGAACATTCCTGCCTACGAGATGGCCAATGAGCAGTTGAACCAAGTGTCGCAACGCTGGCAGTGTGAGGTGGACGAGCTCAAGAAGGAAGCCGACACCATGTACAAGAACTACCAGAGTGATATGGTCTTCCTGACCGATGACCAGAAGACGAAGAAAGAGGCCGAGATTACCGAGAAGGAAAAAGAGGCCCAGCAGTTGCAGTACAAGTACTTTGGCCCTCAGGGTGAACTGTTCAAGAAGCGTCAGTCGCTCATCAAGCCCATCCAGGATGATATTTACAATGCGTGCAAGAAGGTGTGTGAGGAGCGTGGTTTCCAGATGATTATGGACCGTGCCAGCAGCCAAAGCATTATCTTTGCATCACCGCGCATCGATGTCAGCAACGAGGTGCTCGAGAAGATGGGTTACAAATAAACAAGGCTTTGACTAGTGTTTTATTAAGAAAAAGAACATTTATATAATAACAAGAAAATTTTTTTTTAGACATGTTTAAAAGATTTATGCTCTTAGCCGTTACGGCTACTATGATGTGCTTTGCCGCACAAGCTCAGAAGTTCGGTTATGTCAACACCAGTGAGATTTTCAACGTGATGCCCGAGAAGGCCACCGCCGAGAACACCCTCAAATCGGTTAGTGACAAGTATGAGACTGAATTCAAGAACCTGCAGGATGCTTTCCAGAAGAAGATGGCCGACTATGAGGTCGCTGATAAGGATGCCAGCACTCCTCAGGCCATCAAGGACCGTCACAACCAGGAGTTGCAGGATGAATACATGAAGATACAGAACTTCCAGCAGACGGCATCCCAGGATTTGCAGCGTCAGCAGGATACGTTGCTTGCCCCAATCACCCAGAAGCTCCAGAACGCTATTCAGGCCGTTGGTGCCGAGGGCGGTTACACCTTCATCTTTGACCAGGCAGCCGGTGCCATCATCTATACGGGTACCAATGCCGAGGACGTGAGTGCCAAGGTGAAAGCCAAGTTAGGCATTAAGTAAGACTAAGCACACACCACGATAATATTAAGATGCTGAAAGCCCCTTGGCGGCACGTTTGCCGCGAGGGGTTTTCACTTTCTGCATCCCTTGTTGCGGAAATGAAAAAAAGTGACTACCTTTGCCACGTTATATATCAATGTATTAAAATTATCAGAAGAGTAATGAAACGAGTGATGATTATAGTAGCGGCACTGATGCCGCTGTTGCTCATGGCACAGGCCAGGATTGGCATTGTCAATTCCCAGCAGTTGTTTGACCTCATGCCCGAGAAGATTGCCGCCGAGGCCCAGCTCAAGAGCATGAGCGACAAGCTCCATGCCGAATATGAGTTGTTGCAGAGTGAGTTTGACAAAAAGTATGCCGACTACCAGATTGTAGCCGCTGACCCGTCTATCCCCGAGACCATCAAGGAACGCCGCGTGCAGGAACTGCAGGAGGGTGACAAGAAAATCAGGGAGTTTGAACGTCGTGCCGCCGATGACCTGGCTGCTAAACGCGAAGCCCTTACCCGTCCCATTACCGACAAGGTGCAGGCTGCCATACGCACCGCGGGAGAGCAGGGAGCCTTTGACCTGGTGCTCGACACTGCTGTCACTCCTGTTGCCTATACGGGACCTGCAACCGTTGACCTCATGCCGGTTGTCAAAGTCCTGTTAGGGCTGTAATAATAGTTAAGGTAAAAAAGAAAACCTGCATCGCAATCTGCAATGCAGGTTTTTATTCACTTTGGGGTGGAAGATGGGGCTCGAACCCACGACCTTCGGAACCACAATCCGACGCTCTAACCAGCTGAGCTACGTCCACCATATATAGCGTTTTCTCTCAAACGCGGGTGCAAAGATAATACCAATTTTATTCCTGTGCAAGAATTAAGCGAAAAATTCTTGATTTTTTCACCTGAATACTGGTTGCAGGTACCCGTGATTGCCCTTGTTCAGCGTTTTTCGATGATAGCGGGGGCAATGCGGTCGCTTCCCTTGACAAACTCGCCCTGGGAGAACACGCCGCGCAGATTGATGTCATCATCGAGCAGCAGAATGTCGGCATCCTTGCCGCGTTGCAGCGAGCCCTTGCGGTCATAGATGCCCATGATTCTGGCAGGTGTTTCGCTCGCCATGCGCACGGCATCGTTCAGGGGCACGTTCACCACGCGTGCCATCGTCTTGATGAGGCGGTCCATCGTGGCGATGCTGCCTGCCAGGGCACTGCGGTCCGACAATTTGCACACGCCATCCTCGATGATGACGCGCGGGTCGAAAGCGTGTTCGCTGTCGCTGTCGGTGACGGCGAGGGCATCGGTGCAGAGGGCGGTGTGTTCCACGCCCTTGATGTGATAGACCAGATTGAGCAGGGTAGAGGGGACATGGATGCCGTCGGCAATCACCTCGACAGACATCTCTTCCAGCAGATAGACACTCTCGACGGTGCCGGCGTGCTTGAATTCACGCACGTTGTGGAAGCCAGGCATACCGTTATAGAAATGGGTTGCCAGCGTGTAGCCTGCATCCCATGCCTTCTTGACCTCGGGATACTCGGCTGCGGTATGGCCGATGGCAGCGATGATGCCTTTGTCGGTGATATATTTGCCCATCTCAACGGCTCCAGGCAACTCGGGGGCACTGGACCAGCGCCTCATGCAGTCAAAGTCTTCGACGATATGCCGATACTCGTTAGGGTCGGGAATACGGATGACCTCGGGCATTTGGGCTCCAGCCTTGCTAGGGTTGAAGTAAGGTCCTTCCAGATGCATGCCCATGATGGTGGAACGGGGCTCACGCATGAGCTCATCACACGTTTGGCACGCACGCTCGATCATGTCGAGGGGAGAAGAGGACAGTGTGGCATAGATGGACGTTGTGCCATGTTTCAGGTGGGTCTGGGCTGCGGTCTCAAACGCTTCTCGCGTGCACTCCTGGAAGTCACAGCCACCTCCGCCGTGGCAATGCAGGTCAATGCCGCCTGGCACGACATACATGTCATGGGCGTCAATGGCCTTGTCCATGCCGTCCAGCAGGCGGCTGCTCTTGGTCACCTCCTTGATGCGGCTGTCCTCGATGATAATCGAGCCCCCCTTAATCCACCCTTCGGGGGTAAGTATCTGGCCGTTGTAAATCTGAGTCAACATTCCCAATCTTTTTTATCCTTATAGAATTGCAAATATACTCAGTTTTTTTCACGTTGCATATCGTTATTACATTTTTTTTGATTTATTTACAACAATTTCGACATGTCATCGTGTAAAAGCGCAATTCTTGCCGTTGTTTCGTCTTGAATATCGGGGCATTTGTCCTCAAGATTGGGCGATTGGTCACGAAGTGGGTTGCCGCCTCTTTTTCATCTCAATAATTCTATGTTACTTTGTATCAAGTTCGCAGACTATCGCGTCTGCTAAACGTGGATAATAGATTTAATCGTGTGTGTGTTTTGAAAGTGGGAGGGCGTTTCCTGATGGAAGGAAGTACCCTCCTTTTTTCAGCCTATTGGTGCGATTCTTGGAATACGCAAAATTGCTCTTTTGATGGACTGTGACATCATGTGGGATGCGTTTAGTGAATGGTTATTAGGGCTCTAAAAAGATTAGAAGATGTTAAAAAGATGGTGGTTTTACTTAAAAAAGCCCTACCATGGTCTAAAAAATGGGGTGAAAATGAAAAAAAATTGCTATCTTTGCATTTAAATTAAGAAGAAACCATCATGGATGTAAAGAAAGTCTTATTTATATCGCAGGAGATAGCGCCCTATGTGCCTGAGCGTCGCTTGTCGCAGATTGGCAGGATTTTTCCGCAAGGTATTAAGGAGCAGGGTCTTGAGGAGCGCACCTTTATGCCCAAGTACGGTATGATAGCCGAGCGCAGCAACCAGTTGCACGAGATGATCAGGTTGTCGGGCATGAATGTGATTATCGATGATACCGATCACCCGCTGATTATCAAAGTGGCAACCCTGCAACAGGCTCATTTTCAAGTGTATTTCATCTACAATGAGGACTATTTTGCCAGCAACCGTATCGATGAGCTGGAGATGAACTGCTCTCCTGCCGATAATGATGAGCGCAGCATGTTCTATGTGCGCGCCGTCATTGAGTCGATACGCAAGATGCGTTGGGTACCCGACATTATCCAATGCACGGGTTGGATTTCGGCGCTGGCTCCGGTTTACATCCGCACACTCTATGGCGATGACCCCTCATTCCGTGATGCCAAAATTGTCAGTGCATTGTTCAACGAGCAGATTGCTGCACCGCTGGATGCCCGCTTGAGTGAAAAGATGCACATGGACGGCATCCCCAAGAGCGCTCTCAAGCCCATTGCCGGCAAGGAACTGACCTGTGATGACCTGTTGGCCTATACCCTGAAATACAGTGATGCCGTCATCCAGTGTGAGGAGGGCGTGAGTGAGCAGGTGCTGGATGCTGTCAAGGATAAGCCCATGCTGTCGTTTATCGATGACGATGATGTCAACAAGGTAACGGAATTCTACGCCTCGCTGTAACACAGCCGGCTGATTGAGGAAAAAACAGCTTTTTCATTATTCTTAAATCGTTTTATTATCATTTCGGGAATATGAAGCATTTCTTTTATGTGATACTGGCAGTGGCCGCGCTGCTTGGCCTATCGGCATGCACCGATGAGTCCATCGGCGTTTCCATCACCGATAGCGTCTCGTCAATTGTCGAGGACTCGTCATTTGTCATCGTTGGCAAGTCGATTCGCAACGACAGGGTACAGATGAGGACGACCACCAAGATGTTGGGTTCGATAACTGCCGACGGTTTTGGCAGTGTCACTGCCGAAGCCTTGACGATGTGGATGCCGTCGATGAATATCGACACCACTGGTGTCAAGCCGGAATGGATAGACTCTTGCCGCTTGAAGCTGCGCTTGCCCTATCGCAGCGGTTTCACGGGTGACTCGCTCGCGCCGATGCGCTTGGACGTCTATCGTCTGAACAAGGCATTGCCCAGTCCCATCTATAGTGACTTTAATCCCACGGGTTATTATAATCCCGATGACTTGTTGGCATCGGAACCCTATTCCCCGTCATCGGGTTGGCGTGAGGTTTCGGAGTCCTATGCTACCGGTACCCTCGTTCGTGATACCGTTAAGGTGATTTCAGTGCCCATGCCGGTGGAACTTGGTCGCGAGATTTACAATGCCTATGTGAAAGACCCTGCCAAGTTCGCTAGCCCCAAGACATTTACCGATATCTTTCCGGGTATCTATATCACCAACAGCTACGGTAGTGGCCACGTGATGAACATCAAGGCAACCGAGTTGGATGTGTACTATAGGAAACAGACGGTGCAGGCCGATACCATCAAGGTGGATTCAGCGCTTTGCCAGACCTACCTGGCATCTACACCCGAGGTTGTTTCCAACAACATTATCCACTTTGATGTCGATGACGAACTGTCGGCGATGGTCAACAGCGGTCAGGCGATTATCGCTGCGCCAGCGGGCTATGATGTCCAGCTGCGTTTCCCCATCCAGGACATTCTCGACAAGTACAAGTCCAACGTGGGCAACAACCAGGCCGTCATCAACACTTTGTCGCTGGAACTGCCGGTGAGCGTTCCTCCCACCCAGTATAACATCCAGCCACCCACCTATCTGCTCATGGTAAAGACCTCCAAGAAGGACGCCTTTATCAATGGCGACAGCCTTGTCAACAACAAGGACTCATTCTATGCCACTTATGATGCTAGCAGCAAGAAATATATCTTCTCGGGAATGCGTGCGTTTGTCCTCAATATTCTTAAGAATCAAGGCGGTATAGCTACTGAGGATGACTTCAACTTCACCATTACCCCGGTTGACGTGACCAATTATACCTATCCGCAGTCCTATAGCTACTATTACAGTAATCCCACCTCGATTGTAACCAAGATATCGCCGATGGTATCGCGGCCAGCTGTAGTCCGTTTGCTATTGGATAAGGCGAAGATAAGGATAACGTACAGCAAACAAATTGTCGATTAAAGTTTGTGTGATTAGAAAAATAGTGCTATCTTTGCACCCGCATTGCAAAACATCGCAGTGCACCAAGCCGCAATAGCTCAGTCGGTAGAGCATTTCATTCGTAACGAAAAGGTCGCGGGTTCGAGTCCCGCTCGCGGCTCCGACAGGACGGGAAGACAATCAGGTTTTCCCGTTTTTTTGATTTTCAGGAGGAGGATTATGGACATTAAGGTTAAGGATTACATGGAACGGCAGCCGGGGCATCACAAGGTGGAGCCTACCGACCAGTTCTACTTGTGGATTGCCCTGCGGCTGGCCAAGTTGTGGGATGAGTCACCGTGGCTGCGGGGACTGGATGATGAGGTGCGTCGCGACGTGGTGCTTGCAGTGACAGGCTATTACCAGGATATAGTAGCCGATGGCGGCCTGTGGCGGTCATTTACCCGTCTGCACAACGACAGGCACGGTTTTCCGGTTCCGCACTATGGCCGTAGCGAGGACTATGTGGACTATGAGTTGAATGTCGAGGATGTGCGTTTTGTGATATGGTGGGTTATTGCCGGTGAGAACGGCAGTGGCGCCCTCAATCCTCATGACAAGGAACTGAAAGCGCTGGCCATGGCGTTCCACAAGCTGCTGGACGAGGAGTATGAGGCGGCGCCTGTGCCGCGTCAGTTCTGTATCGCAAGCGAAGTGGATATGGATAATCCTCAGGATGCCCAGCGCATCTATGACTACGCTTATTGGCTTTACTGGCGCAGTTTCCTGTTGCGTCCTTCATCTCAAGCCGTCATGGAGCGTGCCATGCCCGAGGCCCATGCCATCATTGCCCGCACAGGCGAGGGCGACGCCCGTCCACTATTGCTGGAACTCAACGAGCGCTTGATGTCCACTCAGCCTGTAGGTCCCATCCCGTTGACCACCGCCCAGTGGCTCAAACTGATTATTGACGATGAGTTGCCTTAAATGATGGTGCTGATTGTCAAGGCTTTCTGATAGAATAAACGACGTGTCATCCCCAAAAAGGATGACACGTCGTTTATTAGGTTGTCACAGTTGATGGGACGTTATACGAGTCCGCGACCGTGGCAGTTCTTGTACTTCTTGCCGCTACCGCAGGGGCAGGGATCGTTGCGGCCAATCTTGGGACCCTCGTTGCGGATGGGACCTGTAGGACCTTGGGGACGCGGACCGACAGGTGCTGCGTTGGGACGGGTGGCATCAGGCTCGCCGCCGCGGCCCTCGCTGTAACGGGGACGACGCTGCTGGGGCTCGTTCTGGGGCACGTTCTGTTGGGGAGGTGCCTCGGGAATCTGTCCGCGCATGAGCACGGCGATGGACTTGCCGTTCATGACGGCTACCATCTGCTTGAACATGTTGAAGGCCTCGGTCTTGTAGATAACGAGCGGGTCTTTCTGCTCATAGCTGGCGTTCTGTACGCTCTGACGCAACTGGTCCATCTCACGCAGGTGCTCTTTCCAGTTGTCGTCGATAGTGAGCAGCATGACAGCCTTCTGCCATTGCTTGGTGAGGCACTTGCAGTGGGTGTCGGCGGCCTCCTTGATGTCGATGACGATGCCGAAGGTGCGTTTGCCGTCGGTAATGGGCACGCGGATGAGACCTTGGGGCTCCATGCCCTCGGCAATCTGATTCTGGACAATCTGTTGGATGATGGGATCAGCGACCTCGCTCAGTCGTTCCATCTTGCGGTTGAATGCCTTGAGGACGGCATCATACAGGATTTCCTGCTTCTTGCCGTCGTCCATGCGGCGATATTCTTCCTCATTGAACGGGGGTTCGATAGCATAGGTCTTGAGAACCTGCATCTGGAAGTCCTCGTAATCGTCGGGACCGTATTTTTCGACCACATCCTCGACGCTGTCATAGAGGGTGTTGATGATATCCAGACCGATGCGCTCACCGATGAGGGCGTGGTGGCGGCGGGTGTAAATCACCTTACGCTGGGCGTTCATCACGTCGTCATACTCGAGCAGGTGTTTACGGATACCGAAGTTGTTTTCCTCGACGCGCTTCTGGGCATTCTCGATGCTCTTGGTCACCATGCCACTCTCGATGGCTTCGCCATCCTTCAGTCCCATGCGGTCAAGCATCTTGACGGTTCGTTCGGGGGCGAACAGACGCATCAGCTTGTCCTCAAACGACACGAAGAATACTGACGAACCCGGGTCTCCCTGACGACCGGCACGACCGCGCAACTGGCGGTCCACACGACGTGACTCGTGGCGCTCGGTACCGATGATGGCAAGACCTCCAGCCTCCTTAACGGCGGGAGACAGCTTGATATCGGTACCACGACCTGCCATGTTGGTGGCGATGGTCACGACACCCTTGCCGTCGATGGATTGACCAGCCTGGGCGACGATGTCGGCCTCCTTCTGGTGCAACTTGGCGTTCAGCACGTTGTGGGGAATGTGACGCAGGTTGAGCATGCGGCTCAGCATCTCACTGATTTCCACGCTCGTGGTACCCACCAGCGTGGGTCGTCCTGAGTTGCGCATTTCCTCAATCTCGGCAATAACGGCATTGAATTTCTCCTTCTGCGTCTTGTACACACGGTCCGACATATCATTGCGGATGACAGGCTTGTTGGTGGGGATGGTAACGACATCCAGTTTGTAGATGTCCCAGAACTCACCAGCCTCGGTCTCGGCGGTACCGGTCATACCTGCCAACTTGTGGTACATGCGGAAGTAGTTCTGCAGTGTGATGGTAGCGAATGTCTGGGTTGCAGCCTCGACATTCACACCCTCCTTGGCCTCGATAGCCTGGTGCAGACCGTCACTGTAACGGCGGCCTTCCATCACACGGCCCGTCTGCTCATCGACAATCTTCACCTTGCCCTCGGCATCGACGATGTACTCGTCGTCACGGTTGAATAGGGTGTAGGCTTTCAAGAGCTGGGTGACGGTGTGTACGCGCTCGGCCTTGACCGAGTAGTTGGCGAGCAACTCGTCCTTCTTGTTGGTCTTCTCCTCGTCGGTGAGCGGCTCGTTGGTCACTGCCGACAGCTGAGAGGCGATATCGGGCAGGATGAAGAATTCGGGGTCGTCGGTGCCCCTGGTGAGCACGTCGATACCCTTATCGGTCATCTCCACAGTGTTGTTCTTCTCATCGATGATGAAGAACAGGGGATCGGTTACCGTGGGCATCTCGCGGTTGTTGTCCTGCATGTAGAATGCCTCGGCCTTGAGCATGGCGGCTTTGATGCCCTCTTCGCTCAGGAACTTAATCAGAGGCTTGTACTTGGGCAGACCCTTAAAGGCACGGTAGAGCCTCAGGGTACCTTCCTTAACGGTGGCCTCATCGTCACTGTTCATCATCTTCTTGGCATCGGCGAGCAGGCCGGTCACCAATTGACGCTGAGCATTGTAGACACGCTCCACATTGGGCTTGAAGTCGTTGAACAACTGGTCCTCGCCCTTGGGCACGGGGCCAGAGATGATAAGAGGGGTACGGGCATCGTCAATCAACACGCTATCGACCTCATCGACGATGGCATAATTGTGAGGACGCTGCACCATGTCCTCGGGGCGCATCGCCATATTGTCACGCAGGTAGTCAAAACCAAACTCACTGTTGGTACCGAAGGTGATGTCGCAGTTGTAGGCATCGCGGCGCTCTGAGGAGTTGGGCTCGGTCTTGTCGATGCAGGACACCGTCATGCCGTGGAAC
>JAEEGL014966001.1_pt1 | contig 11123 bp, 8 predicted proteins | sample 9134231 | NCBI WGS metagenome assembly JAEEGL01 (sample SAMN16246548, study PRJNA631951) | gut metagenome | biome: gut microbiome; feature: rumen; material: fiber-attached | host: Bos | place: Iran: Karaj | collected 2018-10
ATCTACACCAAGAGCCTCCCGCAGCCGCCCCAGTATTTCGGGCCGGATTCCGCGATCGAGCGCTCGATCGTCGGAGAAGGCTCCGAGATCTACGGCGAGGTGTACCATTCCGTCATCGGCTGTGGTGTGCGCATCGGCGCGGGGACGGTGGTGCGCGATTCGATCCTCATGAATGACTGCGTCATCGGAGAGCGGAGCACGCTTGACCGTGTCATCGCGGCGGAGGGTGTGACGATCGGCAGTGATGTGCGCATGGGGGACGGCGAGGAACAGGTCAACGAGACCGGTCCCCAGATCTACAGGGACGGCCTGTGCACCGTCGGAGAGCAGAGCCTCATTCCGGACGGCGTGACGATCGGTAAGAATGTGATGATCTTTGGCGCAACCCTGCCCACGGATTACCCGGACGGACACCTGGCAAGCGGCAAGACACTCATCAGGAATCAGGGAGCATCATGAAAGCAGTCGGGATCGTGCTGGCCGGCGGCGGCAGCAACAGAATGAGAGAACTGGCCAGGAAGCGCGCGGTGTGTGCCATGCCGATCGCGGGATTCTACCGCAGCATCGACTTCGCGCTGAGCAGTCTGTCCAATTCCCATATCCAGACCGTCGCGGTCTTCACGCAGTATCATGCGGGGACCCTCAACGAGCATCTCTCGAGTTCCAAGTGGTGGGACTTCGGCCGCAAGCAGGGCGGACTTTACACCTTTACACCGGCGATCACGTCGGAGAACGGCTTCTGGTACCGCGGGACCGCCGATGCGATCGCGCAGAATCTGCATTTCCTCAAGGAGTGCCATGAGCCGTATGTCATCATTACCTCCGGGGACTGCGTCTACAAACTCGATTTCAACAAGGTGCTCGATTACCACATCGAGAAGAACGCGGATATCACCGTGGTATGCAAGGATATGCCCGAGGGGTGCGACACGGAACGATTCGGGACGCTTCGGATGAACGAGGAGAGCCGGATCGAGGAGTTTGAAGAGAAGCCGGTGGTGGCACGCTCCAATACCGTTTCCTGCGGGATCTATGTGATCCGCAGACGGCTGCTGATCGAACTCATCGAGCAGTGCGACGCGGAAGGGCGCTATGATTTCGTGCGCGATATCCTCATCCGTTACCGGTCCATGAAGCGGATCTACGGATACAAGATCCGCGATTACTGGAGCAATATCGCGACGGTGGAGGATTATTTCGCCACCAATATGGATTTCCTGAAACCCGAGATCCGCCGGTGGTTCTTCGGGACCTATCCCGATATCTACACCAAGGTCGGGGACCAGCCGCCGGCCAAGTACAATGTCGGGGCCAAGGTGCACAATTCCCTGATCTCGAGCGGCTGCATCATCAACGGCTCCGTCGAGGATTCGGTCGTCTTCAAGGGCACCTTTATCGGGAGCAACTGCTACATCAAAAATTCCATCCTGCTGAATGACATCTATATCGGGGATAACAGCTATATCGAGAACTGTATCGTGGAGAGCCGCAGCACGCTGCAGGCCAATTCCTATTATAAGGGAGAGGACGGCGTGCGGATCGTGGAGGAGATGAACGAGCGGTTTGTCCTTTGACGGAAACAGTAGTATAATAAAACATCATTGATCACATCATCCTATGGGGGAAGGAGCGGGGAGATGAACATTACCGATGTGAGAGTGCGCAAGATCGCACAGGAAGGCAAGATGCGAGCCGTGATCTCGGTGACCTTTGACGACGAGTTCGTCGTGCACGATATCAAGGTGATCGACGGGGACAACGGACTTTTCATCGCAATGCCGAGCAGAAAGTCGGCGGACGGGACATACCGCGACATCGCGCATCCCATCAACAAGGAGATGCGGGCGAGCCTGCAGGAGCGGATCCTGAAAAGCTATGAGCAGGCGCTTACGGAGATGCCGCCGGAGGAGATCACCGGGGACGGATTCTGAAACGGGCTGCCGGCCCGCCGGAGGAACATGGAGAGCAGGATGTGAAGAGGAACGGTCCCGCGGGATCGTTCCCCTTTCATATGGAGGGAATACCTTATGGTGCTGATCGCGGGTCTGGGCAATCCGGAGAACCGCTATGCGGCTACCCGTCACAATACGGGATTTCTGGTCATCGACCGCCTGGCGGAGCGCCTGTCGGTCAATGTAAAAAAGGAGGAGGGCAAGGCGCTCACGGGGACCTGCAATCTCTCCGGGACCAAAGTGATGCTGGCGAAGCCGCAGACCTATATGAATCTGAGCGGGGAGAGCATACAGGCGCTCACCGCGTACTACCGCGTGGACCCGGAGAAGGAGCTCCTCGTCATCGTCGATGACATCCATCTGCCGGTCGGTACCCTGCGGCTGCGCAAGGGCGGCAGTGCCGGCGGACACAACGGATTAAAGAACATCATCGCGATGCTGGGGACGGAGAACTTCCCGAGGCTGCGCGTCGGTGTCGGCGAGGCCGGGGGAAATGCCCTGATCTCCCATGTCCTCGGCAATTTCAGCAAGGAGGAGTGGGCGGTCTTAAACGGTGTCATCGACGATGCGGCTTCCTGCGCGGAACGGGTGGTCACGGACGGCATCGATGCCGCGATGAATGCCTATAACGGCAAAAACGCGCAGGAACGGGAGGAGGACGCTTGAGAGCCATCGAGGCGGCTTTCCGGGCGACGGAGGGATTCCGCCGGGCCAGGGAGAGCTACGATGAGGGATGCGCGGGGGTCGCTCTCACCGGTGTGGCGGAGGCGGCCAAGAGCGCCGCGGTCTATTCGTTCTCGGGAGGTGTGCGCTACCGTCTCATCATCACGCACAATGAACTCCGGTGCAGGGAGATCGCGGAGGAGTACCTCTTTTTTGACCGCAATACGGTGGTCTGGCCCTCCAAGGATGTGATCTTCTTTCAGGCGGACATTCACAGCAATGAGATCGCTGCCGAGCGGCTGCGCGCGCTGAGACGCCGGATCGACGGACGGCCCATGACCGTCGTGGCCACGGCGGCCTCGCTCCTGACGCCGCAGATCCCGCTGGAGATCCTGGCGGCGGCCAGGCTGTTCCTGGACAGACGGGAGCCGATGGAACTCGAGGAGGCCATCCCGCGGCTCGTGGAGATGGGCTATGTGCGCGTGCCGCTTGTGGAGGCGGCGGGGCAGTTCGCCGTGCGCGGGGACATCCTGGATGTGTTTGATCTCACGCAGGATGCACCTTACCGCATTGAGTTCTGGGGAGATGAGATCACCTCGATCCGCAGTTTCGATATCCTCTCGCAGCGTTCCGGCGAAAAGCTGGAGGCCGTGTGCATCTATCCGGCGACGGAGCTGGTGCTCACCAGAGAGCGCAGGGAACGGGGGCTTGCCCGCATCCTGGAGGAGGCCGGACGCACGGAGGCGCAGCTGCGCAAACAGATGCTCACGGCAGAGGCGCACCGTCTGAAGACGGACGTGGAGGCCTTTGCGGAGGCGCTCACGGAGATCCCCGGCAGTGTCAACGCGGAACCGTATCTCAGATATTTCTACGAGGATGCGGGCAGCCTGCTGGATTATTTCGACCCGGCGGACAGCATGATCTTCATCGACGAGCCGCTGCGTGTCATCGAACAGGCGCAGGAGATCGAGCGGGAATATTCGGAAAGCATGGCGCACCGGGCGCTGACCGGCCTGTGCCTGCCGGGCGAGGAGGCGCTCCTTATGACTCCCGGCGAGGCGTTCGCCGCCGTGACGCGGCGCCCCTTTGCGGAGATCGCTTCGCTCGATCTGCCGCGGGAGATGCCGTTTCTCTCGCCGGAGCGGACTTATCCGCTGGACAGCGCCGGCATTGCTTCTTATAACAACGATTTCCCCAGGCTGGCGGAGGAGGTGGGACGCAAATCGCGCGCGAAGCAGCGTCTGATCCTGATCTCCGGGATCCGTTCCCGCGCCAAGAGACTGGTGGAGGAACTCAGGGAGTTCGGCGTCACCGCCTTTTACAACGAGGATCCCTCGCGCGTGCCGGAACCGGGGGAGGTCATGCTCTACTACGGGCGGCTGACGCGCGGTTTCACTCTGCCGGAGGCCGGGTTTTCCCTGATCTCCGAGAGCGATATCTTCACGCGGGAGAAACAGAAGAAGCGTAGGAAAAGGTCCGGATACCGCGGCGAGAAGATCGGCAGCTTCCAGGAACTCAAGCCCGGCGACTATGTGGTGCATGAGGACCACGGGCTGGGGATCTACCGCGGGATCGAGAAGATCGAGACCGACCATGCGCTCCGGGACTATGTTAAAGTGGAATACGGCGACGGCGGGATCCTCTATGTGCTGGCGACGGGTCTCGACGTGCTGCAGAAATACGCACCCGGTGCCACGGAGGACGGGAAGCCGCGCAGGGTCAAGCTTAACAAACTCTCCGGCAATGAATGGCAGAGGACCAAGTCGCGCGTGCGGAGTGCCGTCGACGTCATCGCCGAGGATCTGGTGGAACTCTACGCGAAGCGGCAGGAAGCAAAGGGACATGCCTACGGCGCCGATACGGTGTGGCAGCGGGAGTTTGAAGACGCCTTTCCGTTTGAGGAGACGCCGGACCAGCTGGATGCCATTGCCGCGGTCAAGGAGGATATGGAATCCACGCGGATCATGGACCGGCTGATCTGCGGAGATGTGGGCTTCGGCAAGACCGAGATCGCGATCCGCGCGGCGTTCAAGGCGGTGCAGGACGGGAAGCAGGTGGCGCTGCTCGTGCCGACGACGATCCTGGCACAGCAGCATTACAATACCTTTGTACGCCGGATGAAGGATTATCCGGTGAAGATCGAACTGTTATCACGCTTCCGGACGGCGGGGGAGCAGAAGCGGGCCGTGGAAGGCCTGCGAAAGGGCGCGGTGGATATCGTGATCGGCACACACCGCCTGCTGTCCGCCGATGTGCAGTTCAAGGACCTGGGGCTGCTCGTCGTGGATGAGGAGCAGCGCTTCGGCGTCACGCATAAGGAGAAGATCAAGAAGCTCAAGGAGAGTGTGGATGTGCTGACGCTCTCCGCGACACCGATCCCGCGCACGCTGCATATGAGCCTGGTCGGGATCCGCGATATGAGTCTGCTGGAGGAGGCGCCCAATGACCGCCTGCCGATCCAGACCTTTGTCACGGAGTATCATGAGGAACTGGTGCGGGAGGCCATCACCAGAGAACTTGCAAGAAAGGGCCAGGTGTACTATGTTTATAATCGGGTAAACCGGATCGCGGAGGTGGCGGCATCCCTCCAGGCGCTCGTGCCCGGTGCTCGGGTGGCCTATGCGCACGGGCAGATGGCGGAGCATGAGCTGGAAAAGATCATGTACGATTTCATCGACGGCGCGATCGATGTGCTGGTCTCCACGACGATCATCGAGACGGGGCTGGATATCCCCAATGTGAACACGATGATCATCCAGGATGCCGACAAGATGGGACTGGCGCAGCTCTATCAGCTGAGGGGCCGCGTCGGGCGCTCCAACCGGACGGCGTATGCCTTTCTCCTGTACCAGCGCGACAAGCTGCTGCGGGAGGTTGCGGAGAAACGGCTCTTAGCCATCCGCGAGTTCACCGATCTCGGCAGCGGCTACAAGATCGCGATGCGGGATCTGGAGATCCGCGGTGCGGGGAATCTCCTGGGCAGGAGCCAGAGCGGCCATATCCAGGAGATCGGATACGATCTGTACTGCAAGCTCCTCGCGCAGGCGGTGCGGGAGAAGAGATCCGGCGAGGATGCGGAGGCGGAGACCGATTTCACCACACTGGTCGATCTGACGGCGGATGCCTATATCCCAGCGGAGTATATCGTCAACGAGGAGCAGAAGCTCGAGATCTACAAGCGGATCGCCCAGATCGAGAATGCGGCGGAACGGGACGATATGGAGGCGGAGCTGCAGGACCGCTATGGCAAGGTGCCGCAGACGGTGGAGAATCTCCTGCGCATCAGCGTATTGCGGGGAAGGGCGCATGCACTCTACATCACGCAGATCACGGCGCGTGCCGGGAATATCTCCGTGAAGCTGAGGCCCGATGCGCATCTGCGCGTGGCGGGGATCGAGCCGCTCTTAAAGCAGTATCGCGGCGGACTGACCTTTTACGGGACGGGGACACCGGAGTTTAAACTGCGCTATGCGCGCGGAGAGGCGGAGACGGGAGCGGAGGAGGATCTGCTCACACGGACCGAAGCGCTCATGGACGCAATGGAACGGGAACTGGAGGAGGGAACATGATCAACGAACAATATGAACGGATGCTCGGCGCCAAGAACATCATCCGCGTTCTGTCGGAATTCGCCACGGAGAGAGGGCGCGAGATCGGCTATGACAATGTATTCGACTACAGTCTCGGCAATCCGTCGGTGCCTGCGCCGGAGGCTTTTACAAAGGAGATGATCCGGCTGCTGGAAGAAGAGGATCCCATGGCGCTCCACGGCTATTCCCCGACGCTGGGAAATCCGCTGTTCAAGGAGCGGATCGCGGAATCCTTAAACCGCCGGTTCGGGATGAACTACACGGCCGGGCATATCTTCCCGACCACGGGGGCGGCGGGCGCCGTGGCACATGCTGTGCGCGCGGTGACAAAGCCCGGGGACCGGGTGCTCACCTTTGCCCCGTACTTCCCGGAATACAATCCCTATGTGACCGGAGCGGGACTGACACTGGAAGTCGTCCCGGCGGACCGGGAGGCGTTCCAGATCAACTTCGACGCGTTTGAAGAGATGCTGGGGGACGATGTCGCGGCGGTGCTCATCAACACGCCCAACAACCCCTCCGGTGCCGTCTACACGGAGGAGACGCTCACGCGTCTGGCCGCGATGCTCACCGATGCTTCAAAGAAATACGGTCATACGGTCTTCCTGCTCTCCGACGAGCCTTACCGGGAGATCGTCTTTGACGGGATGGCGGCACCGTATGTGTCGAAATACTACGATCACACACTTTCCTGCTATTCCTTCTCCAAGTCCCTCTCCCTGCCCGGGGAGCGGATCGGCTATGTGGCCGTGAACCCGGCCTGCGAGAAGGCGGAGGTCATCGTGCCCATGTGCGGGCAGATCTCCCGCGGGCTCGGACACAACTGCCCGCCCTCGCTGATCCAGATCGCCGTGGCGGGCTGCACGGATGCCGTGAGCGACCTCTCCGTCTACGAGACGAACCGTAACCTCCTCTACGAGGCACTGACGCGGCTCGGGTATTCGGTGGTGAAGCCCGGGGGCACCTTCTACATCCTGCCAAAGGCGATGGAGGAGGATTCCGTGGCCTTCTGCGAGAAGGCGAAGGACTACGATCTGATCCTGGTACCGGCCGACGGCTTCGGCGCGCCGGGATATTTCCGCATGGCTTACTGCATTGACACGGACAAGGTGCGGCGCTCAATCCCCGCACTGGAGAGATTCACAAAAGAGGTGTACGGATGCTGAACGTATTAAAAGCGATCCTCTACGGTGTTGTAGAAGGGATCACGGAATGGCTGCCGATCAGTTCCACGGGACATATGATCCTGCTGCACGAATTCATCAAGCTTGGGATATCCGAGGACTTCTGGGATGTGTTCCTGGTGGTGATCCAGCTGGGCGCCGTGATGGCGGTGCTCGTTGTCTTCTGGCAGAGGCTCTGGCCGTTCGGGCTCAAGAGGAACCGCAAGAAACGGCGCAGCGAGATCACGGTCAAACCGGCGATCATCGGTCTCTGGGTCCTCATCATCATCGCCTGTCTGCCCGCGGCGGTGATCGGGGTGCTCTTTGACGATGTGTTCGACCGCCTCTTCTACAACGGGGTCTGCGTGGCGCTGGCCCTGATCGTCTTCGGTCTGGCCTTTATTGCCATCGAGAACCGGAACAAGGGGATGAAGCCGCGGATCTATTATCTGGAGGAGATCGATCTCAGGACGGCGCTCTTCATCGGCGGCTGCCAGCTGCTGGCCGCGATCTTTCCGGGGACCTCGCGCTCCGGTGCCACGATCCTGGGGGCGCTGTTCCTCGGCGTGGAACGCAGCGTCGCGACGGAGTTTTCCTTCTTCCTCTCCGTCCCCGTGATGTTCGGCGCGAGTCTGTTAAAGATCATCAAGTACATTGCGGGAGACTCGCAGCTCACCGGTGCGGAGGTGAGCCTGCTGGCGGTCGGGATGATCGTGGCCTTTGCGGTCTCGCTCCTCGTGATCCGCTTCTTCCTGTCCTATATCCGCAAGCATGACTTCCGGGTCTTCGGCTGGTACCGGATCGCCCTGGGTCTTCTGATGCTCCTGATCTTCGGGATCCGCGGCATCATCGCGTGGATCAACAGCTGAGCCGCCGGGGGCTCTGAGGAAAACAGCTTATGAAATGGATGCGATTCAGGGTGCGGAGCAACACCGCATCGGAGGATATCATTGTGAGCGCCATGGCCGATATCGGTCTCATGGGCGCGCAGATCGAGGATAAGGTCCCGCTTTCCGGCAGGGAACTGGAGGAACTCTTCGTGGATGAGGCGCCGCTCCCCGTCATCGCGGATGATGACGGCCGGGAGGATCTGGCGTGCCTGAATTTCTATGTGGAGATCGCGGAAGAGAGCGCGGAAGGCGCCATCCGTCTTCAGACCGGTGACGGGGAAACCGGTTCCCCCGAGGAACTGGCCGGCCGGATGGAGGAGGTGCTGGAGGAACTGAGGGCCTATGCCGATATCGGGGACGGCACGATCACGCTCTCCGTCACGGAGGATATCGACTGGCGCGACAACTGGAAGCAGTATTTCCATAAATTCTTCATCGATGACGTCCTGGTGCTGCCCTCCTGGGAGGAGATGAGCGCTGAAGAACGGGATAAAGCGCGCTATGTGCTCCGGATCGATCCCGGCGCCGCTTTCGGCACGGGACTGCATGAGACCACGAGGCTGGCGGTCCGCGCACTGGAGCGGGAACTGCGGGAACACCCCGGTGTCCGGCTGCTGGATGTGGGGACCGGGAGCGGCGTGCTCTCCATTCTGGCGCTGATGTTCGGCGCGGCATATGCCGCCGGTGTGGATCTGGATCCCCTCGCGGTGTCCGCCGCGGAAGAGAACCGGGACCGCAACGGGTTTACGGAGAAGCAGATGCAGGCCTTCCGCGGAGATCTCATCGGCGATGAGGCGTTCCGCGGGCAGATGAGAGAACTTGCCGGCGGACCCTATGATCTGGTCGTCGCCAACATCCTGCCGAATGTCCTGATCCCGCTCACCCCGGTGATCCCGTCCCTGCTCAGGCAGGACGGTGTCCTCATCTACTCCGGGATCCTCACGGGCAAGGCGACGGAGGTGACGGAAGCGCTCGCCGCGGCAGGATTCGTTGTACGGCAGCGGGAGGATCTCGGGGAGTGGTGCTCCCTCACGGCGGTGCGCGCATGACCCGGATCTTTTGCGATGCGGCCGAACGGCAGCCGGACGGGACACTGATCCTGACGGGAGAGCATTTTCATCATGTGATGAAGGTCCTGAAACTGCATCCCGGGGAGGAGATCGGCGTCCATTTTACGGGGGAGACCGCGGAGTACCGCTACGGGATCGAAGAGATCGGGACGGATACGGCCCTCTGCCGCCTCCGCTTCGTCAAAGAGGACGATGTCGAGCTGCCCTGCAAGGTCACGCTGCTGCAGGGACTGCCCAAGGGCGACAAGATGGATACCGTGGTACAGAAGAGCGTGGAACTGGGCGTATGGGAGATCATACCGGTTTCGTGTGCGCGCAGCATCGTCCGGCTGGACTGGAAACGCGGGGAGAAGAAGCGGGAGCGCTGGCAGAAGATCGCGGAGTCCGCGGCGGAGCAGTCACACCGCGCGGAAATCCCGGGGATCGTGCCGCCCATGGAGTTTTCGCAGGCCGTGGCAGCCGTGGAGGACAGGAGTGTAAAACTGATCGCCTATGAGCTGGCGGGGCAGCAGGGATCCACGATGGAGCAGACCAGAGAGATCTTCCGCCGGATCGATCCGCGGAGCAGGATCGCGCTCCTCATCGGCCCGGAGGGCGGATTTACGGAGGGAGAGGTCCGGGAGGCGGTATCACGCGGATTTACGCCGGTGACACTCGGGAGGAGGATCCTGCGCACCGAGACGGCGGCCATGACGGTGCTGTCCTGGCTGGTGCTTCTGCTGGACCGGTAGGAAGATGGAAAACGAGATCTATCTGGACAATGCGGCGACGACCCGCTGCGATGAAGAGATCCTCACGGCGATGCACCGGGTCCTCACCGAGGATTACGGCAATCCCTCGAGCATGCACCGCAAGGGATATGAAGCGGAGCAGCTCCTGAAAAAGGCGGGAGAGGATGTGGCGGCGGCGCTGTCCGTCAGACCGCAGGAGATCTGTTTCACCTCCTGCGGCACCGAGGGCGACAATCTGGCACTTTTCGGCGCCGCGCGCGCCAATGCCAGAAAAGGGAAGCATATCGTGATCTCCGCCATCGAGCATGCGGCGGTCGCGGAGGCGGCCCGCGCTCTCGCGGAGGAGGGCTTCGAAATATCGACCATTCCGGTCAATGGATACGGGATCGTCGATCCGGAAGAAGCCGCCGCGCTCGTGCGGCCGGACACGGTGCTGGTATCGGTAATGACGGTGAACAACGAGATCGGCACAACAGAGGATCTCCCGGCGATCGCCCGTGCCGTTAAGGAAAAGGCTCCCGGCGTCCTCGTGCACACGGACGCGGTACAGGCCTTCGGCAAGATGCCGCTGTTTCCCGCGCGGGACGGGATCGATCTGCTCGCGGTCAGCGGCCACAAGCTCCATGCCCCTAAAGGGACCGGATTTCTCTATGTGAGAAAGGGCGTGAAACTCACGCCGATCCTTTACGGCGGCGGGCAGCAGGACGGGCTGCGCCCGGGAACGGACAATGTCCCCGGTGCCGTGGCGGTCTCCCTGGCGGCGGTGAAGTCCGTCCGCGATCTGGCGGAGCGCTCCGGCCGCATGGCGGCAATGCGGGACGGCTTTGTGAGGAAACTGTATGAAACCCTGCCGGAGATCCGTGTGAACGGCCCCGCCGGGGCTGCCGTGATGCCGGAGGGAACGGAGAGAGACCGGTTGCTCGCTGCGGCCGCGCCGCATATCGTGAGCCTTTCCGTGCCCGGTGTGCGTGCGGAGGTGCTCCTGCATGCACTGGAGGACAAGGGAATCTATGTGTCCGCCGGGAGCGCCTGCTCCTCACACGCGGCGAAGAAACAGCCCGGCA
>JAEEGL014979486.1_pt1 | contig 11123 bp, 9 predicted proteins | sample 9134231 | NCBI WGS metagenome assembly JAEEGL01 (sample SAMN16246548, study PRJNA631951) | gut metagenome | biome: gut microbiome; feature: rumen; material: fiber-attached | host: Bos | place: Iran: Karaj | collected 2018-10
CCACAAAATGTTGTTCCAAGTGTGGGGTGAGAGGGTAGAGGTGTAATGGTATTTCAGCCCATAGTAGACGGCAAAGAAGGCCGCCGTGGCCACGAACATGGCGTTGCGCATGGTGCGTGTGGCGGTGGCACCGATGAAGATGCCGTCGAAGAGGAATGCCGCAAAGCCGCAGATGGGGATGACAAGCACCCAAGTCATGTATTCTCCGGCGGCGGCGATGATCTCTTGCTTGTCGGTAAAGATATGGAGGAATTGAGTGCCGAAAGCGGCATAGAGACCGGTGAATACTAGCGTCAGCGCCAGTCCCCAGATGATAAGCAGGCGCACGGCCAGTTTCAGGTGACGTTGCTGGTGGGCTCCGATATGGCGACCCACAAGGCTCTCGCCGGCGTAGGCGAAGCCGTCCATGATATAGCTGAAGAGAGTGAAGAATTGCAGCAGGAGTGCGTCGACGGCCAATATCTCATCACTGATGTGCGACGAGGCAGCGGTGATGAAGGTGAACACGGTGGCGAGGCAGAGTGTGCGCAGGAAGATGTCGCCGTTGACCTTGAAAAAGCGGATCATGTCTTTCCAGTGCAGCGCTTCTTTCAGAGTGGAGCGTTTGATGTTGAGGGAGGCGAGATTGTGGTCTCGGTGCATACGGCGGCGCAGGAAGATGATGCCAAGAGTGAGCCCTGAATAGTTGGCGACAACGGTGCCCAAGGCCACTCCAAAGATGTCCCAATGCAGCACCAGAACAAAAAGCAGCGAGGCCAGAATGTTGACGCAGTTGAGGGCGATGGCAATCCACATGGGTGTTTTCGAGTCCTGCATGCCGATGAACCAGCCTTTGATGGCGTAGAGCCCCAGCGTGGCGGGGGCGGCCCAGATGCGCACGAAGAAGTAGGTCAGCGCCAGCGAGAGCACATGGTTGCTGCCTTCGAAGATATGGGGCACCGCCAGCGAGATAGGCCATTGGAGGGCGATGAGCAGTAGGGCGATGGACAGTGCGACGGCGCAGGCGCGTATGAGTATCTTCAGGGTCTCGTCCCACCGCTCGGCGCCGAAGGCCTGGGCCGTGAAGCCGCTGGTGCCCATGCGCAGGAAGCCGAAGTTCCAGTAGATGAGGTTGAATATCTGGGTGCCGATGGCTATGGCGCCGATGTGGTCGCCCGAGAGATGCCCCACAATCGCCATATCTACCATGCCGAGCAGCGGCACGGTGATGTTGGTGATGATGTTGGGCAATGCCAGCCCCAGAATTCGTTTATTCATGTTCAGTTACATTGTACGCTGTTCAGCACACGCCGGCTCTCTTTGTCGCTTACCAGAGCCACCACATGCCAATACTCCATTCCGTCGGGCAGGGTGAACCGGAAGGTGGCTTTGCGGCATTCGCCTACGGCACCGGTGCACTCGATGTCGGCGCCCCACACATCGGTGATGACATCGCGTAGCATGTGGTTGTGGACATAGTCGGTTACGGGCTGTGTGCCGTCCAGCTGGAAGTAGCGGAGCGAGTCCTGCGTCAGCACCAGAGTCAGGGTGACCGGATTGGTGTAGGCTTGAATAAACTGTAGGTTCACGTCGACGCTGATTTCTGAGCTGCCGCTCACCGACCCTTCCAGGGCTACCACCGGACTTTCGTTGATGGCGGTACGGATGCCGGCGCTGATGTCGGCCATCGAACTGGTGTAGACCGACCCGCTGCGGTTGATATAGGCCGCGGGGATACTCTGGATGTTCCAGAAATCCTCCCAGATGGCGCCGTCTTCGGTGCGCATGTCGGGACTGTCGGGACCGGGGGAGCCGAGGGTGTTGTCCTTGGAGTTGACCGATACCAGCACCAGTGTGTCGCCAAATTGCGTGTGGGCGGCTTCCAGCGTGCGGTCGGCATCGGGGCAGTTGTTGCATATTGGTCCGGTGTATTTCTCCACGTAGGCATGCTGCACGGGGTTGGCTATTGGGGTGCCGTCGGTCCAGGTGGCGGCGCTGCCGGCGAAGACGGCATAGCGACCATTTGCATCCGGCTCTATCTTGTCGCAGCCCATCAGGCTCATCAACCCCATCACGCCCATCAATGCTATCAATATCTTTTTCATAAATCGTCAGAAGCTAGTGGTTAAACTGAAGGTGAGACCGTTGCTGGCCGGCACGGGACGGCAGACGCCGCCAATGCAGATGATGCCTTTGCGCTGTTTGCCGTAGCCCAGTTGCAGACGTGTGGCGCCGTGGGTGTAGCCGACGTTGACGCTGGGGTAGTTGCCCACGCCGTCGCGGTAGGCGTATTGGTCGCTGGCCGTGACGAACCAGTGGGTGCCGATATTCCACTCCACCAGGCCCATCAGCCAGTCGCCGGCCCGCATGTCGGGGGCGGGTTCCGAGGCGTCGTAGTGGCTGTCGCTGCCCAACCATTCGGTCTCGAAACGCAGGGAGTGTTTCTTGTTGACTTTCCACGACACGTCGGCAATCACTATGTTGTTGTGGTGCAGGGGGCCGATTTCGTTTTCCACCTTGGGGTTGAAGACCTGGTAGGCGTAGGTGAGCGCTGCTTTGACGCTCTTGCTCAGTTTGCGCGACACTTCTATCGAGACGTCGCCGTAGTAGAGATCGCCCACGCCGCCTTTGACGGTATAGCCCTCAGTGCCGCGTCCACCGATGCTGTCGGTGACCAGTCCGGTGACCACCGAGCTGTTGATGTGCAGGTCGGTGCCGTATTTGCCACCCAGCAGGGTGCCTTTCTTGATTTTCCACATCACGTCGCCCTGCAGACCCTGTTCGCCGTTGACCTGCGTGGCATAGGGGTACATGGCAAGGAAGGCGTAGGTGTGGTTCTTCGTGATGGCGGGCAGATAGTTGATAAACAGCATCTCACCGCTCACGCCGCGCATGGATTTGAAGCCCATGTTGTCGATGCGTTTGGCTTGGATGCCAGCGCTGAAGCCGCGCTGCGAATAGCCCAGGTTCAGCATAATAGCCTCACCTTCACGGTAGATGTAGTCGTTGTATGTCCAGGGGTCCTGTCCTTTGCGGGCATATTCGGCCTGCAGGCTCCATCCGCCGTAGCCCAGGTCGGCCCTCACCGAGGCGGCGCCGACGTTTTTGGGCAGCACCAGTTTGTACTCGGGGTCGTCCAGTAGGGTGATGGTTTCGTCGGGCTGGTATTTGCTGACGAATCCGGCGCCGACGGTGGCGCGGAACTTGCTGTCCTGCATCGACTTGATGATGCTGTTGAAGTTTACCTCGCCGTCGATGCCGCGCACCAGGCCCTCGCCATAGTCCCAGAAATAGCGCTGCTTGCCGGCCAGTGCCTTGAGGGTGACGCCGTCCCAGGGGCGGAAGGTCAGGTTGAGGCCCAGGAGCGAGTTGTCGAGTCCGAGATAGCGGTCCTCATAGGTGCGGAGTATCATGCCGCTGCCGAACTGCTCGTAGAAGTTACCGGCGGTGACGCTCAGGCGTTTGGTGTTGTAGGCCACGAAGTAGTTGGCCAGTCCCTGTCCTTTGTAGCGTGGGTCGAAGCCGAGCAGGGGGTTCTGGTACATCTCGAAGCGAAGGCCGGCGCTGAAGTCGCCGTTGGTGTAGAGAATGTCGGCGCGGGCGTTCATGCGCATGATTTCCTCTACGGCTTCTGCTCCGATGACGCTGTCGGCGCGGCATAACTGCGCGTCAGCCTGCACGTTGCCTGTCACATGCCCTCCGAGGATGCCCTGGGCATGCACGGTGGCGCTCAGGAGGCAGAACAGCAGTGGAATGGTGATTTTCAGTCTTTTCATGGGTTTAATATGTCTTTTGGCTCTATGCGGTCCGGGTGCTCTTTGCATCCCCGCCGCATCCGCTTCGCAATTTTTTCGGGTTGGGTAGGAGGGGGAGCGGAGGGGGACCGGAGGGGGGCCGGAGGGGAAGGGTTTATTTTAACAATTATTTTAACAGTTGGCGGACCTGTTCGATGACTTCGTCTTCGCCGCCGTCCTGGTAGCCGGTGTGCTGCCAGACGATTTCACCTTCGCCGTTGAGGATGAAGGTGTGTGGGACGTTGACGACGCCGAGGGCGCGTTTGAGGTCGCTGTTTTGGTCGAGGTAGACTTCGTAGGGCCAGTCGTTGCCGTCGACATGGGGTTTGACGCGGGCTGCGCTGCGGGCGTCGTCGATGGAGATGGCGACGAGTTTGACGCCGGTTTCTTCCTGCCATTCTTCGTAGACTTCCTTGATGTTGTTGAGCTCGCGGTTGCAGGGTTTGCACCAGGTGGCCCAGAAGGAGATGATGACGGGGCGGCCGTCGTTCTGGATGACGGAGGATTGGACGGTCTGGCCGTCGACGGTTTTGAGGCTGATGTTTTCGGGCATCTTGGCGTTTTGGGCCATGAGGCTGCCGGCAAGGGCGATGGCAGCGAGGGCTAATAGCAACTTCTTCATTTTGTATGTCGTTTTGTGTTTTTACACTATATTTGTATGGATAGGGTGGGGTTTATTGCGGAGAGGGCGGTTTGTTCCTGTTCGATGAGTTGTTGTGTCCAGGGGGTGGCTTCGCCGTCGGCGAGGTCGTCGCGGAGCTGGAAGAGGCGGCCGTAGTGGAGGCCGAATTGTTCGTAGGCGGGGTTTCCGAGGGCGCAGGCGGTGGCGAAGAGGCGGGCGGTTTTGCCGTCGATGACCTGCTGGTAGGTGGTGAGTGTGAGGTGTGAAGTGTTGAGTTGGAGGAGTTCGGCTTGGACCATGGAGATGACGGTTTGGTTGATGCGGCGGGTGGCGTCGCGGTCGTCGATTTCGTCGAGGAGGGCCATGATCTGTGCGAGGAGGTAGTCGCCGAGGAGGACGGCGGTGGGGTTGCCGAAGCGCGCGTTGACGGAGGGTTGTCCGCGGCGCTGGAGGTCGTCGTCGATGACGTCGTCGTGGAGGAGAGAGGCGTTGTGGAGCATTTCGACGGCGACGGCGAGGAGGAGTGTGCGGCGGCTGTTGAGGGCTTCGTCGCCGAGGGTGGCGGCGGCGGCCAGTAGGATTCGTGGACGCAGCATTTTGCCGGTGCGGGAGAGGAGAGCGGTCAGCGTGCTGCCGTAGTCCGTAGCGCTGACTGGTAAGGGCTGGCTGCCGACTGCTGCTGTGAGGCGCCGAAGGTATTCGGCGCGGACTTGCTGGAGGTTAGCCTCTAAATTCATTGTAGAGGGTGGCGAGTTTGTTGGAGAGGGGTTTGGAGGCTTTGACGAGGGGGAGCCGGAGGACGTTGTAGATGAGGCCTTGGGCTTCGAGGAGGGCTTTGATGCCGGTGGGGTTGCCTTCTTCGAAGATGGCGTTGATGAGTGGGAGGAGTCGGTTGTGGATGGGGAGTGCGTGTTTGAGGTCGCCTTTGAGGGTGAGGTGGACCATGTCGGCGGTTTCTTTGGGGAGTGCGTTGGCGATGACGGAGATGACGCCGTCGGCGCCGAGTGTGAGGAGTGGGTAGGTGAGTGCGTCGTCGCCGGAGATGACGCGGAATCCTGCGGGGCGGTTGCGGAGGATTTCCATGATTTGCTGGAGGTTGCCGGAGGCTTCTTTGATGCCGATGATGTTGGGGCATTCGCGTGCGAGGGAGAGGGTGGTTTCGGCGGTGAGGTTGACGCCGGTGCGTCCGGGGACGTTGTAGATGACGACGGGGACGGGAGAGGCTTCGGAGACGGCGGTGTAGTGGGCGTGGAGGCCGCGTTGGTTGGGTTTGTTGTAGTAGGGGGTGACGGAGAGGAGCGCACTGATGCCGTCGAAGTTGGTGGCGGCGATGGTGTCGGTGATGCTGCGGGTGTTGTTGCCGCCGAGTCCGAGCATGATGGGGACGCGGCCGGCGACGGTTTCGACGATGAATTCCTGTACAGCGGCGCGTTCGCTTTCGGTCATGGTGGCGGCTTCGGAGGTGGTGCCGAGAGCGACGATGTAGTCGACGCCGCTGGCGACGATATTTTCAATGAGTCCTTCGAGTTTGGTGAAGTCGACGGTTTCCTGGCTGCGGCGGAAGGGTGTGATGAGGGCGACACCGACGCCCGTGAATGAGGGCTGTTTCATTTCTTTATCATGCTAAGGTATTCGATTACGTTGTTGAAGAAGCCTTTGAGTTCGACCTGTCCGTCGCCGCGGATGATGAGGTCGTAGACTTCGGTGGGGTCTTCGGAGGGGGTGGCGTAGACGACTTTGAGGCTGGCGGGGGTGCGGAGCGCGATGTACTGGGAGAAGAAGTTTTCCTGGCCGATGGTGTCGACGAGGAGGTCGTAGTGGCGTTCGACGAAGGGACGAATGATGTCGTTGTTGGGGAGGCCCCAGAAGTTGAAGTCGACACCCTCGCGGCATTTGTAGGTGGCCTGGTGGGTGATGACGAAGTTGAGTTCCTGGCCTTTGGGCTGGAGTGCGATGATGTGGACGGACTTGCCATGGCTTTCCATCACTTTGGTGAAGTGGTGGAGGATGTTCCAGTGCTGTTCGTCGCTGAGACGGCAGATGAGGCCGATGCTTTTGACTTCCTCGATGTTGTCGATTTTCTTGTCGCGCGGAGCGGCGAGGAGGTCGCGGATGACGCGGCGGCGGTGGATGTCTTTGATGAGTTCAAACATATTGTTGGGTTTCAATTATCGAAAAGGGTGTGTTGACGGTAGAGGGTGAAGGAACGGCGGTGGTAGGGAGAGGGACCGTGTTGTTCGATGGCGAGGTAGTGTTCGGGGGTGGGGTAGCCTTTGTTGCGGTCCCAGCCGTAGTGGGGGTATTGCTGGTGGAGTTGGACCATGATTTGGTCGCGGTGGGTTTTGGCGAGGATGCTGGCGGCGGCGATGGAAAGGTATTGTGCGTCGCCTTTGACGATGCATTGGTAGGGGATGTCGGTTTCGTTGTAGAAGCGGTTGCCGTCGATGAGTAGGAACTGGGGTTTTGTGGTGAGTTGCTGGACGGCGAGGCACATGGCGTGGGTGGAGGCGTGAAGTATGTTGAGTTGGTCGATTTCTTCGGGTTCAACGGTGGCGACGGCCCAGGCGAGTGCGGTGGTTTCGATTTCGAGGCGGAGGGTGTCGCGTTGGCGGGCGGTGAGTTGTTTGGAGTCGTTGAGGAGGGGGTTGCGGTAGTCGGGGGGCAGGATGACGGCGGCAGCGACGACGGGGCCGGCGAGAGGGCCGCGGCCAGCTTCGTCGCAGCCGGCTTCGAGGCGTCCTTGTATGAGCGAGGGCTTTAGCATAGGATGGCGGCGATGAAGGTGAGAATCAGTAGGATGTCGAGTATCCAGGTGCGTTGTTTGCGGCGATTGTAGCTGTGGAAGGCTTTTTCGGGCATGAAGAGGTGGAAAGCGCAGAGCGTGAAGGGGACCGCGAAGAGGCGCATGTCGACAGGGAAGTGGAAATCGATGAGGATGATGGCGATGCTGCCAAGGGTGAGTAGGAGGACTGTGGTGGTGTTTTTCTGCCAGACGACGGGGTGTTCGCTGAGATGGCTCCAGAGGGAGATGAGGCTGACGAGGAAGAGGAGGAGGAAGAAGATGTTGCTGCCGATGGAGAGAATTCTTGCGGTGCCGCTGAGTGGGGTGGGGGTGACTGGGGTGTAGTAGGAGCCGCTCCACCAGGGTGCGAGGTTTCCGGAGAGGTAGAGTATAGTGAGCAGGAAGATGTAGGGTGCAGCGAGGCCGAGGATGAGGGCGGCCCAGTCGCGCCAGGAATAGAGCCGGTAGTTGACGACGATGAGGAGGTAGGAGATGAGGAGAAGGAGGGCGGGAAAGTAGAACATGGAGGCGAGGGAGATGAGGGCTGTGGCGGAGCATATCTTGTCGGTGGAGATGGTGAGGAGGGTGGTGCGGAGCATAAGCTGGTGGGTGACGGCGATGGATATGCCGCAGACGAAGATGACGGGGGAGAGTGTGGTGGCGGGTGCGCTGATGATGATGAGGTAGAGTAGTGTGGGGAGCATCGAGTTTTGCGAGACGAGTCCGACGTTGGCAAGGAGGAGGTTGAGCCAGAGGCCTTCGAGGAGGATGAGGATGAGGGCCAGGATGACGGCGAGGCGGGGGAGGGAGGAGAGTGCGAGGTAGAGCAGGTGGTAGAGGACGGCGCTACCGTCGGCCATTGCAGGGGGATGGATGAGGGAGCGCCCCCAGAGCAGCAGGGTGGCTGCTATGATGACGAGTACCTGCACGAGGGTGTTTCTGTTGAACAGCTTAAGCATCCTGGGGGATGTTAAATGTTAGAGGAGGGGGTTATTGCTTGATGAGTTTTGCGATGCGGCTTCCGGCGCGGAGGATGTAGATGCCGCGGGGCCAGCCGGTGACGTAGATGGTGGCTTCGGTGGCGACGGGGAGCTGCATAACTTCACGCCCGTCGATGCCGTAAATATGGAGGGTCTGCGGCTCTCCACAGCCGGTGTTGATGCGGACTTGGTCACAGGCGGGGTTGGGCATGATATGGAAAGGCAGACGGTTCTCTTCGGCGGTCTGGATGCTGACGCGGGCGATGGCGGCGTTGACGGCGTGGAGGGCGTTGATTTTGCCCCAGCCCCAACGGACGCTCGCGCTATCGCGGGCCAGGAGGGGACCCGTCTTGTCGTCATTGCGGGCGGTGGTGCAGATGATGTCCCTGATTTGGTCGACATAGAGTTTGGGATTGGCCTGCAGCATGAGTGCTACGATGCCTGTGACGGCGGGGCTGGACATGGAGGTGCCGCTGAGGGCGGCCCACTTATAGATGGTGGTTCCGTCGTTGTAGGAGAAGGAGGAGATGTAGGAGGAGGTGGTCCATGCGCTGATGGAGGAGATGACGTTGGAGCCCGGGGCGGAGATTTCGGGTTTCTGCATGCCGTTGATGAGTGGGCCGTAGCTTGTGAATTCGGAGTTGCCGCCGGTGAGGCAGTCGCCGTTGGGGCTCCAGGAGTCGGCGTAGTGGGCGGCGACGCTGATGCATTTGGCAGCACAGGCGGGTTCTCCGATGCCGTAGTTGTTGTCGCCACCGGTGAAGTCTTCGAGGTTCCAAGCGCTGAAGGGGGTGCCTTCGTTGCCGGCATGGTTTATCTTGTTGGCGACATTCCAGGCGTGGACGGTGCCGCTTTGGGCGGTGATGAAGAGCTGGAGCTGGAGCGCGAGGTCTTTGGTGACGTCGAGCTGTATGTGCGGGCGGTTGTCGTAGATGTTGGCGTGTTCAATGAGAGCACGGTAGGGGATGCGGATGTCGCCGCATTGGAGAGTGTCGTATACAATGCAGTCGCCGTCCGCGGTGCTGAACATGGGCGAGTGCCACTCACCGTCGGTTCCGAGCATGCGGAATCCCGCCGTGAAATCGTGGCCCTCCTCGCCCCAGATGATGAGCGCCTGTCCGATGGCCTCGGGGGTGTAGTTGTAGTAGGTGGCCACGGTTTTGAGCGTGTCAGTTGCTCCGGAGAAGGTCCGGCTGACGTGGAAGTTCTCGTCGCCGTTGTTGCCGGCGCTGGTGACAAAGGTTACGCCGCGGTTGCTCAAAGAGTCTATAGCCTGACACAGGAGTGAGGTGCCGTCGAGGGTGCTGAAGGTGTACATACCCCAGCTGCTGTTGATTACAAGCCGGCGGGTGCTGTCCTGCGCCACTTTGTGCATCCAGCACACGGCATCCAGCCATTCGGCTTCGCCGAGTCCGAAGGAGCAGAGGAGGAGTCGGGCCCATGGAGCCTGACCGCGGTAGTTTCCGCTGACGCCCCTGCCGGCGGCGATGCCGGTCACATGGGTTCCGTGGGTTCCGTAGCCGTAGAGGTTCGAGGTGTCGCCTTTCGCCTTGTACAGCTTATCGTAGCCGACAAGCTCGGTGCCGTAGTCGTAGCCGGCCGGAGCGGGTCCTTTCAGCCGGAAGTGGTCCCAGATGCGGTCGATGCGCCAGTTGGTGGAGTTCTGTCCGTTGAAGTTGGGGTGCGTATAGTCGAAGCCCCAGTCGGTGATACCGATGTATACACCTTCGCCGGTGAACATCATGCTGTCGGTCACACCCCAGCCGTTTTGCACACTGTCGGTTCGGGTGTCTTTCCTTGTTGCGTTGCAGTCCTGTCCTCCCACACGGTGCGAGATACTGTATTGCAGCACTTCTTTGTCGCGCTCAAGCACACGCAGACTTGCCACCGGCACCGTTAGCGTCACGATGTCGCCCGCCTGGCTACCGATGACTATGCCGGCTTTCTCCAGCATTCCGCGGTTGAATCCGGGAGCCATCTTTGCCAGGAAGCGCACCTCCGTCGCGCCGCTGGCTATTTCTTCGCCGACCAGGGCTTTGGTATCGATGGCGCACTTGGTCATCTGGGCCGAAGCACACAATAAGGTGCTCATTGCTAACAGTGTAAACAGTATCTTCTTCATCGTTTCAGAGGTATATAATAATTGCAAAAATACAAAAAAGGACCGAACTGGCAAAATATTTAACAAAAAAACAGGGCCCGATGATAATCGGACCCTGTTTTGGACAGTCAAATGCTGGCTTTTATCACACCTCCCAGGTGTCGCCGCTGTTGAGCAGGTCGTCCATGCATTTGTATTTGCCATTGGTCATCTGCTCGTCCATCTGCTCCTCGTAGAGCTGGGTGTAGCTGACTTTCTTGACGTTGCGGATAACGCCGAGGGCCACGGGAAGTCCCGAAGCGGGACCCATGTGGGCCAGCATCATGTGGATGCCGGTGTCCTCGGTGGTCTCGTCGTGCACCATGATATCGTCGATGGTGATGCCGTTTTCGCCAAGGGTGACCACCTCGAGCTGGCGGCCGTTAAAGCGCAGACCTTTCTCTTTGTTCTTGCCGAAGAGCATGGGCTTGCCGTGCTCGAGCACGATGGTGCGGTCGTCGCGGACAGCGCGGTCGGTGATGGCAGCATGTGTTTTGTCGTTGAAGATAACGCAGTTCTGCAGCACCTCGGTGACGGAGCAGCCGTCGTGCTTGGCGGCGCGGGTCATGCACTCGGTCGAGAGCTGCGGCACGCAGTCGAGGGTGCGGGCGAAGAAGGTGCCCTGGGCACCCATCACCAGCTCACCCGGGTTGAAGGGGTAGTCGATGGTGCCGAAGGGCGAGGTCTTGGTCACCTGTCCGAACTTGGTGGTGGGGCTGTACTGGCCCTTGGTCAAGCCGTAAATTTCGTTGTTGAAGATGGTGATGTTGAGGTCCTGGTTGCGGCGCACGGCATGAATGAGGTGGTTGCCGCCGATGGCCATGGA
>JAEEGL015461978.1_pt1 | contig 11123 bp, 10 predicted proteins | sample 9134231 | NCBI WGS metagenome assembly JAEEGL01 (sample SAMN16246548, study PRJNA631951) | gut metagenome | biome: gut microbiome; feature: rumen; material: fiber-attached | host: Bos | place: Iran: Karaj | collected 2018-10
GGTTTATTCCGATCCGCTTTTTACCATATAATGGTGATATACAGATCATAGCCCGAAAGGAGTTCCGTGGGCATGTCAGGCGAGAGAAAACACGGAAACAGCAGGAACGCTATGCGTACAGGCATGGTGTTCCTGTCTTTTGTTTTGTTCCTTGCTGCTGCTGCCGTATGGAACCTCAGGAGCGGAAGCGTCAGCATTCCGGTCAGGGAGATAGCCGAGATCCTTTCGGGACGCGGAGATCCGGAAAGCACCGCATACAGCGTCATCTGGAAGATAAGGCTCCCCAGGATAATACTGAGCGCGATACTGGGAGGAGCGCTGTCACTGTCAGGATTCCTGATCCAGACGTTCTTCCGGAATCCCATAGCTGGCCCGTTCGTGCTTGGGATATCCTCCGGGGCGAAGATGTTTCTTGCTATCGCTACGATCGCGGTGAGCGGGCTATTCTCGGATATGCCTGTCTCCGCCACTGTCGCGGCGTCATTTGCCGGGTCTGTGCTCTCACTGCTTATCGTCATCCTCTTCACGGGCAGAGTGAGAAACATGTCTTCGCTGCTGGTCATCGGTATGATGATCAGTTATATATGTTCTGCGGTAACAGATCTTCTGATCAATTTCGCAAATGATTCAGACATCATCAATCTGACTCACTGGTCCATGGGAAGCTTCTCCGCTGCTTCATGGCAGAGCGCCAGAATATCTGCGTTCATCGTGATACCTGCGTTCTTCGCTGTACTGGCGTTTTCAAAACAGATGGAGGCATATTCTCTGGGTGAGGGTTATGCAATGAGCCTCGGAGTCGACATCAAAGGACTGAGGGTGCTTCTGGTACTGCTTACCGGGGTGCTGTCAGCTTCTGTAGCCGCGTTCGCGGGACCTATATCATTCGTGGGGACCGCGGTGCCTCATATCTGCCGTATGATCCTAAAAAGCGAGAAGCCTATACTGATGATCCCCGCATCTTTTTTGTGCGGATCAGTATTCTGCATGCTGTGCGATCTGGCAGCCAGGATGCTGTTCTCTCCCACGGAACTGTCTATCAGTACAGTGACCAGCGCGGTCGGCGCTCCGATAGTGATATGGCTCATGCTGACAAGGAGGAACAGGAATGGCTGATAAGCTGAAGACCGATGCCTCAAGGATCAGCACCGAATCGCTGGCTGTTGGATACGGCGGGATACCGCTTATCCGGGATATCGCGCTGTCTGCTGAAAAAGGCGAGATCATCACACTCATAGGGCCGAACGGATCCGGAAAGACCACGATACTCAGGACGATAGCAAGACAGCTCGCACCGCTTTTCGGGACCATATTCATTGAGGGAAGGAACATGAAGGCCCTCAGCGGCAGAGAGATAGCCAGAGAGATGGCTGTGGTGCTGACTGAAAGGATCCGGCCTGACCTTATGACCTGCTATGAGTTCGTATCCGCCGGAAGGTATCCCTATACGGGAAGGTTCGGTTTGCTCACTGACAGGGACAGAGAAGAGGTGGAACGCGCTCTGAAGCTCGTGAACGCCTATGAGATCTCGGACAGATACGTCTCGGAGATAAGCGACGGTCAGTATCAGCGCATACTGATCGCAAGGGCGGTCTGTCAGGAACCGGACATAATAGTTCTCGATGAGCCCACGTCCTTCCTTGATATAAAGCACAAGAAAGAGCTTCTTGAGATTCTGTCATCAATGGCCAAGCAGAAGGGCGTCTCGGTCCTTATGAGCCTTCACGAGATAGACCTCGCGGAAAGGATCTCCGACCGGATAGTCTGCGTAAAAGGCGACAGGATAGCAGCGTACGGAGCGCCGGATGAGATATTCGCCGGCAGCACTATATCGGATCTTTACGGGATAGATCCCGGCTCATACGATTCACTTCTCGGAAAGCTCGAACTGTCAGCCCCGAAAGGGAATATACGTTGTTTCGTTATAGGAGGAAACGGCACCGGGATCCCGTTCTACAGGGAACTTCAGAAAAAGAACTATGCTTTTGCTGCGGGGATCCTTATGCCTAATGACATAGATGTTTCCGTGGCATCATCGCTTGCCGCCAGAGTTGTCTGCACTGAGCCATTCATGCCGGCGACTGACGGGCAGAGAGAAGAAGCGGAGAGACTGATCGACATATCGGAGGTCGTCGTAATAGCGGGATGTCCGAAAGGAGAATATAACGCAGTCAACAGTGTCCTGGAACAGTACGCGATCAGTAAAGGAAAGACTGTAGTGAGGTCGCTGAGCGGTCTGAGGGAGGTGCTATGAGTCATCCCAGAGTGATTTTTGCCGGAACTTCGAGCGGGAGCGGAAAGACCGCAGCCGTATGCGCCGTCCTGTCCCTGCTGAAGAGAAAAGGCATCGCAGTGAGATCCTGCAAATGCGGGCCGGATTATATAGACCCGATGTTCCACAGGGCGGTACTGGGTATCGCGAGCTCAAACCTCGACCCCTTCTTTTGTAATGGCGATCTTCTGAGGTATCTGGCATGCTCGTGCCCGGAAGATGTTCTGACAGTGATCGAGGGAGTGATGGGATACTACGACGGCACGGGCGAGGACGGCACGGACAACAGCACATATACCGTAGCTTCAGAGACAGAGTCTCCGGTGATACTTGTAGTGAATGCCAAAGGAGCCGCTGTTTCACTGGTGGCTGCGGTGGAAGGATTCCTGAGGTTCCGTCCCGACAGCAGGATAAAGGGAGTCCTTTTCAGCCGTATGTCGGCAATGAATTATAAAAATGTATCGGGACTCATGCGAAAGCGCTTCGGCGATGAGGTGATCCCAGTGGGGTATATCCCGGAACTGCCGGAGGAATGCCTGATCCCTTCAAGGCATCTGGGACTCATAACCGCTGACGAGATAGAGGACCTGTCGGAAAGACTCGGCAGGACTGCGGAACTGTGCAGTGATACGATCGACATCGAAGCGATCCTGGGTATCGCCGCCATGGCAGAAGAGCCGAAGTTTACCGCGCCTGAGATGCCTTCATTCCCGAAGATAAACATAGCCGTAGCAAGAGATGACGCGTTCTGCTTCAGCTACGATGACACGGAATCGCTGTTCAGGAGGATGGGCGCTGATATCGAGTATTTCTCACCTCTTTCCGGGGATACGGTCCCGGCGGATGCGGACGGGCTCATGCTTCCGGGAGGTTACCCGGAACTGCACGCGGAAGAGCTTGAGAGGAACATTTCTTCCCGGGAGAGCGTCAGGGATGCCGTAGAAGGCGGGATGCCGACTATAGCGGAGTGCGGAGGCTTCCAGTATCTCGGAGACGAACTTGCGGGAAGGAAAATGTGTGGGGTGCTGCCGCACAGCAGTTTCAATACGGGAAAGCTGGTCCGCTTCGGATATGTGACCATAACGTCAAAACACGCGGGACTGCTCGGCCCCGAGGGGACGCAGATGAGGACGCATGAGTTCCATTACTGGGACAGCACGGATAACGGCGGGTCATTCCATGCGGTAAAACCCAACGGGAGAAACTGGGATTGCTGCGTCATGACAGACACGCTCTATGCCGGATACCCTCACCTGTATCTGATGTCCTGCATACCCGCGGCAGCTGCTTTCTATAAGAAATGTCTTGAATATAAGAATGAGAGGGGAAAGAAATGATCACCGACCCGAGAGAGATAGAGAAGAGGAGCCTCGAGATAATCGAGAGCGAGCTTACGGTCGACATACCGCAGGAGAACCTTGCGGTCGTGAAGCGCGTTATCCACACCACAGCCGACTTCGATTACGCCGTGAACCTTGCGTTCTCGGAAGGCGCAGTTGAGAAGGCGCTGGAAGCGCTTCGATCCGGATGCGATATAGTGACTGACACACAGATGGCGAAGTCCGGCATCAACAAGGCTGCGGCAGAGAAACTTGGCTGCGCCGTGCACTGCTTCATGAGCGATCCCGATGTAGCCGCAGAGGCAAAGGAGCGGGGATGCACCAGGGCGAAGGTATCGATGGAGAAAGCCGCGAGAGTAGCCGGATCCGGGATATTCGCGATCGGCAATGCGCCGACAGCTCTGATCATGCTTCGTGAGATGATAGAGGAAGGAAGGATATCTCCGAAGCTGGTCGTAGGCGTACCTGTGGGCTTCGTAAATGTCGTCGAGTCAAAGGAAGAGATCATGCGGACAGGAGTGCCGTACATCGTCGCAAGGGGACGTAAGGGCGGCTCCACTGTCGCTGCGGCAATAATCAACGCGCTGATGTATCAGATAACGAGATGATGCAGAGTTTCATAACAAAAGACGGAAAGAGGATGCGCAGAGGATACACTACAGGGTCCTGCGCAGCCGCAGCCGCGAAATCTGCGGCGATGATGCTGCTGGAGGACAGACGGCTAGAGTATGTTCATCTGACTACCCCCGGCGGAGCGGAGCTCGATCTGCCCGTCACCGATATAGTGATGGGTGACGGCTTCGTGTCCTGCGGCATAGTCAAGGACAGCGGCGACGACCCGGACGTCACGAACGGTATAACCGTCTATGCAAGAGTGGAGAAGACGGATCTGCCACATGAGATACTCATCGACGGAGGTGAGGGCGTAGGCAGGGTGACAAAGCCCGGACTGGATCAGCCTGTCGGCAATGCCGCCATCAACTCAGTCCCCCGGCGCATGATGACTCAGGAACTTCTCCAGGTCTGCGAGGACTGCGGATATAACGGAGGACTCAGCGTAATCATATCTGCGCCGGCGGGTGTGGAGATCGCTCAGAAGACGTTCAATCCCAGACTCGGCATAGTAGGAGGGATATCGATCCTGGGCACAACCGGCATAGTTGAGCCCATGAGCGACGATGCCGTTGTTGAGACGATACGCACCGAGCTTTCGATGCGCGCAGCGGAAGGGAAGAAGTCAGTTCTGCTCATAATAGGAAATTACGGCTCCGATTTCATTCAGGACAGTCTCAGGATAGATCCCGAGATCGCGGTGACTACCTCCAACTTCATAGGGGATGCTTTCAGGCTCGCGTCAGAAGCCGGCTTTGCCGATACGCTTCTCATAGGACATATAGGAAAGACCGTCAAGCTTGCGGGAGGCCTGTTCAACACGCATTCAAAGTGGGGCGACTGCAGGGCTGAGATCTTCGCGTCCCATGCAGGCATGTGCGGAGCGTCCCGGGAGACGGTTGCGCGTCTGATGGATTCTGCGATGACCGACGATATGCTCTCCATCCTCGATGAGAGCGGGCTCAGAGAGAAGGTCATGGCCAGCATCATGGATAAGACGGACTATCTGCTGCAGCACAGAACGCTGGGAGCGATGAATACCGCGGTAGTATCCTTCTCAAAGGAATACGGCATACTGGGAATGACAGCGAAAGCTGAGGACATAATGGAAAAGATCAGAAAGGAATACTCGTAAATGGTACATATAGTCGGAGCGGGCTGCGGAGCCCCTGACCTTATCACAATAAGGGGAATGAGACAGCTCGGAGAAGCTGACGTGATCATCTATGCCGGCTCGCTGGTAAACACTGAACTTCTTAAGTATGCGAAAGAGGGCTGTGAACTGTACGACAGCGCCAGGATGACACTGGAAGAGATAATCGATGTCATCAGTAAGGCAGAAGAAGCCGGGAAAACGACTGTCCGCCTGCACACAGGAGATCCGTCGCTCTACGGCGCCATCGGCGAGCAGATGAGCGAACTGGACAGACTGGGCATAGACTACGACATCACACCCGGAGTCAGTTCCTTTGCCGGAGCTGCCGCCGCGCTCAAAGCCGAATATACGGTCCCTGATGTATCGCAGACTGTCATAATCACCAGAGCAGCAGGCAGGACACCTGTTCCGGAGAAGGAGAATCTCATTTCTCTCGCTTCACACGGAGCGACTATGGTGCTGTTCCTCAGCACCGGACTGCTGGAGAAGGCAACTGCCGAGCTGACTGAGGGAGGATACAGCCCAGATACTCCCGCTGCCATCGTATATAAGGCGTCGTGGGATGACGAGAAGGTCTGCCGCTGCACGCTGGCAACGCTCAGGGAGACTGCAGAGAAGAACGATATCACAAAGACTGCTCTAATCGTCGTCGGAAAGTTCCTGGAAGAAAGCAATACGAGATCGCTGCTTTACGATCCGGGATTTTCGACGGAGTTCAGGGAGGCGCAGAAATGACATACGGCATCTTCTGCTTTTCAGATGCGGGAGCCGGACTGGCTCTCCGGCTATGCGAGATGCTGAGACTGGATACCTGCGACGTGCATTCGACCGCGAAATATGCTGAAAAGTACGGCTTCACCGCACACGTCAGCATATCTGCCGATATGGGAGACCTGTTCCGCGGGAAAGACGCGCTGATCTTCATAGGAGCGGCCGGGATAGCGGTAAGGTCGATCGCCCCGCATGTCGTGAGCAAGGTCTCCGATCCTGCGGTCATAGTTATGGACGACAGAGGCAGGTTCGTGATCTCACTGCTTTCAGGACATATAGGCGGAGCCAACGAGCTCGCGAGGGGGATCGCAAAGCTCATCGGAGCCCAGCCGGTAATCACGACAGCTACGGACGGAGCAGGGAGATTCTCCTGCGACGCATGGGCGGTGACACATGACTGCGCGATCTCGTCCTTGGCGGCTGCCAAGGACGTTTCCGCGGCTATACTCACTCAGGACGTGCCCGTCACATCGGAGTATCCGCTGCCGGAAGAGCTTCCGGCTGGCCTGGCGGCTTCTGGTTCGGGAGAGATCGGGATATTTATCGGAATACATAAAAGAGAGCCTTTCTCAAGGACTCTCAGACTGATGCCGCGGTGTGTGACTCTGGGCATCGGATGCAGGAAGGACATATCTGCCGAGAGCGTGATGGCGGCTGTGCATGCGGTGCTGGACCCGGAGGATATAGACATTAGGGCTGTCGGAACGATCGCCTCGATTGTTAATAAGAAAGACGAGGCAGGACTGCTTGAAACGGCGCGTGTACTCGGAGCCAAAACTGTATTCTACACTGCTGATGAACTCAATGCAGTGCCGGGAGAGTTTGACGAATCCGATTTCGTAAGAAAAACGGTCGGCACCGGAAACGTGTGCGAGCGCGCGGCGGTGCTTGCCGGAGGAAGACTGATCATAAAAAAGACAGCCGTCAACGGGGTTACCGTGGCGGTGTCAGTACAGGAGCGGAGGATAGAGTTTTGAAAAAGCTTATAGTTGCGGGTATCGGAGCGGGAAACTACGACGGGCTGACCGTCGCAGCAGTCAAGGCGCTGGAAGGCGCCGACCTCATAGTAGGATATACGGTCTACTGCGACCTTATAAAGCCGTATTTCCCGGATAAGGAATTCGTATCCACTCCCATGATGAAGGAGATAGAGCGCTGCAGGATCGCGCTGGAGCATGCCACTTCCGGAAAGCTGACGGTCATGATCTGCAGCGGAGATTCCGGGATCTACGGAATGGCGTCGCCCGTGCTGGAATTGGCCGGAGAGTACAGCGTTGATGTGGAGGTCATACCCGGGGTCACCGCCGCGGCTTCAGGCGGGGCGCTTCTCGGATCGCCGATCACCTGTGACTTTGCGGTGATAAGTCTGTCGGATCTGCTCACACCCATGGAACGCATAGAGAAGAGGCTTGAGGGCGCTGCTATGGCGGACCTCTGCATCGTGCTCTACAATCCTTCCAGCCGGAAGCGCGCAGATTATCTGCAGCGCGCGTGTGACATAGTGCTGAAGTACCGCGGTGCCGAAACGGTGTGCGGAATAGCGAGAAACATAGGAAGAGATGGCGAGAGCAGCACCGTCCTGACCCTGGGCGAGCTCAGAGATACTCCAACGGACATGTTTACCACGGTTTTCATCGGCAACACCGAGACAAAGGTCGTAGACGGGCACATGGTGACGCCCAGAGGATACAGGAATGAGTGAGAAGATCTGCATATTTGCAGGGACGACAGAAGGCAGGAAACTGGCTGAGCTGCTCAGGGAAAGCGCTGAGCTGACTGTCTGTGTCGCAACAGAATACGGAGAGGTGATGCTGGAAGGGATAGAAGGCATCGCCGTGCGTACGGGAAGGCTGGATGAGAATGAGATGGAGCAGATGTTCCGCGAGGAAAGCTTCAGCAGGATCATCGACGCCACGCATCCGTATGCTGACATAGTGACCGGGAACATTGCGTCTGCCGCAGAGAAAGCAGGCATTCCTGTAATCAGGATACTGCGCGAAGGAGATAAACATATCGCGGATGCTGTCTATGTGGCATCCGTCGCAGAAGCAGCTGAGTACCTGTCTGAGCATGACGGCAAGGTCCTTCTGACAACAGGTGCCAAGGAGCTGGCTGCATACTCAGGGCTCGATATGACGAGAGTATGGGCGAGAGTCCTGCCCTCTGCAGCATCGCTGGAAGCCTGCCTTCAGGCAGGAATCCCGACAGCCCATATCATAGCGGCGCAGGGACCGTTCTCAAGAGAGATGAATGCGGCGCAGCTCAGGATGATCGGGGCGGATTACATCGTTACCAAGGCGTCAGGAAGAAACGGCGGCTTCGATGAGAAGATAGAGGCAGCGGCCGATGCCGGCGCTGTTGCGGTGATAATAGGGCAGCCTCCCCAGCTGAGGGGGATGACCCTGGACGAAGCAGTGACAGAGCTCGGCAAAGAACTGTCCCTGCCCGCAAGGAAAGTATCTATAGTCGGCATAGGCCCGGGCAGTCACGAACTGATGACCTACGCAGCCAGGACCGCTCTCGAGGAATGCGATGCAGTCATAGGAGCATCGTCAGTTGCCTCTATGACCGGTACCAGAAAACCTGTTTTCAGTGAATTCCTTCCCTCAGGTATCCTGAAGGTGCTTGATGAGAACCCTTCCCTCCGCAGCTTCGCAGTCGTTATGAGAGGCGATACGGGATTCTTCAGCGGAGCAAAACGCCTGGCGGATCAGCTGAGCGGCTTTGACGTGACTGTGATCCCGGGGGTATCTTCGGTGTCTCTCCTTGCCGCGAGGCTCGGCGTAAGCTGGGACGATGCTGAGCTCATCAGCATGCACGGCAGGGACCAGAACATTGCGGTCCTGACCGGAAGGAACAGAAAAATGTTCGTGCTGTGCGGAGGAGACAATACTCCGGAAGCAGTGTGTGCCAGACTTGAAAAATACGGATTCGGGAATGTCGACGCGGCTGTAGGCGAAAACCTTTCATATCCGGAGGAAAAGGTGACAAAGGGAAAGGTGTCCGAACTGGCCGGTATGAAGTTCGACTCCCTCTCTGTGCTCTACCTTGAGAATGACAGGGCTTCGAAGCGCCTGAGGACCGGGATACCGGACAGTGAGTTCACGCGTTCAGATGTCCCTATGACGAAATCCGAGATCAGGGCAGTGTCGCTTTCCAAGCTTCAGCCTGAGAGCGATTCGGTTATCTGGGATGTCGGGTCCGGAAGCGGGTCCGTCTCAGTGGAATGTGCCATGGCAGCATATAACGGGAAAGTATATGCGGTGGAGAAAGAAGAGGATGCCGCGGAACTCACGGGCAGAAATGCTGTCCTGTTCGGGACAGACAACATAGAAGTGATAAGAGGCACGGCTCCGGACGCTCTGGCTGACCTTCCCGCACCGACGCATGTGTTCGTGGGAGGAAGCGGTGGAGGGCTGGAGAAGATCATAGCCGTATGCCTGAGCAAGAACCCGGAAGTCAGGATCGTTGTAAATACAGTTACTCTTGAGACTCAGGCGGAAGTGCTGGAGTGCGCAAAAAAGTTCGGCTTCAGTTTCTTTGAGACCGTTTCACTGAGCGTCGCGCGTTCCAGAAAAGCCGGCAGATACAATATGATGCTGGCCCAGAATCCGGTCTGCGTGTTTACGATGCAGGGAGGGAAAGTCGGTGAATGACCGTTTTGTTCTTCAGACGCTTGCGATCCTGACGGGATTCGTGATCGACTGGTTCATAGGTGACCCGTACAGCCTTCCGCATCCCATCGTGGGGATCGGGAAGCTGATAGCGTTTCTTGACAGAAAGCTGAGGATCGGGAACGGAGACAAACGAGACATACTGAGAGGAGCGCTGACTGCGGTCATCGTGGTCCTTGTGTCTACAGCGGTCCCCGCACTGGTCCTTGAACTGATGTGGAGGATACATCCTGCCGCCTACTTTGCAGTGAGCAGTGTGATGTGCTTTCAGATGCTGGCCGCAAGGCAGCTCGTCATCGAGAGCAGCAAGGTGCAGAAGGCGCTGGAAGCTTCCGACACCGAAGCAGCAAGAAAGGCTGTCGCGAACATAGTAGGGCGCGATACCGATGTGCTGGATGATAAAGGCATCTGCCGCGCAGCAGTGGAGACCGTGGCGGAAAACGGATCAGACGGGGTCGTCGCTCCGCTGTTCTGGATGTTCCTGTTCGGAGCAGCAGGCGGATTCTTTTACAAATCAATTAATACGATGGACTCGATGCTGGGATACAAGAATGAGAAATACCTGTATTTCGGAAGGGTACCAGCAAAGACGGACGATATCGTCAATTACATACCGGCAAGGCTCGCAGGCCTGCTGATGATCGCGGCGTGCCCGTTCCTTCATCTTGATACGAAGAACGCCTGGAAGATATTCCGCCGCGACAGATACAAGCACGCCAGCCCGAATTCCGCGCAGACGGAATCCGCGTGTGCCGGAGCACTGGACATAAGACTTGCAGGAGACGCGGTCTACGGCGGAGTAGTTCATAAGAAGGAGTATATCGGAGATCCAATAAGGGAGATCGAACCTGCGGATATAAAGAGAGCGAATGATCAGATGTATCTCTCATCCGTGTTCATGCTGACAGTGGGTCTTTTGATAAGGATCGGAGTTCATCTTATATGTACCTGAAGCAAAAGAATCCCCACGGCGGGGACATTTACTCACATGACATACTGCTGGATCTTTCATCCAACATGAATCCGGAAGGAATGCCGAAGGAAGTCGCGGAGGCTGTCCGCAGCTCTGCAGAGAAATTCGGAGTATACCCCGATCCGTATTGCAGAAGGCTGAGAGAAGCCATCTCTGCTGCGGAGAAAGTGCCGTATGACAGTATCATCTGCGGAAACGGCGCCGCGGAACTCATTTACTCCTACGCTTACAGCCTTCCGAAGGACCGCCCGGCTCTCATAGTATCACCGACATTCAGTGAGTATGAGGCAGCGCTGAGCGCTGCAAGCATCGGCACGGTCAGTTA
>JAEEGL016276875.1_pt1 | contig 11123 bp, 10 predicted proteins | sample 9134231 | NCBI WGS metagenome assembly JAEEGL01 (sample SAMN16246548, study PRJNA631951) | gut metagenome | biome: gut microbiome; feature: rumen; material: fiber-attached | host: Bos | place: Iran: Karaj | collected 2018-10
CGATGCCGGCGCCAACGGCCATGCCGAGGCACATGCCCAGGATCATGCCGGAGTTGGCCTCCTTCTTTTCGGTCTCGGGCTGCTCCGCCTGTTCGGGCTGCTCCCGCAGCGTATCCTTCCTCTCATCTTCCATCACGCTTCGCCTCCCAGCACGTTTTCGCCGTTCTCCACCAGCTCCTTGAGCCGGTCCAGTTCCCAGGTCAGGGCTTCCCGGCCCTTGTCCGTCAGGGCATATTCCTTGCGGCGGCTGTCGTCCGCCCCGGGCACGCTCCGGATCCAGCCCTTGTCCAACAGCCCGTTGATGGCCCCGTAGAGGGTCCCCGCCGCCAGCTTCACCCGGCCTTGGCTCATGCGCTCCGTTTCCTGCATGATGCCGTAGCCGTGCTTGGGGGTGACCAGGGACAACAGGATGTAGTACACCGCCTCCGTCAGGGCCGCCTGTGTGTTCATACCCTCGCCTCCTTTATCGGTCGCCGTTATATCGGCTGTCGTTATATCGTGGTTAGAGTATATCGCCATCCGATATATTTGTCAATACCTTTTTTGCAAAAAAAAAGCTCGCTCCGTCGGGCGAGCCGGTCTTTCACCATTATTCTCCCTGCTTAAGGCAGGAGTACATATTGATCCGCTTTCGGACGAATCCGCATCTTGCCGCGGTGCGCATGGACCCCGTATTGTGCGCCGCATGCGCCCAGACGGGCTTTTTCCCTTGTGAAACGATTTCGTTGCACATCCTACCCACGAGCGCCGTGGCGATACCACGTTGTCGATAATCAGGATGGACTTCCACGCCGATATCGACCTCCTTGGAGCAGAGCGCCGCGGAGAACGCTGCCCCGCAAAAGGCACCGCGCTCGAAAACGACGTAGCCGAAGCCATCCTTCAGGAACCGCTCCTCCTCCCAGGAAAAGGCAGGCACGATCCGACCCGTTATCCGGTGCAGATTGTCTTCGTCGATCCGCTGGATATCGATCTTTGTATGCGCCACGCGCCGGGTCCCCCCGCCCGCGTATTCATACTCGATCCGATCCGCGATCCGGTACCCTCTTCGTATCAACCAATCCTTCGCAAAAGCGTCGTCCGTGATAAGGACCATGCGCCTCTTGCTTTGATGGCAGATATCCGCCGTAATCTCCTCCAGGAGGCTTTCGGTCACGGCCCCGGAAATGTAGGCGAATCCGCAATAGTGCCAGAAAAGCACGCTCCTGGGCGTCTCAAGGGCATCCACATATATGGCCCCGGATTGCCTTCCTTCAGTGATCGAAAGCGGGTACACCCGATTGCAGGGGGAACGGTTCGCCCACGAAATGAATTGTTTATACCGGATCGGTTCTATCTGGACCATTGACTTTCTTTTGACCGTTCAACAGGGGGATCATCTCTTCCCCCGGCGGATCAAGACCACCACCAGAGCGATCATAAGCCCCGCCGCCAGAACGGTGGCCAATGTCAGGATCAGCAGGACCAGGTTCATCCCGGCGTCGTCGGCTGCTTCCGGCACAAAGGTGGACACAGGCTGCGGCGTTTCTGTCAAACCGGAGGCTTCGGTCTCGATCTTATCCACCACGGGCTGCATGGCCGTCGGCTCCGGCGTGGGAACGGCCGTAGCGGTGGGCTCCGGTGTAGGTTCGGGCGTGGGCGTAGCCGTCGGCTCCGGCGAGGGCGTCCAGGTGCTCTCCTCCAGCCAGGAGACGCCTCCCTTCTCCTCTGTGTAGACGGCTTCAATGACGTAGTTGCGGCGGATCTTCACGCCGGTGAGATCCACGCTCCAATATCCTTTCCTGGCGTCCGGATCGTTCCGCACAGCCGGAGGCTCCACGGTGCCGTCCAGTCCCACTGACAGCTTCTGGTTCACGCCGTACGCGTCCACATACACCACCTGATAGCGGGTATAGGTCTCCACCGCCTTGGCGAAGAAATCCGGCCAGCTGTCCCGCGGCGCATGATAGGTATGCCAGAACTTCATGTTCTTGTTGGGCTGGGCGGTGTTGTAAAAGGCCCCGTCCATGTTCCACACATCACAAAACAGGGAATAGGTCTTGAAGTCGTGCTTCTTATAGCCGATGCCGCCCGTATCCGCAGCGGATTCCGCCACGATGTATCCGTCGCTGAGGCCGTCTCGGTTATCGTCGTACTTGTCGATGAGCACCATCTCGTGGTGGGTCCGGGAGGTCAGAATGTCCCCGGCCAGGCCGGAATAGGACCTGGCGCGCTTGCTGGTCTTTCCCAAAATGCCGCCCGCGTCTCCTTGTTTGTTGGTATAGACCGTGTTGACGCCAGCCAGCCGAAAGGCGTAGTGGACGAAGCCCGAGCAGTTGGTGCCACCCTCCACATCCGCTCTGGTTCGGCCATAGTAAACGTCCTGATCGTGCTTGCTGCTGCTGTACTCATAGCCCCAATCCGGATTAAGATACCAGCTCTTTTCCCGGAAAGGATAGTTGCCGTAGCTAAAGAAAGGAATCTGGATGCCCATGCCTTGGAAATAGGAGATCTGGGTCATGACGCCCACCACCACGCCTTCCCGGGTGAAGGCTCCGGCCTTGGCCATGCCCTCGGCGATGATGGTGTTGACCTCCTCCACAGAGCTGCCGTGCTCCGGCAACCACTTGCTCAACTTCTTCTTGGGGTTTTTTGTGTTTTGGCGAAGCAGGTAGGTATGATAGTAGTCCTGAGGCAACTCGATTTTGGTGGGGCCATAGGTGCGGCCTTCGGTATCCCGGACCCAGAAATAGTAGGTGTCGGGCCATTTGGTCATTCGAAGGACCAGATCGGACGTTGGCACCCAATCGTAGTTGTTCGCCGCTGGCTCCTTGTCAATGACACCAAAGTAGTATCCAGCCATGCGGCAATTCCGTGCCCGAAGCTCGATATTGATGATGACGCCCTGCTCGATGGAAACGTCCACCACCTCCAGCAGGGGCTCCTCCTGGGTCCAAAACCCCGGATCCGGCGTGCTCTGCGCCCAACCCGCCGTCGGCACAGCCAGCAATATAAGGATCAGTATATAGATAAAACAGCGCTTCACGGACGTTTCTCCCAAATATAGTAAAAGATAGTATATCACCATCCTCGTCCTTTGGCAACCGCCCCACGACGATTCTTGACGGGGCAGACAAATCATGATATGGTTACACATAAGAAAAAGAGGAAACGAAAGAAATGTGCAAAAGGATACTGAGTCTTTTTCTGTTGCTTTTGCTTCTGCTACCGTCGGTCAGAACAGCTCAGGCAGCGGGAAACAACGCCATACTCAACAGCCAATGCAGCCTGGACTGGAAAGGCTTTTGCAATCATCCCAACCAGCTCAGCGACAACCGTTATAATACCGGCGTAGACCTGAAGAACGGCAGTCAGGGCGGCATCTATTGGACGGCGGACGTGCCCGTGGGCATCGTCTACTGGGAATGGATCATCCCCCCCGATGAATGCCGCTACACCTTCTACGACAAGGACAAACAGCCCATCAGCGCCAGCGTCCGCTATCGGGAAGGCGATCGGGGGTACCTCACCGTGCCCGAGGGGGCCTATGGGGTGACCATGGAAGTTGTCAAGGGCCATGACGGCGGCAAATGTCGGCTGACGGAGTGGCACGTGTACGACGCCGAGAACGTGCCGGAGAACATCCACCTGTGGGAGATGGCCCCGGACAAGTGCGATATCATGCTGGTGTCCGCCCATTCCGACGACGAGCTGGTCATGATGGGCGGCATCGTGCCCACCTATGCGGGGGAACGGGGCTTCCGGGTCCAGGTGGTGTACTGCTATGTGCCCGAGGGTGAGGAATACCGCCACGCTGAAGCTCTCAACGGCCTGTGGTACAGCGGTATGCGGACGTTGCCTGTCTTCTTTGTCACCAACCGAGAGGACGATCAGAAACATCGCTACCACTTCGCTGAAAAGCTCACCCGAGAGATCCGTCGTTTCAAGCCGGAAGTGGTCATCACCCACGACATCGATGGCGAATATGGAAACCCAGGCCATAAGCTGGTGAGCCGCAACTGCCGGGAAGCGGTGGAGGCGGCGGCCAACGAAAAAAAATTCCCCGATTCCGTAGCGGAATACGGCACCTGGCAGGTGAAAAAGGTCTACCTCCATCTATACAAGAAGAACCCCATCGTCATGGACTTCGATACGCCCCTGTCCGCTTTCAACGGACAGACCGCTTTCGAGAACGCTCAGGCAGCCTATGGCTTCCATAAATCCCAGCGGAGCGACTGGCTCAAACAACTCAAGTCCAACCGCTACGATTGCCGCAAATACGGTCTCTATTCCACCACCGTGGGGGAGGATGTGGAAAAGAACGACTTTTTGGAGAACATCCCCCCGGAGTGCCTGTCCAACTACGTGGCGCCGGAGCCCACGCCTACGCCGGAATGCACTATGACACCGGAGCCCACGGCGGAGCCTACGCCTGAACCGACCCCGGAGCTCACTACGGAACCCACGGCCGCCCCCACCACAGAGCCTATCCAGGAACCTGAGATCGTCGCTGAGGCAACGCCTCCCCAGGCGGACCCCGTCATTGCCGAGACGCCTGCCCCCGCCTCCACAGCCGTTCCTGTTTCCAGTGCAGACGGCTTCCTGGTAACGGTCCTGCTCATTGCCTTTGTTCTCCTGGCCCTGGGCTTTATCGCCGCCATCGCGGTGGTTCTGATCCGGCGGAAGAAATGATCTCTAACACATGAAAAAGCCCCGCGTAACGGGGCTTTTTTGTGTGTAGTCTTATTTCTTGAGGGCGTCGCGGATCTCGGTGAGGAGCTTCACTTCCTCGGAGGGCTCCGGCGCGGGGGCGGGCTCCGGCGCGGGGGCGGGCTCTTCCTTCTTGCGGCGGAGCTTGTTCATGCCCTTGACCATCAGGAAGATCACGACGGCGATGAGCAGGAAGCTGACGATATTCTGGATGAAGTTGCCGTACCTGATGGCGGCTTCCTCGATGCCGGCGGCCTCGTCGGCGGCCCGAACGACCAGCTTCAGCGTGGTGAATTCCACACCGCCGAAGAGCAGGCCGATGACGGGCATCAGCACGTCGTCTACGAGAGACTTGATGATGGCGGTGAAGGCGCTGCCCATGATGATGCCGACGGCCATATCCATCACGTTGCCGCGGGTGATGAACTCTTTGAATTCAGCTGCGATACCTTTTTTCTTTTCCATGATTGTATATCTCCTTGCCTTGGAATATGATTCATTATACCACCCTCCCTCCCCTTTGGCTATACCTTTTTGCGGACGGTCCGCTACTTTACCTACGAATTTTGACAGAAATTTGTCGATCGTGATTCAATTTTGACGATTAGCACTCTCCTATTGACAGTGCTAAAAAGGTGAGTATACTGTGCATTGTAAGGAAACGAACGGGGCATGATACGAAAGGAAAGGCCCCGGGTGATCATGAAAAATGATCGCTGGGAACAATGGAAGATCAGAAAGGAAGTGTTACCTATGTTGCCCAGTATTTTCGGAGAAAACCTGTTGGATGATCTTTGGCGGACCGATTTTGATCGCGACTGGATCAATATGGACCGGGAGCTCTACGGCAAGCATGCCAAGAACCTGATGAAGACCGATGTGCGGGAAGGCGAAAGCGGCTATGAGATGGCCATCGAACTGCCCGGCTTCCAGAAGGAGGATATCAAGGTGGATCTCAAGGACGGCTACCTCACCGTCACCGCCCAGAAGAACCTGAACAAGGAGGAGCACAAGGGCAAGAAGATCCTGCGCCAGGAGCGCTACAGCGGTTCCTGCAGCCGTACCTTCTACATCGGCGACGTGAAGGCCGAGGACGTGAAGGGCAAGTACGACGCCGGCGTCCTGACCCTCGAATTCCCCAAGGAGGACCAGCGGAAGCTGGAGGAGAAGCGCTCCATCGCCATCGACTAAAAAACGAACCAAAACGCAGCGGCGCCGCCCTCTCGGGCGGCGCTGTTTTGTTATTGTTATCTGATCAGATCAGAAACTGAACAGGGATACTTTCAGGCAATACAGGAGCAGCAGGTGGAGGGGATAAAAGAGGTAGAAGGCGTATTGGAGGGCCTTTCCTCGGATAAAGCCTCGCTCTCCGTTGTAAAAAGCGATGGGCACGAAGGCCAGTCCCGCCTGCCAGGTGGCGCTCAGATACCCTGCGCCGATGACGGCCCGGGAGATGGGCCGCTCCCGCAGCAGATACAAAAGCAGCACGAAGCCGAAGCCCTTGATGCCGTAGTCGCAGCGGGACACCAGGGCCACCAGGAACAGCCCCAACAGGGACAGCAGGAGCTTTCCCCCATGCCCCTTGAACTTTTCCAAAGCCCACAGGCCCAGCACGCCCAGGCACAGGGTGATGAACACGTTCTGATGGGTCCATTCCAGGACCTTGCCTTTGAAAGCGAGATCGAAAGGCACCTCCGACAGCAGGGCGAAGACCCCCAGGCGCAGGGCGTAGCGCCGCCGGTCATGGGTGTGCAGGAAGCCCTCCACCAGTAAAAAGGCGAACAGGGGGAAAGCCACCCGCCCCACCAGGCGCATGAGCTTATAGAGGGTGACCGCCCTTCCCAACACGGTGAACAGCACGTTCTGGGGGCAGCGGCTCACGATCACCGCCCCCGTGTGGTCGATCAGCATGAAGATCACCGCCAGGAGCTTGAGGGCGCTGCCGTCCAGCACCCGCGCTTTCTCCGGTATAAGCCTTGGTTCCATACGTTTCGTTCCTTTCCTGCGTTCTCGGCACGGGCATGGGTCACCGCTTGCGGCAGATGTACAGGAGGTGGCTGGAAAGACCCAGCAGCTCCCGATCCTGACAGTGGCGCAGGTGGTAGGCGGCGAAGGCCTTGAAGTCCTCGTCGGAGAGATGGAAGTCCGTCCGCCCTTCAGCCAGCTCCAGCGCCCCGTTGGCGGAGACCAGGGCGGCAGGTTCCACGGCTTTGCCTGTGAACAGGGCCTCTATCTCCGGCACGGTATAGCCGGTGAAACACTGCTCCGGAAAGTGGCGGAGGGTCATGAGATCCTCCTCGAAGTTCTCCTCAAGGCCCGCCCGGACGGTATGAGGCTCTGCCTGCAGGTAGTTGTCGTAGAGGATGGCGTGGACGGACAGGAACGCCGCCATAAGCACGCCGCCGGGTCGGGTGACCCGAACGGCTTCACTGAGGGCCCGGTCCACGTCGCTGCGGGTATACAGATGATAGAGCGGCCCCAGGCATAGCGTGAGATCAAAGGAATCGTCCTCAAAGCGGGAGAGGTCCAGAGCGTCCCCCTGGACGACCATGAGATGGGGCACCTTCCTGCCCTTTTCCCGCAATATCTCCACATTCTTCTCCACCAGCTCCAGGGCCGTCACCTCGTACCCTTCCCTGGCCAGGGTCAGGGAGTAGGCGCCGGTGCCCGCCCCCAGCTCCAGGACGGAGCAGGGCTCGGGGGCATACCGGTCGATGCAGCTCATGGTGGTGAGGTATTCCAGCTGCCCGTGGCGGCTGCGGGCGAGGCGGCCGTCCTCCCCGCCTGCGCCGTAGATGCTCTCCAAGACCTCGGTGCGCTTATCCATGGCCTTAACCCACGGGCTACTCGACGTCGTTGGTCAGGGGCACATCGATCAGCATGTTGCCCGTGCCGGACATGACGGTGGGAAGCTTGCCGTCCCACTTGGCCACGGTCTGGTATTTGATAAGCAGCTCCGAAATGGATTCGGTGATGATCCGGTTGGACTCGGCGTTGGCTTCCGCCAGGGTCTTAATCTCCTTGGCCTCCGCCTCGGCGGCGATGACCCGCTTCTGAGCCTCGGTGTTGGCGATGACAAGGGCCTGCTCCTGTTCGGTGCGGGTCTTGATGAGGTTTTGCTCCGCCACCTGCTTGGCCTCCACGGCGTTGATATACTCCTCAGAGAAGTCCCAGTTGATGATGTTCAGCTCGTTGATGAAGATGCCGTAGCTGTTCAACTTCTCATTGAGACCGTCGTCCAGGAGCATGCTCACCTCCGCCCGGCTGCTCACAAGCTCTACGGCGGTATACTTGGCGGTGACTGCCTTCAACACCTCGTTGACGGCGGGGGTGATGAGCACCTCCTCAAAGGCCATGCCCACGTTCTTATAGAGGGTCTGGCTGTTCTCCTTGCCCACATGATAGTTAACGGCCACCACGGTGGTAATGGTCTGCAGATCCTTGCTGAAGGCCTCGGTGTTCACGTCCAGCTTCACGATCCGGTTGTCCACCACCACGATCTTCTGCACGAAGGGCACCTTGATATGAAGCCCCTCCTGAAGGACCACGTCCTCCACCTTGCCGAAGGTCAGAGCGACGCCCGTGTGGCCCGCGGGGATCACCACGAAGCTGGAGCTCAGCAGGATGACAACGAAGATAGCCAGGATGATCACCCCTGCCAGTTTCAACGGGGAAAAGTTGCCCGCTTTATCTTTGAACATGCGTATATCCTCCTCATGCTTGCAGGTTTGATGAACAGTTTACCCTGTTTTCCGCAAAAGCGCAATCTTTTTTCCACAAAAATACAGGGCCGGACAGACCCGGCCCTCGTCTGTGCGCCATGCTCAACGGAATGCGGCATGGCGCAGATCGTCCTGCTTATTCCTTGGTCAGTTGGAAATCGTCGAAGGTGCCCCAGCCCCGGGCCTGGCATTGAACGTATACCCCCACCGTGATGGCGCCGGAGGCGCAGGGGATGTGCTCGATGACGATCTCCTGCCAGTTAGCCCAGCCCCGGAGAGTGACGGGCGCGGTATAGGTCTTGCCATCGGCGATGACATAGAGGTGGATGTCCGCATTGGCGCCCACCTCGTCGCCCTGGGCCTGAACGCTGATCCGCCAGTTGCCCTGAGGAAGGTCCGTGACGGTCTGCTCACACTGGAAGCGCAGCGGCGCGGAATCCCAGAAGTGGAGGGCCACCTCCCCGGAATAGGCGTCCTCGACCCTCACCTGGAAGTCCCCCTGCTCCCGATTGGTCAGGGACTTGATCTTCCACATGGATCGATCCTCGTCCTCAAAGCTTGGGTTGGCCAGAAAGTTCTCCTCCACCACGTCCACATGGCAAATAGCTTCGAGTCCTTCGGCCTGGCCGTGGACGACGAACTCCCCAACCGTTTCCGTGCTCACCGTCTGGACCTCGGCTTCGTTCCATGCCACCTCCCGTTCATCCCGGGAGCCGTCGGTAAAGATCACCGGCACGGTGTCCGGCAGGGCGACGCTCTCCCCCACCCGCAAGGTCAAGAAGGCGGCGTCCAGCGCGTCCGGCACAGGCGGAACCCGGTTGCCGGTCCGCATAAGGCCGAAGGTCTTCAGGGATTCCAGCGGATTCCCCTCAAAGTCGAACAGGGCCATGTTGTCGCAGGCGCTTCCGCCGTAGTATTGGCCCGCGTCCTTGGGGTCGTAGGCCCCGGCGAAGCTGGTGGCCCAGCCGCTGCCGTACTGCTCCCACAGGGCGCTGCGGGCTTCACGGGTGTCGCCGGGCACGGGGATCCAGCCCGCCTCCCAGTAGAAGACGCCGATGGCCCCATCAACGGAGGCCACCGTGGCCGCCACGTCCCGGATCTCCCGGCTCTGGCCCTGGACGGTGAAGGGGTAGATGGATTCATAGCCGTTGCCGGGGCCGGCGCTGTTGCCGCTGTCGTCCCCGTCGGCGTCCGTGTAGATCCACTGGGTCTCGGCCACCATGACCCTCTTGCCGGTCCGTTCCGCCACGGCGGCCAGCGAATCCCTCAGGTTCTCCAGCGTGCCGTGCCAGAAGGGGTAATAGGAGGTGGCGAACACATCGTAGTCCACGCCGCCCCGGATCAGATCATTGGCCACGTCGGCGTGCCAGGGCGACGGCTCCGAGTAGTGGATGGCGATCAGTATGCTGGGGTCGAAGGCCCGGACCGCCTGGGCTCCCGCTCGGAAGAGGGCGCACATGTCGGCCCAGTCGGATTCCCCGCAGATGCCGTTGTTGGTTTCGTTTCCCACCTGGACCATGCCGATGTCCGCCCCGGCATCCCGGATGAGCCGCAAGCTTTCGGTGGTGTAGGCCTTGATCCTCTCCGCCTTCTCCGCCACGGTGAGCCCCGCCCAGGCCTTGGGGACCATCTGCTTGCCGGGGTCTGCCCAGAAGTCGGAGTAGTGGAAGTCCACCAACAGCTTCATGCCGTATTTCGCCGCCCGGGCGCCGATCTCGGCCGCCGTGGCCGCCGTGCAGTTGCCGCCGCCATAGCCCCGGCCCTCGCTGTCGAAGGGGTCCACCCAGACCCGGACCCGGACGCAGTTCACGCCGCTGTCCGCCAGGGTCTTGAGCATATCCTGCTGTTGGCCGTCGAAGCCCTTATACACCACGCCGCTGGCTTCCTCGCTGATGAGGCTGGAAACGTCCGCCCCCAGGATGAAATCCTCCGGCAGGTTTTCGACCTGCTCCACATACAGGGTATCGGAGGTCAGGGCGAGGGATGAGTCGTCCGTCTCCGCCACCGCGCCGCCCGCACAGCCCAGGAGCATCAACAAGACTAAAGCCATGGCGCCGATCCGTTTCATGGGTTCCTCCTTCTACTTCTCCAAAATGGCCTTGTGAAAGATCTTCTTGCCCTTCTTGATCTTGACGCCGGCGCAGAGCTGCTCCCGGGTGAGGGAGAAGTAGGTGTCGGTGACCTTCTCCCCGTTCACGCTGATGCATTTGTCCTTCTGGACCAACTGCCGAGCGTCGCCCTTGGATTTAGCCAGGCCGCAGCAGACCAGCAGCGTCAAAATGTCCACGCCCTCCTCAGGCACCTGGTCGCAGCAAAGGCAGGTGGTGGGCATTTCGGCGTCGTCCCCCTCGCCGGAGAACAGGGCCCGGGCCGCGGACTGGGCCTTTTCGGCCTCTGCCTGTCCGTGAACCAGGCTGGTGAGCTCGAAGGCCAGGATCTCCTTCTTCTCGTTGATCCGGGAATCGGGCCAGCCGTCCATGTCCCGGATGGTCTCCAGGGGCAGGAAGGTGAGCATCCGGATGCACTTCATCACGTCCGCGTCGTCCACGTTCCGCCAGTACTGGTAGAAGGCGAAGGGGCTGGTCTTGTTGGGGTCCAGCCACACGGCGTTGCCAGCGGTCATGCCCATCTTATGGCCTTGGGAGTCTGTGAGCAGGGTGATGGTCATGGCGTGGGCGTCCATGCCCAGCTTCCTGCGGATGAGCTCGGTGC
>JAEEGL016640183.1_pt1 | contig 11123 bp, 15 predicted proteins | sample 9134231 | NCBI WGS metagenome assembly JAEEGL01 (sample SAMN16246548, study PRJNA631951) | gut metagenome | biome: gut microbiome; feature: rumen; material: fiber-attached | host: Bos | place: Iran: Karaj | collected 2018-10
AAGCAAGAAGATTAGGTATTCGTGTTAAAGGTGAAAATGGTAACTATTATCCACATACTTTAAATAACACGGTAGTAGCAACACCAAGGGGTTTAATTGCTTTAATTGAAAATAATTATCAAGAAGATGGATCTATTAAGATTCCTAAAGTATTACAACCATATATGGGTGGTAAAGAATATATAAAATAAGTATAGACTTTCTATACTTTTTTTGTTAAGATAAACATTATATTTTTTAGGGAGGAAAGTATAATATGGATATTATAGAAGAACACATTAACAACAGAGTTAAAAATAATTTAGAGGATAAATTAATTAGTATTATTAATGAATTTAAAGTTATGAAATGTGTGGAATGTATTACATTTTCTAGTTATTATGATCCTGAAAATGGACAAAGTATAGCTGGTTTAACTATGATTTGTGATAATGAAAATAGTAGACGAGAATTAGAATATAATAATCAATTATTAGAATATGTTGAAGATATTAAAATATCTTTGGGTTTTACTACTAGAGAAGAAATCATAAATTACAGACAAAAGTATTTTAAATTAGGTGAACATATTATTATAGATAAAAAGGATTATAAAGAATTACAAGAAAGTATTAGAGATTATAAGGTATCCTATGATAATTTAATATCTTTTGTACCACCTTTAGTATTAAATAAAAAAAATACACGTTAATGTGTATTTTTTATTTAGTTATTTTTTCTGTATTTTTAAAGTTATATTTAACATATTTTTTAAGTGCTTCTTCACCTTGTTCAGTTAAGATTTTTTTAGCTTGTTCATCAACTAAGTTATTTGCACCAAGAAGAACAGTAAAACCAAGTTCATCACTCATTTTTTTCATTTCTCTTAAGAAAATGTATCTTGAAATGATTGATGCTGCAGCAACGGACATAACTTGATCTTCTGCTTTAGTCATAAATGTTACATTTTTAATTGTTTCTTTAGCTCCTGTTATATAACCATAAAAGTTTTTAGGAGTGCAAAATTGATCTATAACAATCTTTTCATATTTTGGTTGTTCTTTTTTTATTAAATCAACTAATACTTTATTATGAAGTACTGCTTTAATTTTATTCATATTTAATGTATCTTTACTTAAATTATTGTATTGTTTATTTTTTAAGATATATGTTACGTAAGGTATTTGTTTAATAATTTTAGGTGCAATTTCAATAATCTTTTCATCAGTAATTTTTTTAGAATCTCTAACACCTAAATCTATTAGAAAAGGTATATTTTCTTTTGAAACATATGTTGCAGATACAACAATTGGTCCAAAGTAATCGCCAGTTCCAACTTCATCTGATCCTACAGTAGAGAAGTTAAAATCTCTTGTTTCTTTTTTATCTTTAGTATCTTTTTTGTCCTTAGTATCTTTTTTATCTTCTTTTCCTTTATTTTCAATTGTAATACCGTTTAAGTGTTTTTCTTGGTCAATCCATAGTTGTGCTTCGATATCTGCACTTACACCTTGAAACATTGCTTTTCCTGATTCATATAATGTTACAACAACGTCAGCTGAATCTGCTTGAAAAACAGCATATGGAGGAGTTTTTTCTCTTCTAAAATCACCATAATATTCTTCCATCATTTTTGCTACATTAGGACTTACTTTAAATACTCTTACCATATTATTATCACCATATAAATTATAAAATATATTTCTTTCTTTTTCAATTAAATTAATATATAATTATTATAGGGAAGTGATAAATATGTCTACTACTGTAGATGCAATTATTTTAATATTTTTATTGTTAGGTGCATTAAATGGATTTAGAAAAGGATTAGTTAAAAGTGTAATATCTTTTGTAGGATTAATTATTGCTATTGTTATAGCTTGGTATTTAAAGAATCCTATTAGTGAATTTATGTATACTAAATTACCATTTATTAGTTTTGCAGGTAATTTATCATTATTTAATATAATTGTTTATGAATTAGTGGCATTCTTAATTATATTAATAGTATTACTTGTTGTTTTAAGACTTATAACTATTGCTACTGGATTAATTGATAAGATATTAGGTTTAGTTACTGGTTTAGGTATTATATCTAAGATATTGGGTTTAGTGTTTGGTCTTATTGAAAGTTTTGTTATAGCATTTATTGTTATGTTCTTATTATATAACTTTACAACTTTAAATACTGTTATGGATGATAATTCCTTATCTACTAAAATGTTAGAATATACTCCAATATTATCTAATATGACTAAAGATGAATTTAAATCATTAGAAGAAATATCTAAATTAACTGATAATTATCAAGAAGGATCTAAAGAATATAATCAAGAATTATTTAGAATATTATTAAAATATGATGTTATTAAAGTAGATACTGCTCAAAGTTTAATTGATAGTAATAAAGTTAAATTTGATGGAGCACAAGATGTTGTTAATGAATTTAAGAAAACTAGTGAAAACTAGTTTTTTTATTTTAATTATAGATGTATAATTATATTAATATCAGGAGTATATTATGGAAGATAAAATAGATTTATCAAAAGTATATTTTGGTATAGAACAATATATAGAAATAGATGATAGAGGAAGAGAACATAGTAAAAAAAGATTATATCCATATTTATTACTATGCTACTTTTTGTGTGATAAAGTAAAAGTATATAAGTTTTTAAATTTAGAAACATTTGAACAAGTATATATGCATAGTGATGGAAGTATTTTAGATTATAATCTTTCATCTAAAGAAAATATAATTAATATTAGTGGTATACATTCATTTATGGAATGTGCTCAAGTTTTACTTTATAATTTTGAAGAGTATGGATTTGATAATGCAGAAAGTATTATTGATTTTGATTTTGCTAGAGCATTGTTTTCAGATGATGATGCGCGTTTTTTAGATAAAAGTTGTATTGGTACAATTATTAATTCAACTTTAACTATTTATCAATTATGTTATGGTAATCCAATAAGTAAGGAATCTAAAATGAAATGTTTGTATAGATATTATAATGATATAGATTGGGAGGAATAATTATGAAGGAAGTACAAGAATTTTTAAAGAGTGCAGGAGTATATTATTTAGCTACTGTTGATGGTGATAAACCTAAAGTTAGACCACTTGGTACAGCTGAAATATTTGAAGATCACTTATATATTCAAACTGGTAAGAAAAAAGATGTATTTAAACAAATAGAAGCTAATCCATATGTAGAAATTAGTGCATTTAAAGATGGTAAGTGGATTAGAGTATCTGGTAAGTTAATTGCAGATGATAGATTAGAAGCTAAAAAGGATATGTTAGATAAAAATCCATCTTTAAGGGCAATGTATAGTGAAAATGATGATAATACTATAGTACTTTATTTTGAAAGTGGGAAAGCAGTTATTTCGTCATTTACTGATGCATCAAAAGTAATAGAATTTTAAGACTAAATAATTAGTCTTTTTAATTTGATTTTTAAAATTTTTTATGTTAATCTATATATCAATAAATGACTTGATATATGACTTACTTATTATTTATGTTTTAAAGGAGGAATGTTTAAATGAAACGTAAAATATTAGGTATTATGATGGCGTCAACTATGTTATTTGCTGTAGGTTGTGAAAAGAAAAAAGAAAATAAGGAAGAGGATAAAACACCAAGAATTGTTTGTACATCTGAAGAAAGTATAGAAGGAATAAAGAGTTCTTCTGTAACTACAATTACTATTAGGGATGATAAAAAGTATGTTAAAGAGTACTCAAGCAAAATTAAAATGGTAATTGATGATGAAAGTATGTATAACTTATATAAAGAAGCTATGCAAGAAGATAAAAATGAAGATGAAGATGTAAAATATACTTATAATTTTGATGATGCTAATAAAACTATTTATACTACTTTAAAGGTTGAATTAACTGATAAACAAATTGAAGAAGCTGATGAAGAAGAGAAAAATGAAATGGAAGTTAGAACATTAGTAGAAAAAGCTGAAAATTCCGATGTTAAATGTGACTTTAAAAATATCACTAGAGGAGATATAGGACTTTAAAAAGATTAAGATTTCTTAATCTTTTTTTATTTTCACAAAAAAATCACATTTTTCCCATTTTTCTTTCATTTTTAATAAATAAAATTAAATAGGAAGGAAGGAAAATATATGTACATTTTAAAGAATGCTATAACTAGCATAACAAGAAGTAAGGGGAGAAATATATTAATAGCTATTATTATAATGGTAATATCTGCAGCTTGTGCTGTAACATTATCAATTAGAAATAGTGCTGAAAAAATTGTTAAATCTTATGAAGAATCATATGAAGTTGAAGCTAATATTTCTATGAATAGAAAAAATTTAATGGAAAATTTAACTAAAGATGATTCATCACAAGAAGATATGATTGAAAAATTTAATGATATTGAAGATGTAACTTTAGATGAAATTAAAACATATGGTGATTCAGAGTATGTTAAAAATTATTATTATGTTTATCAAACAAGTATGAATGGTAAAGATTTAACTGAAGCTACTGATCAATTAACTAAGGAAACTACAACTACTAAGACTGAAGAGTCTTCTTGGTCTAAGTTTATACCACAAGGTGGTATGCCTGGTATGCCTCCTGGTGGTGGAGGTCAAACACAGCAAGGTGGTTCTAAAAAAACTACTACTACTAAAAAGACTGAAATAATTAGAAATGATAAAGCTGCTAATGGTGCATTTACTATTAAAGGATATAGTTCTTATGAATCAATGAGTGATTTTATTAATGGTAGTTATACTATTACTAGTGGTGAAGTAAGTAGTGATTTTACATCTAATAATTGTGTAATCTCTGAAGAACTTGCAACACTTAATAATTTAAGTGTAGGAGATACTATTACACTAGTTAATCCAAGTAATAAAAAGTTAACTTATGAATTAGTAGTTACTGGTATTTATAAAGAAACATCTGATACTTCTCATGATATGTCATCTATGTTTACTAATTCAGCTAATACTATTATTACTAATTCTTCAGTCGTTGAAAGTATGAAAAGTGATGATGGTGAAATATCTTTAACTATTACACCAACATTTATTTTAAAAAGTAAAGATGTAGTAGAGAGTTTTGAAAATGAAGTAAAAGAAAAGGGATTAAGTGAATATTATACAATTACTAATAATTTAGAAACTGTTGAAAATGCAACTAAATCTATTAATAATGTTAAAACATTTGCTACAACATTCTTAATTATTACTTTAATTATTGGTGGAGTAGTATTATTTGTTATTAATATGATTAATATTAGAGAAAGAAAATATGAAATTGGTGTACTTAGAACTATTGGTATGAAAAAAATAAATGTAGTACTTCAATTTATGAGTGAACTATTAATTGTAACTATTGTTTCTTTAATATTAGGTGCTGGTATTGGTGCTACATGCTCTGTTAATGTTGCTAATAATTTATTGTCTGAAGAAATAGCTAATGAAACAGAACAAAGTAATAATATTAGTAAAAACTTTGGTAAAGAAGGTAATATGCCATTTAATATGCCTACTGATATGGGTGATGTAAATAAAGCAACAAGAGTTAATGGTACTAAATCAATTGATAAAATAGATAATATTAATGCTATTGTTGATTTTAAAGTATTATTAGAATTACTTGGAATAGGATTATTATTAACTATTGTTAGTTCTATGGCTGCTTGTATTTCTATTGCAAGATTCCAACCACTTCAAATATTAAAGGAGCGTAGTTAATATGAATAAAACAATATTAAAATTAGATAAAGTATCATATAGATATGCTGTTGCAGAGAAAGATGATTATGTATTTAAAAACTTATCATATTCTTTTGAAAGAGGTAAGATGTATGCTATTAAAGGTAAGAGTGGATCTGGTAAAACTACATTATTATCTTTAATTAGTGGTTTAGAAAAGAAATATGAAGGTGATATTTATTATGATGATACTTTATTAAAGAATATTAATTTAGATAAATATAGAAATAGAGATATAGGTATTATTTTTCAAAGTTATAATTTATTACCTCATTTAACTGCAGGAGAAAATATTATCTTATCTATGGATATTAGTAAAGTAAAATATGATAATAAAAAAGAAGAAGCTATTAAATTATTAAAACAAGTAGGTTTAAAAAGTGAATATGCTAAAAGAAGAGTATTAAAACTATCTGGTGGAGAACAACAAAGAGTTGCGATTGCTAGAAGTTTATCTTATAATCCTAAGATGATTTTAGCTGATGAACCTACAGGTAATTTAGATAAACAAACTGAAAATGATATATTAAAAATATTTGAAGAACTTGCACATAAACAAAATAAATGTGTAGTTATTGTTACACATTCAGATAATGTTTGTAAAAAATGTGATGAAGTATATGAATTAAAGGTAAAACAAGGAATTAATAATAATTAAACAATCAATTTTTTACAATTAAATTGTATACGAACTAAATTTTGATATAGTATTTTGTATGATTGTTTGTTATACTGCTAATCGTGGCCAAATGATAGATAACTCAACTAGATAAAGACACCAAGAAAACAACTAGATAATACAACAAGAAAACAACAGGTATAACAACAAGATTACAAGATGTATCAAACAACAAGGTATTACAGGATGTCAAACAACTATTTAGCCACAGTTATTTGACATTAAACAAGCAATATTTGCTTGTTTTTTTGTTTTATAAATAAGTACTATATGCTATAATTAATATACTAGAGGATGGTTTTATGGTGGATTTTGTTATTCAATTAATTGGAATTATTGGTTATGTTTTGCTTGCTATTAGTTATTTTTATAAGAAGAAAAAAGATATTTTATTTACTCAAATAGTATCTTATATATTTTTTGTAGTTCATTATTATTTATTAAGTGGTATAACTGGAGCCTATTGCAATTTAATAGGATTAATTGCTTTTGTAATAATATATTTAATTGATAATAGAAATATTAAATATAAAAAATATATTAAATTAAGTATGGCTCCTATAGTAGTTTTATTATCTTTATTTACATACAATGATATATATTCTATATTTCCAATTGTAGCTGTAGGTATTGTTATGTTGTCATTTTCTTATGATAATGAACACTTTATTAGATTTATTGGAGTTGTATCTGCATTATGTTGGTTAATATATGCTATTTATTGTGGATCTATTGCAGCAATTATATTTGAAGTAATAACATTAATAGTTATTACATGTTCGATTATTAAAAATATTAAAAATAAATAAAAACATAGTAATAAATAGATTAAATGATAATTTAATCTTTTTTTTATTAACTAAATATTGTATAATTTAATTATGATAAAAGGGTGATGAAAGGTGATTAAAACTATTAGTATTGGATATGCTTCTTATGAATTATATGTTCAAGTAGATGATTTTATAAAAGAAAATGATTATTATAGATTTGTAAATAAAATAGGATGTGGTGGTGGAAATGCCGCTAATGTTGCTTATTTATTAGCTAAATGGGGCATTGGTTCTACTTTTGCTGGTACATATGGAAATGATATGTATGGTAATAGAATTGCTAAGGAATTACAAAGTGTTGGTGTAGATACTAGATATTGTGAAACAACATATGATAAGGATACTCCTGTATCTACTGTAATTGTTAATCAAAAGAATGGTTCTTCTACATTATTAAATATAGCTGATGAATATGTTAAATTAAAGAAGTTTGATTTTGATTTTCAACCAGATTTTATTTTTATTGATGGTCATGATCCATATGCATCAAAATCAACAATTGAAAGATTTCCAAAAGCTAGAACAATATGTGGTGTTACAAGAAATGTTGCTGAAGTATTAGATTGTGCTAGAATGTGTGAATTTGTAATATTTAATTCATCAACTGCTCAAAGTATAACTAATATTAGAATAGATTATAATAATACTAATTCCCTTGTAGAAATGTATGATTCTTTAAGAAAAAAATTTGATCATCAAAAAGTTATTGTTACTTTAGGTGATCATGGAGCATTATATTCAATTGATAATCAAATTAAAGTGTCTCCTGCTGTTAAAGTAGGTGTTGTTGATTCAACTGGAGCTAAAGATGTATTTGATGGTTCATTTGTTTATGCTTTAACTAGAGAATATACAATGGAACAAGCTATTAGATTTGCTAATATAGCAGCTGGTTTATCAGTTCAAAAAATTGGTGCAAGACTTTCAATCCCTCGTTTACAAGATGTTCAAATGATATATGATGAAAAAGCAAATTGATCCATTTACTTATTATTTACCTCATTTAGACTTGCATGGTGAGGTAGTTTGTTCTATTGAATATTTAATAAATAGTTTTATTAAGGATAATTATTTATTAAAAAAAGATAAGGTTGTAATAATACATGGACGTAGTGGGGGAATATTAAAGAGAGAAACACAGCTTATATTAAAGAATAATAAGTTGGTAAAAAATTACTATATTGATGCCTTAAACGATGGGCAAACTATTGTTGAAATAAGAAATACTTGCGAATAATTAAGTATTTCTTTTTTTACAAATTCCGTAATTTCGGATAGAAAGTAGAGGTGTGTATCAAAAATGACATAAGGGTATTGACATTTATTTACATTTATGCTATACTTTAATCACATAAGAAATAGGGGGAATGGTTTATGAAAGGATATGTATTGGATTACGTTAATGAAAACGAATTTAGAAAGTTAGAAAGAGCATTAAAAAAATACAATATGATCGCTTATAAGAAATTAAACTTTAGTTACTATCCTGCTTTAAGAAGTGGTGAAGTAGTTGGTGAATTAGTTTCTCAAAATAAAACAAAACATACAAAATCTTATGAGTTAAAATTACCTAGTGATGCAACTTTTGCTAAGATTCATGGTGAAATCAAATTACATTATACAGTTTATGAAAAAGAAGAAATAGTAATGCTTGAAACTATTTCTCCAGAAGATATCTTAATTGAAGGTCATAATTCTGAATTAACTGCATATAAAGGTGTAATGATTTCTAAAGAAAATTCAGCAAAAGATATGTTCAAGGTTGACTTACTAAATATGTTACAAGATAAATAATAGGTTTTTACCTATTATTTTCTTTTTTGTGTTATACTATTCATAGTAGAGATGATACTTATGAGATGTTTTAGAAAGTAAAAGTTTAAAAAAGATTAATAATAGAAACAATGAAAAAGTCATTGTAATAAGTATTGTAGTGTTTTTATGTCTATATTAATAAGCACAATTATTTGTTTTTCATTTGTTAAATTTGAAAAAGTTGAATTATTTAGTTTAATAGATGGCAATGTAAATGTTTCTAGAAATGCTATTTTAATGCCTGGTTCTTTTTTTAATGTTTCATTAAAGTCTTTAGCAGGTGATTCTAATCCTGAATAATTCACACTTAAAACTAATTAAAATAATAGGTTTTATGCCTATTTTTGTTGCAAAATTTTGTTTGTGCTGTTATTATATTCCCTGGAGGTTTTCGTATGCAAAAGTATAGTAAAGATTATTATTTAGATTCTATTCATTGTATTGTTGAAACTTATCAATGGTGGGGTGTTGATTTAGTTAGTGGATTAGACGATGTTTATAGAGAATTTGCACCTGATGCATATGAATCATTTAATAAAACTTTTAGATTTGTAGATTTAGATAAATATCAAAAAATAGTTAAGCAAGAACCAATCTTTTATTCTAAATTGAGTAGTTTGCTTTTAAATTCTGATAAGTTAGACGTTAATTTAGATATTTGGCCTTTATGTGATAAATGTGATTCCTTTAATTATCAAACTGGTTATGAGCAAGATGCATGGGATTATGCTTTATCTTTATATTTATTAGGTGAAGAATTCTTATTAAAATCTATTTATGATGATCAAATTAAATTTGATTATAATAATTTAATTGCTGAAAGTGATAATTTAATTTTTGATACTACAAAATATAGGGATGATCTTACTAAGAGTAGAATACTTGTGCCTGGTGTAATTGAAGTTGATTTAAGTGCTAGAACTAGAAAATAATAGGTTTTGCCTATTATTTTTTTATGTTATAATATTTATATAAGAATACTTGAAATAAATTTTTTTCTTGACAAATTAAATTAGATTGCATACAATTTAATTATCGAAGGAGATGTTTTTTATGAATTTATACGATATAAAGGTTTTAAATCAAAAAGACGAAGAAGTTAGTTTAAATAACTATAAAGGAAAGGTATTATTAATAATTAATAGTGCTACTGGATGTGGATTTACACCACAATATGATGCAATAGAGGAATTATACAAGAAATATAAAAATAAAGGATTTGAAGTATTAGATTTCCCTTGTAATCAATTTGGTCATCAAGCACCAGGTAGTGATGATGAAATTCATGAATTTTGTACTGCTAAATACAATACAACATTTGATCAATTTAAAAAAATTGATGTTAATGGACCTAGTGAATCACCTGTATTCACTTATTTAAAAGAAAATAGTCCAAAAGAAGAAATTTATGGATTAAAAAATAAGTTAGCTATGAAGGGTGTAAGTAAGATTTCAAGTACTTGTAAGAGTGAAAATGATATAAAATGGAACTTTACTAAGTTCTTACTTGACAAAAATGGTAAAGTTTTAAGAAGATTATCACCAATTGAGAACCCAAAATTACTAGAAAATGATATAATAAAGTTATTAGAAAAGTAAGAGAGGTAATAAAATATGTATGATATTATTGTAGTTGGTGGTGGACCAGCTGGTATGACAGCTGCTATTTATGCTAGAAGAGCAAACAAAAAGGTATTAGTTTTTGAAGGAAAGGCATGTGGAGGACAAATTTTAAATGCTACTGAAGTAGATAATTATCCTGGATTTGAATCTATTAGTGGGTATGATTTATCACAAAATATGTATAATCAAGCTTTAAAACTAGGTGCTGAATTTAAATTCGAAATGGTTAAGAAAATAACTAAAGAAAAGAAAGTTATTACTGATAATGGTGAATATGAAGCTAAAGCTATTATTTTAGCTACTGGAGCTGAAAATAGAAGATTAAATATAGGTGAAGAAGCTGATGTTATTGGTAGAGGTATTTCTTATTGTGCTACTTGTGTTGGTATTGTCTTTTAAGGTAAAGATGTTGCTGTTGTAGGTGGTGGAAAT
>JAEEGL010505520.1_pt1 | contig 11122 bp, 7 predicted proteins | sample 9134231 | NCBI WGS metagenome assembly JAEEGL01 (sample SAMN16246548, study PRJNA631951) | gut metagenome | biome: gut microbiome; feature: rumen; material: fiber-attached | host: Bos | place: Iran: Karaj | collected 2018-10
CGGAGCCGCAAGAGGCTCTATGCCATCTGAATAGATTTCATTCAGGAGCCTGTTCAGGGAGAGCAGGCTCTTTTTAAGAAGAGTCTCGTCAATGAGGCGCTTCTCAAAGGCCTCGGATAGCTCATCCAGGTCTACGACACGGATCCTGCCCTCCGGCGATATCTTGACATCAGCCAGAAGGTCGATGACCATAAGGGTACCATCCTCATCGTTCATCTCGCAGGTCACGATGTCACAGTACCAGCAAAGGAGCGAGCCGTCGCTCTTTAAGAACTTGCTGACCTTGTAGCCCCTGTCGAGATAATAGCAGGAATAGCCGCTGGATAGATCGCTCCGGTCCCTTATTGTTTTCCATTTGGTCACAATTATGGAATCGGTCTGTTTTATAATAATATCATCTTTTAGTTCGACGCATTCATCCGGTATGAAGCGCTTACGAAACAGAGTTAGATTTTTCATACAAAAATAATACTATCACCTAAATTGAAAGTCAATTATGCGGGAAAATTCAATTTTACTAAGAACTCTAAAGTTCATATATTTTGTCCTGGTGCTGATACTGGCCATGTTTGTCGTCAGCCGCTTTTCTAACGGCGATAACGCAGATATGTCTGCGCCCATGCCGGCTGCAACTCTTCCGACAGTGACATTAAAGAGCATGGGAAGGGAGATGAACCGGCTTCACGGTTATACCTCTGATGTGGACCTGAGTTACCTTCGGGGCACCATTTTGCCAGTTGGCAGCAACAGGGAAGTCACCTACAGGGTGAACACCTATGGCAGCAATATTACAAACCTTGGATTTGAAGTAAGGAGCATCGATGGCAGCAGTCTTGTGGAGAATCATCAGATAGACGACTACAGGAAGGACGATGATTTTCTGGAGGGGTCACTGCAGCTCAAGGACCTCATTACCCAGGACAGGGAGTACATGCTGGTCATCCTGATGGATACAGATATAGGTACGGCAAGGTACTACACCCGTATAGTGTGGACCGGTGATGATGACAAATATTTCCTTGATGATGAGTTGGATTTTGTTCTGGGATTTTCCGGTGCCACCTTCAGCAAGACTGAGGCACAGGAATACGCAAGGTATCTGGAATCCAATTCTGAGGGAGACAATACAACCTTTAACAAAGTGAATATTCACAGCAGTCTATCCCAGGTTACCTGGGGAGACCTGAATATAATAAGGCATACTGATCCTGACATTTATGTCACAGATATACACAAGCAGACCGGCAGCTATGAGCTCCGGTACAGGGTGACTGTCAAGGACGGTACAGCCACAAGGAATTACAATGTAAAAGAGGATTTCAGGGTCAGGTACACCTCTGACAGGATATATCTTCTTAACTATGAGCGGTCAATGAACTATATCTTTGACTCATCCTCTTACACACTTGGCACTAACAACATCGGAATGAGCATCTCCGATCCGGATATGCAGCTTGTGGAGAGCGGAGGCGGAAGCGCCTTTGCCTTTGTGAGTGAGAACCGCCTCTACATGTTCAACAACTCTGAGAATAAACTCGCATTTTTGTTTGGCTTCTATGATTCGGACAATGATGATGACAGGACAAGGTGGGACGACCACTCCATCAAGATATTAAGGGTAGATGAGGGCGGCAGTGTCAGATTTGCCGTCGCCGGGTATATGAACCGCGGGATCCATGAGGGGAATGTCGGGATCGCTGTATATGATTACAACAGCTCCATAAATGCCGTTGAGGAACTGGCCTTTGTGGAGAGCTCACAGTCGGCGGCGATAGTAAGGAATTACGTTGGGAAGATTGCCTACGCCAGCACTGGAGATGTCTTTTACGCCATGCTGGATCAGAACATATATGCCATTGACCTGACACAGAGGACTTCCAGTTCAGTGGTTGAGAACATAGGCGCCGGGGAATACAAGATATCCAGGTCAGAGAGCAACATCGCCTGGCAGAGCGACCTTAAAAGTCTCAATCTGATGAGCCTCAACAACAGGGCCCAGTCCACTATCAGGGCCCAGGGCGGAGACTACATAATTCTTCTCGGCTTCATGGGGGAAGACCTGGTATACGGCCTCTGCCATTCAGGGGATGTGGGCGTCGACAGGATAGGTAATCCGGTCTATGCAATGTACTGCATAAAGATTGAGGACCTCGAGGGGAATGTTCTGGAGAACTATCACCCGGACGGAATATATGTCACCTCGGTGACTCTGGGGACCAATCAGATCAAACTGACCAGGGTGACCAGGGACGAATCCGGAAATTATGTTCCAACCTATGATGATCAGATCGTCAGCACCCTGAAGGCTGAAGCGGGAAGCAATACTCTTGATGTCATATCTGTTGATGTATTTGAAAAGATCATTCAGATCACGACTAAAAATGATATCAAGTCAAAGCAGCTGAGGGTCCTTACACCCAATCATACTCTGTTCGAAGGAAGCAGGAATGTGGCGGTTGAGATTGAGAGAAACACTGTCACCAAGCCCTTTTATTATGTCTATGGGCTTGACGGGATAAAAGATATCTTTACAGATCCGGCAGATGCGGTGAGTCTTGCAAATGATGCCCCCGGAGTTGTTGTTGATGACAGCAATAACTACGTATGGATAAAGGGAAATCTCCTGCGCTCCAATCAGATAATGGCCATCACAAGGATGGCAGAGAGCTATGAGGATATCACCCAGACTGACTCAGTGGTGGTGTGTCTTGACCTGATGCTCAGATTTGAGGGAGTTAACAGAAATGTGGAGAGCCTGATTTCGGGAGGGGAGAGCGTTGTGAGCATTTTAAAGAGCTCTTTTCCCGATTCACAGATCCTGGAGCTGGATGGATGTCCGTTGTCGGCGATGCTGTATTATGTAAATCAGGACATTCCTGTTATGGCCATGATGAACGACGGTGAGGCAATGCTCCTGATCGGATTTAATGACCTGAACACAGTGCTGATGAATCCTGTGAACGGGCAGGTGTACAAGTACGGTATGAACGACAGTGAGAAGCTCTTCGAGGAGAATGGCAATCACTTCATAACCTATGTCAGCAGGGGACAGTAGTTTATAGAAAATTAACTTGTATACAATGGAAGAGGCGAATATAATTAACCCCGTAGCTGTATATGGGCAGAGAACGGAGAATCAGATGACAGATAACAGAAATGATGATATGGATTTCAGGGAAGTTAATGATGATGGCGTTGATATCGACATCATAGATGATATAGGTAAAGGAAACTCAGACGGTGCAGGAAGCGGGGATCAGAAGACTGATAGGAACTCCGGAGATAACAAGGACAATACCACTGAAAAGTCGGAGTATGAGGATGTGTGCTTTGCGTGCAGGAGGCCTGAGAGCAAGGCGGGGAAGATGTTCCACCTTCCCAACAATATATGTATATGTGATGACTGCATGCACAAGACAATGGATGCTGTAAGCCAGTTTGACTATCAGAACATGCTGAACAACCCGGGGCTTTTGAACGAGCTGAACAGGCACACCAAGGGATTCCAGGGATTTAACTTTTTTAACATGGATGACCTCAAAAACGGCGCGGCCAATCTGGGCGGTGGTATTCCCAACTCGCAGAAGATCAAGAAAAAGAGCGAGGAGACGGTAAAACCATCCTTTGACATAAAGAATATCCCATCCCCGCATAAGATCAAGGCCAAGCTGGATGAATATGTCATTGGACAGGACCAGGCCAAGAAGGTAATGTCAGTTGCTGTGTACAACCATTACAAGAGAGTCGCCACTGACACAATGGATGAGATAGAGATAGAGAAGTCAAACATCCTTCTGTTGGGACCTACCGGCAGCGGCAAGACATATCTTGTCAAGACTCTGGCCAGACTCCTTGACGTTCCGCTTGCAATAACTGATGCAACCTCTCTTACAGAGGCCGGGTACATCGGAGATGACATTGAGAGCGTTGTCAGCAAGCTCCTTGCAGCTGCAGGTAACGATGTTGAGAAGACCGAGCACGGCATCATATTCATAGATGAGATAGACAAGATCGCCAAGAAGAAGAACACCACATCAAGGGATGTCAGCGGAGAATCCGTACAGCAGGGAATGCTCAAGCTGCTGGAGGGTTCAAATGTGGAGGTACCTGTGGGTGCCGGAAGCAAGAACGCTATGGTGCCCCTGGCTACGGTAAACACGAGAAATATCCTGTTTATCTGCGGCGGAGCTTTTCCTGATCTGGAGGAGATAATCACACAGAGACTCAACAAACAGACATCCATCGGTTTTGATGCGGATCTGAAGGACAAGTATGAGAATGATCCCAACCTTCTTACCAATGTTACCATCGAGGATCTCAAGAAGTTCGGCATGATACCTGAGTTCCTTGGAAGACTGCCCATTATCTGCACTCTGCAGGCTCTGACCAAGGAGATGCTCATCAAGATACTGAAGGAGCCCAAGAACGCCATCCTCAAACAGTACCAGAAGCTTCTGGCCCTTGACGAGGTGGACCTTCAGTTTGATGACACTGCTCTGGAGGCCATAGCTGAAAAGGCCATGGAGAAGGAGACCGGGGCAAGGGCTCTGAGGGCGATAATTGAGGAGTTCATGCTGGATATCATGTATGAGATTCCCAAGGATGACAACATAGGACGGGTGACGATCACCAGAGACTATATAGAAGGAAAGGCCTCCCCCCTTATCGAGATTCGCGGTGAAGGGGAGAAGCCCAGGCTTCCACAGATGAATATTGAAAATGCGACAAATGTTTAATTTGTCAGTTGAATGTTATGAGGGTTCCTGCTTTGCCCTTCAGTGCGTCTGCGACAGTGCTGAGGGATGTGATGAGCACGGAGCCCTCATTGTTTGTCTCCAGGAATTCTATGGCCGCCTCAATCTTGGGAAGCATGTCGGTTTCGCCAAATTCACCTGCCTCGATATATTCGCGGGCAGTTGCCACGTTCATCTTTTGGATGGGCTCCTCCTCGGGGGTCTCAAAGTTTTTGTAGACGTAAGGAACAGAAGTGAGGATGATCAGACGGTCTGAGCCCAGATCGCTTGCCAGCTTGCCGGCTATTGCATCCTTTTCAATGACGGCAGAGGCACCCTTTAGTACATGTCCCTGCTGTATCACCGGAATGCCGCCTCCGCCGCAGGCGATGACTTCCTGACCAGCATCCACCAGGGCTTTTATGGCGTCTATCTCAACTATATCTATGGGCTTGGGGGCTGCTATTATCCTCCTGAAGCCGTTACCGGGCTCCTCCCGGACAAAGTTGCCCTTCTTGATCTCTGTGTCGGCATCTTCCCTGGACATATTCCTGCCTATGGCCTTGGTGGGAGCATAAAAGGCCTCGTCATAGGGATCCACGGTGACCTGTGTGAGTATGGTGCTGACAGGTGTGGATATGCCCCTTGAAAGGAGCTCGGTCTTGAGAGCGTTCTGTATGTCGTATCCTACATAGCCCTGGCTCATTGCGTTGCAGACACACATGGGAGCCGGAGTGTAGTCGATGTAGATTCGACGAAGCTCGGTCATTGCCTTGTGTATCATGCTGACCTGAGGGCCGTTGCTGTGTGTGATTACGAGCTGATAACCTGCCTCTATGAGATCTGCCAATGCCTTGGCTGTTACCCTGGTGGCGGTCATCTGCTCACTTGTTGTGATACCCAGGGCCTCATGGCCAAGGGAAACCACTGCTTTTACTGTATCCATTTTTGTGTACTCCTTTCACTGGTCATTTATGTGGGTTGTCATGTGGGGATCAAGGTCGGGATTGATCTTGGTGATCCTGCGGTCATAGGTCATAAGACCGTTGACTTCCTCCTCCACGTCTGACAGCTGTGTGTAGACTGCTCCGGACAGCCCCTTCGCGATAAGAGGCTTCATATCCGCATTTATAAGATTGTAGTAGGCGACACCAAGGTCATCTAAGGTGTCGTATTTTTTGTAGCCGTATATCCTGTCCACGCTGCTGTGCCCATCTATATGGCAGGCCAGACCTCCGTATTCAGAGATGACGAAAGCTCGCCCTGCCTTGTCTGCCTCCACAGAAAGCGGTCTGAAGTAGTTGTGGACGCTTCTAAAGCTCCCGCTCCCCTCGTCGAACCATCCGCTGGCCTGATCTATAGGCCTTGTGTCATCAACCTCTTTTGCCATGATGGTGGCACCTGCGGCATTGAACTGACCCCAGCCCTCGTTAAACAGGACCCATGTGGCTATGCTGGGAACGTTGTAAAGGTGGTGTATGGTGTTCCGCATCTCAAAGAGCCATTCGCTCCGGCCCTCTGCCGAACTTCTGGAAAAGGTCTTGTAATGGGAGGGACCGTCGGACATTCTCCCGAAGACCTTTGGGAAAAGAGTTGGCAGATAGGACACCACGGGCTTGGCATAGGAGGAGCCACCGCTTACCATGTCCTGCCAGACTATCATGCCCAGTCTGTCGCAGTGGTAGTACCATCTTGCGGACTCTATCTTGATATGCTTGCGCATCATGTTGTAGTGGAGCCGCTTCATCTCAGTTATATCGTAAACAAGTGCCTCGTCTGAGGGCGCCGTGTAAAGACCGTCCGGCCAGTATCCCTGATCCAGGACACCCATGAGAAAATAGGGCCTGTGATTAAGGCAGAAGCGTGGTATACCGTTTTCGTCATTCTCGACAGAGTAGCTGCGCATGGCAAAATAAGACCTGACTGTGTCGCTGCCACAGGTTATGTGGAACGGATACAGATAGGGATCTTCAGGAGTCCACAGGTGGGCATTGACCAATTTAAACTGAAAACTGTAATAGCAGGGTGAAAAATCCTCGCCGCATTCCTCGATGCTTGGACATGTATCGGAGGAAAAGCCTCTGTCCGTGCAAAAGAGATGCCCAGGGCTCTCCCCTGATTCTGCGGACTTCATCATCTCGTGCCCTGGAAATTTTACCGTGACTTTGCCAGGAGCGCTGGTGGAAATCCGGATGTTCAGGGTCCTTAAATCGCTCTCGGGTCTTATGCGTATCTCCCGGATGTATGTCTCTGGAACTTCCTCCATCCATACGGTCTGCCAGATTCCGCTCTGACAGGAATAGTACATGCCTCCACGGCGAAGGGTCTGTTTGCCTCTGCTGTGATAGGAGGAGTCGCTGGAGTCCTCGGCCCTGACAGAAAGAATGTTGTCAGCTAAAGTCAGCTGGTCCTCTGTGAAGTTTAAGAAACCAGTGATGTCTATGGTGAAGGGAAGATAGCCTCCGCTGTGGGTGGCAACAAGATGCCCGTTGATATAGACGCAGGCAGACTGGTCCACTGCTCCAAAGTGAAGAAGAAATCTGGAGGACGGATCCTTTCTGGAAATATTGGGAAGGGGTCGTCTGTACCAGAGGAACTGGTCCGGAAGGAGGCGTCTTTCTACACCGGACAACATGGCCTCCGGGGAGAAGGGCACTAGTATATTGCCATCCATCTGGCTGGGCTCCTCTGAGTCAAAGGCCTTGTTCAGGGCATCGCTCTCGAACTCGGCCGGCTTGTCAACAATGCTGTACTCCCAGCTGCCGTTCAGGTTGATATAGCTGTCTCTTGCGAACTGGGGGCGGGGATACTCCGTAAGGACCCTCTCCGGATCCAGGTTTTCTCCCCATCTTGTAAATATCCTGTGAAGTACGTCGTCCTCGTGGGGCTTATCGATACTCTTTATTGCATCAATCAGGTCCATAGATTTACTCTCCTTGAAGCTTATCTTCTCTGGCAGCGGCATTTGCTATGAGGTCCTGATAGAAGGCACAGGTTGTGGCATATCTGTACACGCTGATCCATAAGAGTGGAACAAATAAAGTGATGCAGCCCAGCAGATAAAGCGGAAGGAAGGTCACGTTCAGATAGAATAACCTGAATTTGCTGCCCTTCATCAGATGTCTGCTGGCAGACAGTATCTCTTTTACGGATCTGTCAGGAAAATCATGCAGTATAAAGAATGACTGCGAATAGACCAGGGAAACGTAGACGTTGATAATAAGCCCTATGGCCAGAGCAAAGATAAGGGCTGACATGGCGTTTGCAGAAGGGGCCTTCTGGTACTGGATCATCAGTATCTGGGATGGAAGGCTCACCAGGAAATCCACCAGAACAAATACCGACTGGATTATCACTGCTTTCTGGGGCTGCTGCCTGAGGCCAAAGAAAATGTCCGAGGTGGAGACGGACTGGGAATACATAAGATTCATATAAAGATAAGCCTTGCCGGACATAAGTGTGCCCAGAAGGATATTTACTATGACTGTGATGATGTTGTTGATGATTACAAGAAGGATGCTTCCGCTGGTGGAAACAGTAGTGATGCCTGAGATAATGACCTGAATTGCAAATATGATGATGTTGGCGCCAATAAGCGTGCCATACCTGCCCAGGGACTGCTCCTTGGCAATTCCCTTGAGCTGCGCTGATGTCTTGAAACTCCTCATTAAAATGCTCCCCCGCCTTATCCGGCGAGATCAACATTTGCTCCCAGCAGACCCTGCTTGTTGAGGGCCTTTCTCGCCTTGGTATAAGGATTGTCTTCATTGCTGTATGCTATCCTGGTGCAGGTCTCACCGCCTGCAACATAGGTGCGGCCGCACTCGGGACATACAGCTGTCTTTATGGAAACGGATGCCTGAAGTACCTTGCCGTTGTTCATGGCTGCATCCTTGTATGCATTGCTCACATGCTCCGCCTCATGTCCACGGACACGGGCTGCTGCTGACTGAGGACTTATGTGCTGTGCGGTCTTAAAAGAAACCATCTCGTCGGAACCGTCCTGATATTTGCGGTTCTTGCAGGTCTCACATTCCGCGGGAGAAACTCTTTTGCCTGGGTTGGCCTTGGTGGATTCTCCGGGGTTAAGTATTGCTTTGGGGGATTCTGATGCAGCCTGCGAGCCGGACAGCCCTGTGTTGTACGCACCGCTGTATGCTCCGTATCCGCTGCCTAATGCGCCAATAATACTCATAGGCACCTTCTTTCTAATGCCGGGAGAGGATCAGTTGCCAAGATCGATCCCAAGTTCCCTGAGCATATCATCAAAGCTTATACCGTTAATCTGCTCGGACATGACATTAAGCTGCTGTCTGGTGGCCGGGTCGGTGACTACCTTGTAGACATCATATGCAAAAACGCCATAGCCGATAACTACACCCAGACTGCCGTAGATGATGGCCTTTTTGGCCTGGGGAAGGAGTTTTTCCTTAACACCCTTGCTAAGACAGGCCAGGACTATGGCAACGCCTCCGACAATGACCCCGATATTCATAAAAAAGGCCAGTGGTATGGAAGCAAGTCCAAGCATGAGAGCCATTCCTGCCTGGGATAAATGCCGGTCAGGACCGCTCTCGGAACGGTAGTATTCATAGTCTCCCATCAAAACTTTTCCTCACAAATCCTTGTAAATCCTCATTCTTACTATAGATTTTACTATAGAACTCAGGTTTTTTCAATGTTCACGCTTTTTTACAAGCCTTGAAAATAGCCTCAAATGCTTGTTATAATAGGAGAAGTGTTTTGTTTATAAAAAGTTAATTGAAATTTGAGGTTGTTTTTATGGACATCGTATTAAAGATCAAAGAAGAACTCGGCGTAGAAAAGTGGCAGGTGGAGGCAGCGGTAAAGCTGATCGATGAGGGCAATACCATCCCTTTTATCTCCAGGTACAGAAAAGAGGTGACAGGGTCACTCAATGACGAGCAGCTCCGTAATCTTGATGAGAGGCTGAAGTACTTGCGTGGCCTTGAGGAGAGAAGGGAGCAGGTCCTTGCCTCCATTGAGGAGCAGGGCAAGATGACTGACGAGCTCAGGGAGAAGATCCTTGCCGCAGAGACCATGGTTGCTATTGAGGATCTGTATCTTCCCTACAGACCCAAGAGAAAGACAAGGGCATCAGTTGCAAGGGAGAAGGGCCTTGAGCCCCTTGCCCAGATCCTGCTGGCCCAGGAGACAACCAAGCCGCTTCAGGAAGAGGCAGCAGCCTTTGTGGATGAGGAGAAGGGCGTTAATGACGCCGCAGAGGCTCTTCAGGGAGCTATGGACATCATCGCGGAGGAGGTTTCCGACAACGCCGACTTCAGGACATATATAAGAGAAGTCACTTTTGAGCAGGGTATCCTTACCAGCAAGGCCAAGGATGAGAAGGCCCAGTCAGTATACGAGATGTATTACGACTATGAGGAGCCTGTCAAAAAGGTTCTCGGACACAGGGTACTTGCCCTCAACAGGGGTGAGGCAGAGAAGTTCCTTGTTGTGAAGGTTGTGGCACCGGAGGAACAGATACTCCAGTACCTTGGCAAGAAGGTGATCAAAAATGACAACCCCATCACAACACCTGTCATAGAAGAGATCAACCAGGATGCCTATGAGAGACTCATAGCTCCTGCCATCGAGAGAGATATAAGAAATGAGATGACCGAGAAGGCGGAGGACGGTGCCATTGCTGTCTTTGGCAAGAATCTGACTCAGCTGCTCATGGCGCCTCCGATCGCGGGCAAGACAGTCCTCGGCTGGGATCCTGCTTTCAGGACCGGCTGCAAGCTGGCCATAGTTGACGCCACAGGCAAGGTGCTGGATACCAAGGTCATCTATCCGACTGCTCCCCAGAACAAGGTGGAGGAGTCCAAGGCAGAGCTCAAAAAGCTTATCGACAAATATGATGTCGATCTTATTTCCGTGGGCAACGGAACGGCTTCAAGGGAGTCCGAGCAGGTTATTGTTGAGCTTATCAAGGAGCTCGCACGTCCCCTTCAGTACGTGATCGTAAATGAAGCCGGTGCCTCTGTTTATTCTGCCAGCAAGCTGGCAACAGAGGAGTTCCCCCAGTTCGACGTGGGACAGAGGAGCGCAGCGTCCATTGCAAGGAGACTTCAGGACCCGCTGGCAGAGCTGGTCAAGATCGATCCCAAGTCCATCGGTGTGGGCCAGTACCAGCATGACATGAACCAGAAGAAACTGGGAGAGACCCTGGAGGGTGTTGTAGAGGACTGTGTTAACAAGGTGGGAGTTGACCTCAATACTGCATCAGCTCCGCTTCTTCAGTATATTTCCGGCATCAGTAAGGTGATCGCCAAGAACATAGTGGATTACAGGGAGTCAAACGGCAGGTTCAGGAGCAGGGCAGAGCTTTTGAATGTTCCCAAACTGGGACCTAAGGCCTATGA
>JAEEGL010612122.1_pt1 | contig 11122 bp, 7 predicted proteins | sample 9134231 | NCBI WGS metagenome assembly JAEEGL01 (sample SAMN16246548, study PRJNA631951) | gut metagenome | biome: gut microbiome; feature: rumen; material: fiber-attached | host: Bos | place: Iran: Karaj | collected 2018-10
CGTCGTAACGTCCTTCAGACACACGCCGTTCTTCACGGCAGCGACGGGCGCTCCTGCGCTCTCCGCTTTTCCTCAATTCCTTCGCCAGCGCAGTCCGCAGTCCGTTCCGGCAAGCAAACGCATCATAAAGTGATCCATCCTCCTGCTGGTCTGCCGGACAGGTCCGCGGGGGCTTGTCCACCCGCGGACAAGTATAGCGGGACGGGGCCCGCAAGATGCAAGTTATCGCTAAGCGATGACGCAGCAGATTGTGGGAGGGTCCGGAGTGAGCGACAGCGAACGGAGTCCCCCGCGGGCCTGTCCGGCAGACTAGCAGAGAAGGAGGGGGACAAAAAAACCGGCCGGGAAGGATCCCGACCGGCGCAAAATATAGGAGGACAGATTACTGAGCGACAATAGCTGAATACTTCTCGTATCCTTCCTTGTACTTAGGATCATCATCACTCATGAACCTGTAATAGGCATTCTTGAGATATTCGGCAACGCTCTTCTTGATATCCTCGCCCTTGGTAAGAGCGTAAGCCTTCTCGAACGGCTCGATGCAGCTCTTGAGAGCCTTCTCGAAGTCAGCCACGAGAGCCATGTACTTGGCATCGTCAAGCTCCTCTGAAGCCTTGGTCTGGAGATCGATGGCACGGTTGTAATACATGATACCCTCACCGATATAACCGAACTCATAGTTAGGATCAACCTCAGCGCAGTACTCATAAGCCTTCACAGCCTGGTCATACTGGCCGAGCTGGGCACGGATGTTACCCTCGACATAATAGAGGGAAGCATTGTTAGGCTCATTCTCCTTAGCCTTGTCAAGAAGCACGAAAAGCTTCTCAGGATCCTCATTGTTAGAGAGGTAATAGTTGATGAGACCTATCAGGATGCCCTGGCTCTGAGGGAACTTTGAGAAACCCTCCTCAAGAAGATTCTTGGCAGCGAGAGTGTCCTTAAGGTTCATCTTGACATCAGCAAGCTTGGCATAGACGTCGCCGCCCTCACCATAGTTGCCGATAGCGATGCACTTGTTGAAGAACTTCTCAGCCCTCTCATACTCCTTTGCGAAATGAGCAGTGAAAGCGGCATTGTAGATAGAGTTCGTGTCAACCTTTGAAAGAGGTGCAAGCGCAGCCACGTCAGCAGCCTTCTCGAAATAAACGCTGGAAGCGGAATAATCGCCGAAGGTGTACTTGTTGTAAGCCTCGTTGCTATACTTCTTGGAGATATTCTCATATGCAGCAGAAGCATCCTTAGCCTTCTTGGCGTCGAGCTCATACATCTTCTTGTATGCCTCGAGAGCGCCTTCGAGAGCATTCTCTACGACAGGCTTGGTAACCTCAATGACAGCGAGCTGTCCTTCAGGAGTGAAATAAAGATTCTTATAATCATAAGCAACCTTCTCATACTGCTGGCCGCCGAGGACCACATTCTCTGAAGAAACAGGCTTCTCATCAGTCATGAGCATCTGGAGCTGAGCCTTGTCAGCACCGACGACATTCGAAGTAGGAGCATCATATGCAGCCACATAAGCATCGCCAAGCTTCTGCCATGTAGCAGCCTTTGCAGCCTTCTTCTCATTCTGAGACGCAGTTACGGCATTGTCAAGCGCCTTCTTGGCACCTTCGACAGCCTTTACCTGTGCATTTGCAACCTGCACGGAAGCAAGGATTGCCAATGCGATAAGGATTCTTTTCATAATCTTGTCTTATTACAGTTGTTACTATTATTCATTATTCTCGGCAGGAGTCTCAGGAGCCTCGGCAGCCTCAGATGCCGTCTCCGGCTTGTCTTCCTCGCTCTTGCTTACCACTGAGACAGCGGCAATCGTGTCACCATCCTTGATGTTCACGAGCTTGACACCCTGGGTAGCCCTGCCGGCTTCACGGATATCAGCGACCGCCATCCTGATCGTAAGTCCGCTCTGGTTGATGATCATGAGGTCATTGTCCTCGGTCACATTCTGCAGAGCCACGAGATGTCCGGTCTTCTCGGTGATATTGAGAGTCTTGACACCCTTTCCGCCTCGGTTGGTCTTCCTGTATTCCTCGATGTCCGTACGCTTGCCGTATCCATGCTCGCTGACCACGAGAACAGTATGGTTGGCTGCGTCTTCCGCCGTAGGATCATATGAGATCATGCCGATTACTTCATCATTATCATCAATATTGATGCCACGGACGCCGGCGGACGTCCTGCCGAGAGGCCTTGCGTCGGTCTCGTCGAACCTTACGCAACGTCCTCCGCGGGCCGCGATCATAAGCTGGCAATTGCCGTTCGTGAGCTCTGCGCCTATGAGTTCGTCACCCTCGCGTATGATGATACCCTTGACACCGTCACCGTTCTTGCGGTAGTTGCGGTACTTCTCCAGGACAGTCTTCTTGATAACGCCCTTCTTGGTAGCGAGGACGATATAGTGGCTGTTGAGATAATCCTCATCCTTGAGGGTTGCCACATTGATGTAAGCCTGCACCTTGTTGTCGGCAGAGAGGTTCAGTATGTTCTGGATAGCCCTGCCCTTCGAAGTGCGGGATCCTTCCGGAATCTCATATACCTTGAGGCCGTAGAACAGACCCTGCTCAGTGAAGAGAAGGAGGGTGCTGTGCATGTTGGCCACATATACATGCTCGATGAAGTCCTCATCCTTGGTAGCGCTGCCCTTGATGCCGACGCCTCCCCTGTTCTGGGTACGGAACTCGGCAAGCGGAGTACGCTTGATGTAGCCGTAGTGGGAGATGGTGATGACCATGTCCTCATCGGCATAGAAGTCCTCCGGATTGAACTCGTCGGCGCTGAGGGTAATCTCGGTGCGACGCTTGTCGGCATATTTGTTCTTGACTTCGATAGTCTCGTTCTTGATGACCTCCATCTGCTTCTCCTCGCTTCCGAGAATCTCGATGCACTCGGCGATGAACTTGGCAAGGTCGTCATATTCGGCCTGGAGCTTCTCGCGCTCGAGTCCGGTGAGCTGGCGGAGACGCATCTCGACGATGGCCGCAGCCTGAGGCTCGGTAAACTCGAAGGTGGTCATGAGCTGGCTCTTGGCCTCGTCCACGCTCTTGGAAGCGCGGATAATACGGATGATCTCGTCGATAACGTCGATGGCCTTGAGCAGACCTTCGAGGATGTGGGCCCTCTTCTGGGCTTTCTCAAGGTCGAACTGGGTCCTGCGGAGGATAACCTCATGCCTGAAGTCCACGAAGACCTTGATCATGTCCTTGAGGTTCATCGTCCTAGGACGGCCCTTCACAAGGGCGACGTTGTTGATAGCGAAGCTTGACTGGAGCTCTGTGTACTTGAAGAGAGTGTTCAGCACAACGTTTGAGTTGGATCCCTGCTTTACGCGGATGATGATCCTGAGTCCTTCACGGGAGCTCTCGTCGTTGATGTATGTGATGCCCTCGATCTTCTTGTCCTCGACCATCTGGCCGATCTTCTCGATCATGGCTCTCTTGTTGACCATGTAAGGGATCTCGCTGACGACGATGGTCTCGCGGCCGTTGTCGGCAACCTCGATCTCGGTCTTCGCCCTTACGACCACCTTGCCGCGACCCGTCTCGTAGGCGTCACGGATGCCCTGGGTACCCTGGATGATACCTCCGGTAGGGAAATCCGGGCCCTTGATGTAATGCATGAGGCCGTCGGTGTCGATCTCCGGGTTGTCGATGTATGCGCAGATAGCATCGCAGCACTCTCCGAGGTTATGCGGAGCCATGTTGGTAGCCATACCCACGGCAATACCTGACGAACCGTTAAGCATGAGCAGCGGCACCTTCGTAGGGAGCACCGTCGGCTCAAGGATGGTATCGTCAAAGTTCAGCTGGAAGTCGACGGTATTCTTGTCGAGATCGGCAAGGACCTCTTCCGTGATCTTCTCAAGCTTGGCCTCGGTGTAACGCATGGCAGCGACCGGGTCACCGTCCATGGAACCGAAGTTACCCTGACCGTACACCAGAGGATATCTCTGGTTCCAGTTCTGGGCGAGCCTGGCCATGGCGTCATATACGCTGGAGTCGCCATGAGGGTGGAACTTACCGAGCACCTCACCGACGATTCTCGCACTTTTCTTAGTCTGTCCTGAATAGCCGATGCCCAGTCCGTCCATTCCGAAAAGCACCCTGCGCTGCACCGGCTTGAGACCGTCGCGGGCATCAGGGAGCGCCCTGGAAACGATGACTGACATCGAGTAATCAATATAAGCAGAGCGCATCTCCTGGTCAATGTTGACCTGCTCGATGATACCTCCGCCCAATCCTTCTTCCTTTATCTCTTCTATATCCATAAAAAGTGTTCTTGTAAACACGCAAATTTAAACAATTTTTATGACGTGGCAAAATCGAAAACGCACAAATTCTGCCAGAGACTGACAAAATTTCATATACTCGCCAACAGCACAGTATTTGCTGTAAAGGAATCGGCAAAATATTTATACATTTGTAGATGGACAGGGCCCCGGCCAGTCCTCCAAAAACTGAAAATTATGGATATCACAGTATCAGACGAGCTGAACGGAATCATCGGATATGCACGGGAAGAAGCCATGAGGACCGGTTGCTACGGCATCGGCCCGGACCACCTGTTCCTGGGAATCATCCGCCACAACGACAACACCGCCTGCAACACGCTGCGCGGGATCGACGTGGACATCGACCAGCTCAAGAAATTCATAGACAGCAGAGTGTTCACTAATGAACACATCCCATACGAAGAACTCGAGCACATAACTTTCTCGAGAGGAGCCCAGAACGTGCTCAGCCTCACCATAATGGAAGCTACCAGAGCCGGTAACAGAGAGGCATGCCCGCAGCATCTGCTGCTCGCCCTCTGCCGCACTACCGGAAGCTACGGACAGGCTTTCCTCAGAAGCGTGGGCGTGGACTACAGCCGCGTGCTCTCCTATCTCCAGAAGAACGGGATGCTTGGCGGCAGGCCTGAAAAGAACAACGAGCCCGAGCAGAATGACGACGGTGACGACATCGAATACAGCAACGCCGAAAGCCGCCAGCAGCCGGAAAAGAAAAAAGGCGAGGGACTGGATGAATTCGGATATGACCTCACCAAGGCAGCCAGGGAAGGCAAGCTGGACCCCGTGGTAGGCCGTGACGTGGAGATAAGCAGGGTGATCGAGATTCTCGGAAGGAGAAAGAAAAACAACCCGATGCTTATCGGAGAACCCGGAGTCGGCAAGTCCGCGATCGTGGAAGGAATCGCCCTGCAGATAGCGAAAGGCGACATACCGCCGTCTCTCGCGAAGAAGAGGATCATCTCCCTCGACATAGCTTCGGTCGTCGCCGGCACGAAATACCGCGGCGACTTCGAGAAGAGGGTCAAGAGCATCATCGCCGCAGCCAGCGAAGACCCTGACGTGATTCTGTTCATAGACGAGTTCCATACGATCGTCGGAGCAGGCGGCGCGGGCGGAAGCCTCGACGCGGCCAACATGCTCAAGCCGGCTCTTGCAAGAGGCGAGCTCCAGTGCATAGGAGCGACCACGATGGATGAGTTCACCAAGATCGTAGAGAAAGACGGAGCCCTCGACAGGAGGTTCCAGAAGATAGTCGTCGAGGCTACGGATGTTCCGCAGAGCATCACCATCCTCAAGAACATCAGGGCAAATTACGAAGACTTCCATAAGATAACCTACACGGAAGAAGCCCTGGAGGCATGCGTACGCCTGACAGACAGATACATGGCCGAGCGTTCGCTCCCTGACAAGGCAATCGACGCCATGGACGAGGCCGGCTCGATGGTTAGGCTCAAAGGAGGCAAAGTCGTGGGTGAAGAAGAAATCGCGACCGTAGTCTCCAAGATGACCGGAATACCTGTCAACAAGGTAGCCGAAAGCGAAGCCGGAAGGATTCTTAAAATGAAAGAAAGACTTCGCGGAAGGATCATCGGCCAGGACGATGCCATCAACACCATAGTCGGAGCCATCCAGAGAAACCGTGCCGGGCTCAAGGATCCGAAGAGACCTATAGGCTCGTTCCTGTTCTTCGGCCCTACCGGAGTCGGAAAGACCCAGCTCGCGAAATGCCTTGCCGAATATCTGTTCGATTCCGAAGACAACATCGTCAGGATCGACATGAGCGAATACATGGAGAAATTCTCCGTATCAAGGCTCATCGGAGCGCCTCCGGGATACGTAGGCTATGAGGAAGGAGGCCAGCTCAGCGAACGCGTAAGGCGCAAGCCGTACTGCGTAGTGCTGCTCGACGAGATCGAGAAAGCCCATCCGGACATCTTCAACCTGCTGCTGCAGGTGCTTGACGACGGAAGGCTCACCGACAGCGAAGGCCGCACGGTCAGCTTCAAGAATACGATCGTGATAATGACATCCAACGTGGGAAGCCGCGACATGGACGAATACGGAAAGGGACTTGGTTTCGCCACGGCAGGAAGGAATGTGGAAAGGAACCGCCAGGCAGTCCTCGAGAAGGCTGTCAAGAAAGTGTTCCCGCCAGAGTTCATCAACAGGGTTGACGAGCAGGTATTCTTCAACACCCTTTCGAAGGAAGACATCGAAAAGATCGTGGATATCGAACTCCGAGGCCTCAGGACGAGGGCGGAAGAAGCCGGTTACAAGCTTAGCGTGACTCCTACGGCCAAGAGATTCGTAGCCGAGGCTGGTTATGACCCTGCATTCGGAGCAAGACCGCTCAAGAGGGCCGTGATGAGGTACATAGAGGATCCGGTGTCAGAATTCATCATATCTGACAGGATGCTGCGCAAGAAAGACAGCTCCGAGCCTAAGGTGCTCAAAGTATCCTTGAACCAGGACAAGGACAACACCGTGGTCACCGTAAAGACGGAAGTCCGCGAGACTGTCTAGTTGTCGAGAATGCCGGTGATTTCGAGGCCCATCTCCCCGATGATGTCCATGAGGGCGTTGAGGGAAGACTCTGAAGAGATCATCATGCCAAGGTTTTCGAGGGAGTAATCTGTGTTTTTCATTTTGCTTCTGTTTTAATTTCTGAAGCAAAGGTACGGCGAGCTTGTGCCAATGTATTACACAGATAAAAATTTTCCGCAATTATTTTCGGAAAAGTCCGTCGACAAAAGATTTAATGTCATCATATTGATATCCCCGGGACAGGGCGAACTTCAGAAGTTTGATCTTGGCCTGGGGATCATCGGATATGAGCCGGTACTTGGCCATGACCACATTCTCCATCTTGCGTAGGGCAGCATCGGAGTCTATCTCGTCAAGAGCTCCGGAAATGACGTCCCCGGATATCCCCTTGGAAGAAAGCATGTATCTTATCTTCACCTTGCCCCAACCGGAAAGGGAAGCCTTTTCCCTGGCGAATGCGGAAGCATACCGCAGGTCATCCACATATTTGTCAGCCTTGAGGGCATCCACCACTTCCCTAGCCCCGTCCTCATCTCCGCCAAGCGCCTTGAGCGCCTTGGCATACACGTCAGAGGAGCAGTACTCCCGCCTGGAGCACTGAGCCTGAAGTTTGTCGAGAACTTTCTTGCGGGATTCTTCCATGGATCAGAAATCGAAGCCGAAGCTGAAATAGAAACCTACCTTATGGGAAAGAGATGACCAGTACGCCCCGGCCTTGAGAGGACCGGCGACTGAGTTGTAAGAATAGAACAGGCCTGAACCGCTTATTGTCTCGACCGAGCCGGACTTGGTCTTGGACGCGCCGCCATGGACAGCCCAGCTTGATAGGGATTCAACGTAGCTGTTCCTCGCAAGCCTGTATCTGAAGCAGGAATTGAAAACTCCGAGTACGTTGGCCACATACACGGCGTTGCTGACTCCCACGAACGGGATCTGCTGGTCGAGATATCGGCCACGCAACATTCCTCCCAGAGTATTCGCATAGATCAGCGGGATATCCTCGCCGACCAGGAAACGGGCGTCGAAGCTCGGCAGCCAGGTGAGATCCTTCTTGATGTGCACCACGAAACCTCCGTCAAGACGGAAAATGTGGAACGGATTGATTCCCTTCTGCAACGCGCCGAACACCCATGAATAATCGAGCCCCAGAGTGAATCCTGACTCAGGGAAATACTTGTTGTCGTATGTCTCGGCCCTGGACCTCAGGAACGCTGACACATACGTATCCCTCATGTAGTTCGGACTATAGTCTCCGACTTCCTTCTCAAGCATGAGCCTGTTGATGTTATAATAGTCCGACTTCACTCCGACGTTGATGTCATATTTCTTCCAGCTGATATTTGAGAAATACGCCTCGGTGCAGAAATTCTGGCAAGTGAGATTCATCTTGCTGTCTTCCGCAAGGGACTGGTCCATATCCATGTGCCTGAACCGCATCATGGCGTTAATGGTCGGCCCGGATTCAGCCCTGTACCTGTAGGCCGCCGAAATCAGAGGGTTGGAACTTATCTTCCCAGTGAAATCGAACGCGGAGCCCTCCAGCCTGTGAGTGTTCAGGCCGAGGTTGACCAGCACCGACACGATCTCTTCGGTATCGAACCGGAGGCCTATGCCAAGGTTGTTGATAGGGCCGTGCTTGCAGATGAAACGCAGGGTGTACGGATTCTTCTCACCGACCAGCTCATAGTTGACATAGTCGAAGGAACGGGTCGCGAATATCTTGTGAACCGCATCCTCTATCATCTCCTTGTCATAGAATGAGTCCAGCGGCAGGTCGATGAGTTCGAGAATATAATTGGCCTCGTTCGGAGAAACTCCTTCGATCTCGATGTCTGAGACCATGATGCTCTTTTCGCCGATGAAAGTCGCCTTCCTTGATTTGTCGGAACACGTCCTGTCCTTTCCCAGGAGCCTGAGCAGGACTTCCAGGTTTTCCTTCTGGCCGGCAGCCGCCTCATATCCCCTTTTCATCAGCTCCTCTATGCTCTCCTTGTCGAAACTGAGCATGTCGTAGCCCTGTATGTCCGGTTTGATCGTTATCTCCGGGTACGGAGTATTGGTCTCATATGATTCCCTTCCGAGCATGTCTATGCCCTGGGAGATAATGTCGAGGAGATTGTTCACCTGGGCATAATCCAGATATGGGGAAACGATGTCGATGCCGATTATGAAGTCAGCCCCAAGCTGCCTGGCGATATCCGTAGGATAGTTGTTCCTCATTCCGCCGTCCACGAGCACCATTCCGCCCGTCTTGACAGGGGCGAACAGTCCGGGGATTGACATGGTGGAACGGAGAGCCGTGTTGAGCTTGCCTGAATACCACACCTTGGCCTTGCCTGAAACAAGGTCCGAAGCGACGCAGACGAATGGTTTCGGAAGAGAGGCGAACGATATGGAATCCTGATATCCTACAGTCAGCGAAGAGATCAGGTTGTTGACGTTCTGGCCGAACACGAATCCCGAAGGAAGGCTTCCCAGCAGGTTCTCGCGGATAAGCTTGGTGGCATCAGCCCCGTCGTCGGCGCCGAGATGCAGCTCTTCCCTCCTGGTATCCACAGCGAACCGGGCATCGGACTCCCTCTTTTCACGGAAATCCGAAGACTTGTAGTAGAACGGCATGGAAAGCAGGTATTTCTCACGGTAGCGCCTCTCGGAATAGGTCACATATTCTCTCGGCAACTTGTCGCTCAGGGCCATGTTCCAGTCCATGTTGACAAAGAGAGAGTCCACCAGGTCCACGTCATAGCCGATGGCGTACATTCCGCCGACCAGACCTCCGATGCTGGTACCGACGACAAGGTCGACCGGCACTCCAAGCGAATCCAGATAATGCATGGCTCCGACATGCGCCGCGCCTTTGGCGCCGCCGCCGCTCAGCACCAGGGCCACAGTAGGCCTGCGCTTCCTGACTTCATCGAGTCTCGCCTTGATCGCAGCAATGTTCTCCTTGTCTCCGGGAGCATCGAGCACGCTCCAGGACTGACCGTTTGACAAAAGCGGAATAACAAGAGTAAGTATAGCTGCAATCAGGTGTTTCATAAGTCTTTGTGCTTGCCGGCCAGCATTCCGCAGGCGGCGAAAATATCTTCTCCCCTCGAGGCTCTTATGGTCGCCGTGATGCCTGCACGGGAAAGCCTGTCGCGGAACCTCTCCATGGAGGTCTCGGAAGAAGTCTCGTACGGGAAGTCAGGAATCTTGTGGAACCTTATCAGATTGACTCTGCACTCAAGTCCCCTGAGCATCCTGATCACGGCATCCGCATGCCTGTCCGAGTCGTTCACGCCGGTGAACATCGTATATTCAAAGCTGACCCTTCTCTGTCCGGAGAAATCATACTGGCGAATAAGCTCCACGACCTTCTCGATCGGGAAAGGCTTCTGCACGGGCATCAGCTCAAGCCTCTCCTCCGGGAAAGGATTGTGCATGCTGATGGCCAGATGGCATCTGGTTTCCTCCAGATACCGCCTGAGGTTAGGAAGCACTCCGATAGAAGAAAGCGTTATCCTCTTCGGACTCCACCCGAAGCCCCAGTCAGCGGTAAGTATTTCTATGGCCCTCTTTACGTTCTCATAATTGTCGAGCGGCTCCCCCATTCCCATGAAGACCGTATTGGTCAGGTTCTCCGCCTCATCAATGGCCAGATACTGGGAAATGATCTGCGCGGCGTCAAGGTTTCCGTGGAATCCCTGGCGGCCGGTCATGCAGAAATGGCAGCCCATCCGGCAACCTGCCTGCGATGACACGCAAAGAGTGTGCCTGTCTGCATCCGGAATCATGACAGCCTCGACAGAATTCGTCTCACTGACCGGAAACAGGTACTTTTTCGTACCGTCCACGGACTCCTGGCACATGGAATACTCCACCAGTCCGACTTCCGCTATCTCGGAAAGCTTCTCCCGGCCGGCCTTCGAGATGTTGGTCATGGACTCGATATCCCTGACGCGGCTCTTGTACAGCCACCTCGCGATCTGGTCTCCCGCAAACTTCGGGAGGCCCGCCGACAACGCAATTTCCTTCAGTTCGGAAGGGGTTTTTCCAAGCAGTTTTATCTTCATTTCAAAGCCTTTGATTCACTTTGCAAAAATACTCAAAAAATATTTCAGAATGCAGGCTTTTTTAATAACTTTGCGAATGTCTGTCCTTTAAGGACACTGAAAATAACATTTTAACAAAAACAATTATGGCTAAAGAAGCAGTACAGGACAATGCCGCAGCAAATGCCGGAAAACTAAAGGCTCTGCAGGCAACGATCGACAAGATTGAGAAAGATTACGGGAAATGGAC
>JAEEGL011118054.1_pt1 | contig 11122 bp, 11 predicted proteins | sample 9134231 | NCBI WGS metagenome assembly JAEEGL01 (sample SAMN16246548, study PRJNA631951) | gut metagenome | biome: gut microbiome; feature: rumen; material: fiber-attached | host: Bos | place: Iran: Karaj | collected 2018-10
CAGGGGGTCCTTGGTTCAAGTCCAAGAAGAAGCGCGACATAATAGATAGATATTTAAGAGAGGATTGCTTCTTTAGCTCAGTTGGTTAGAGCATCTGACTGTTAATCAGGGGGTCCTTGGTTCAAGTCCAAGAAGAAGCGCAAAAACGAGACTGCGTGAGCTGTCTCGTTTTTGTTTTTTCCAGAAAAGTATGTCCAGTGCTAGAAGAACACGCCGTTAGTGTAGCCGAACCATCGCAGCACTGTCTCGCCCCACAGGATAATCATGAGCCAACTGATGAACATCATCGTGATGCCGAACTTGAACGTGTCGCTCCAGCTGTACTGGTTGGTCGTGTAAAGTAGCGCGGCTGGCTTGCTGTTGAACGGTAGCACATAGACGTGGCCGACCAATAGAGCAACGGGGAATGCCAGACTCATGATGGGATAGCCGTTCTTCTGTGCCACACCGATGGCGATGGGAATGAAGATGAGTGTGAGCATCGTCTTGGACTGGAAGATAAGCGAGAACAAGAGGATGCCGGCGGTGAGAATCAGGTAAATCGTCCAGAATGGAGTGGCTTGGGTGATGCCCAGACTGGCGAACAACGCATCGACAAGCGTTCCGGGAAGTCCCGTAGCGTCCAATCCGGCTCCCAGCGTATAGGCACCCGCCGAGAACAATAACAGGTGCCAGGGAATGTCCACGTCGTTCCACTTGACCACGCCGACTCCCGGCAGCAATGCCACGACAGCGCCCATGAACGCCACGGCAGTCTGGTTGATGCCGTGTTGCTTATCGGTGGCCCACAGCAGGAGCACGACAATAAAGATGGCGATGGCCTTGTATTCCTCGGGTTTCATCTTGCCCAGTTTCTTGAGCTCATCACGCAGGCGGTCCATGCCGCCGGCAATCTGAGGCACCCGTTCTTCCTTCTTGAGCGGGAAGAAAATCTTGGACCCCACAAACCATGCGATAAAGATCAGCAGCACGTTCATCGGGAAGGCTGCCTTGAACCAGTCCTGATAACTGAATGCGCCCCAGCCCATTGCTCCGGCAATGATCGAACCGGCCAGCAGCGTGGCTCCCGAACCGGTTAGGAAGGCATTGGCGCCAAGGTTGATCTGGAACAGGTTCTGCAAGATGAGGTTGCGGCCAAAGTTGTTGCGGTTCTTGCCTCCCGTAGCGCCATAGATGGCGGCAATGACCATGAAGATGGGCAACAAGATAGCAGCCTTGGCCGTCGTTGCCGAGATAAAGGCCGAGAGCACCAGGTTGATGACAATGAAGCTGATCATGATGCCGCTCGCATTCTTGCCGAACTTGAGCACAAACCAGATGGCAAACCGCTTGGCCACCTGCGTCTTTACCAGCATGCTCGCCAAGATGAACGACAGGATGTTGAGCCACATCACCGGATGACCCAACTGGGCATAGGCTGTCTTGTCGGTGGTGATGCCCGTGAGCACAATCGACAGGATAACTATGAGCGATGTCAGGTAGTTGGGTATCGCCTCCGATATCCACAGGATGATTGCCGCGACAAAGATGGCCAGCATGGCATAGTTGATGCGCACAAACTTGTTGTGGGTTGCATCGGTGAGTTGGGCCTGTTGTTGTTCGGTGAGTTGGTCGGCCTTGAGTTGCTCGCCGTCGGGGCTCTTCATCTCCTTGAGCTGGGCTGCCTCCATCTGGTCATAGCGTTTCATCGCCGACTCGGTGAGCGTGGTCGTCTTGCTGTTGGTGTCGATCTGGTTGATGAACGGGATATCGGCCATCCAGTAGATGACGATAAAAGCCAGGATAGCCAGCGGCGCACCGATGCGCTGCAATATTTTTTCAAAACCGGACTTCTGCATCTTGGGCAGTTTCTCAATCCGGTAATTGTTCATGTCCAGCGGGTCAAAAGCCTGCTGGGCGGTTTGCTCCTCAGCCATTTTGGTTAATCTGTTTTTAAAAAGGGGGCACATGCAAGTGTGAGCCACGTGCCCCCTGAATCAATCGGTAGGATAATTATTTCCAGGTCTTGAAGGGATTCTTCATGAGCATGGAATTGTAGTAGCGCGGGTCACCGGTCACCTCCTCGCCCAGCCACGCCGGACGCTCAAAGTCGGCATTCTCGTCGGGCAGTTCAATCTCGGCGACGGTGAGTCCCTCGTTGTCACCGTAGAACTCATCGACCTCAAAGGTGAATTCACCGGCCTTGACCAGGTAGCGCGTCTTGTCGATCACGCCCGGCTCGCAGATGAGCAGCAGTTCCTTTACCTCCTCGACGGGGATTTCCTTCTCCCACTCATAGCGGCTGGCCCCGCTGGCGTTGCCGATGCCCTTGATGGTGATGAAACCCTTTTCGCCCTTGACGCGGACACGCACGGTGCGCTCGGGTACCGAACTCAGGTAACCCTGGGTGATGCGGGTCGCCTTGAAGGCTTCGCCCTTGAAATCGTCACCCTTCACCAGAAATTTTCTTTCAATCTCTTTTGCCATATCCGATTAGTTTGCTAAGGGTTTGTTAATCATACCGATGACACGCTTGATGGCCTGCAGGTAGTTGATATTCTCAACGCCCTCGAGACCCAGGTCGGCCAGGGTCTTCTTGATATCCTCGACCTCGGTGGACTCGGAGTTGATGGTCTTGACCAATGCCCCGTTGATATAAACATCGCCCGTCTCGCAGATGGTGTCGTTGACCATGTAGCCATAGCGGATTTTTTCCACACTGACAGCCTGCAGGTCGGGATGAGCGTTAATCATGTCCAGGAATTCCTCAAGGGTATAGGTGTCCTTGGTGAGTTCGGGCATGCCGTCCACCTTGAAGGCGGGGAACACCTCGTCGCGCAGCACGCTGGCGGCAATAGGGAACTCACCCTTCATTAGGGGGTTCCACTGCTCAAGTCCGTCAACAGTCTGGACATAGGTCTTGATGTCCATCTTGCCGTTGCGGATTTTGGTGTTGTTCACATCGTTGGTGCGGCTCACGATATAGGTCTCGGTGCTGTGGCGTTCCCATACCTTCTCGGGCACGGGGACACTCAGGCGGGCCATGCGCTTGCTGGCTTCACAGAAGCAGCGGCCAAAACTGCGGAACTCAAAACGCGGTTTTGAGATTTCGCCGATTTTCAATTCTTCTTTTGCCATTTCGTTTTCTTGGTTTATCTATGATTTATGGTTAAACGGTTGTGTTATTGTACTACGGTGGGATCCTCGGTGCCGGTGTCGGGGTTCTTGGCACCCAGGGTGGTCTCATCGGTAATCATGAACTTGCCGGTTCCGTTCGGGCAACGGCTCCATGAGCCCGATACCTTGGCCAGGGACTGGTTGCCCCAGGCATCTTCCTTCTCACCACGCTGGAACTTGTCAACCAGATTGTTGTTGGGATCGTACAACTCGATGAGGACGCTCTTCTTGCTGGAGAAGCCGCTGGAGATACCGCGCTCGGTGGTCCCCTTGGCACCCACGATGGTGAAGAAGCTGTGGCCCATGATGACCTCGCCGGCCAAGCCTCTCCAGGCCTCAGCCTCGTCCTTCTTGATGACCACATCCTTGAGCTTGATGGGATCGTCACCGTTGTTGTACAGCTCGATGAACTTCTCGTTATCGGCATCGGCAGCGCCGTAGAGCTCATTCAGCACCAGTTTGCTGAAGTCCGAGGGCTTGTCGCCCACAGTGAATTCCTTCTCGGGAGAAACCGTGGTGAAGTCGGCATCGTTGACGATGGTCACGGTATAGGTTACCTTGGTGCCGTCGGGCTGGGCGGGAATGGTGGCCGAATAGGTGTTGCCATTGCCACTCATGGGCAGGCTGCCCTTGTTGGCGCCGGCTATATAATTCAATGTGGCCGTTTTCACATCCTGCAGACCAGAAACGGTAGCAGTAATCACAATATCGTCAAACGAGGTGGGAGCCTCGGGCGTCATGGTGATGGCTTCGATTTTGGACGGGCCTTCATACACTTTATCCTCTACACATGATGTGGCCAACAGCATGGTGGCCATGAGCAGGAGTGCTAATTGTATCTTTTTCATTGTCGTAATTTTCTTTAAGTGGTTGACCATTAGAAGTTAATCTCAAAACGCAGGCCCAGCATGTGGTAGCTCACGCCGCCTTTACCCTTGGCATCAACGGCCTTGGTGTAGTCGGTCGTGGGAGCACCGGTGGCATCGTGGCCGATGAAGAGCTTGCCCTTGCCGTTGGCATAGCGGTCATTGTTGCTGTACTGGTAGTTGACCACCAGTTTCACTGCATTGCCGAGGTAGAAGTTCAGGCCGGCGGTGATGTTCTCACCCGAGCCGCCATAGATGTCACCATCGTTCAGGTCCAGGTAGTCGTAGCGCAGTGCCAACTCAACATCGCCCCACTTGCGGCCGGCAGAAGGCTGGGTGAACTCACCCTCGGCGACATTGAAGCGTTGCTGACCACCCAGCAACAGACAGGTAGCATGCACATACCAACCGCCAAAGTTGTAGCTGTTGGTGGCCGTCACATGACTGCCCATCCACTCACTCTGGATGCGTGCAGGGCCATAATAGGCGGCACCTTCCAGACCATATAACCACTCATGGTCAACATTGGGGATGACATCGGTGTCAAGATACTTCTTGCGGTTGATGCTCGTGGCATTGCGCGTGCTGTAACGGATGCCGCCAAATTCGTTGGTGGCCATGTCGGTCTTGGGAGTGCGGTAAGAACCCTTGGCACCCACGTACAGGCCGTGGTGGCGGTCCTTGCTGTAGGGCATATAGCCCATCTTGCCCGTGAACGAATAACCCTGGCTGCGGCCAAAGTCCTTGTTGTTGTCCTGCACGTTGGTCAGTTCCTCGCTGCCGGCTACCGTCTGGAAGAACATGCCCAGCGATGCGCGGAAGTGGTCAAGCAGGTATTCGCCCTGAATACCGATGTGTCGTGAAGGAACCAGGCCCTTACAGATCATCGGGCGTTCCATGAATGCCAGATAACGCGATGTCGTGGTCTGTTCCATCGAGAAGTCCTCCTTGAAGTTACCCACCTTGAAGGCGAAGTTCTTCAGTCCGTCATACTCGATGATAGCGTCCTTGAGCTCAAACACGCCATCGGCCATGTCCATGTCCACCTCACCATACCAGTCGGGGGTGATCTGTGCCTTGATGGCCAGGCGAGCACGCCTGATCGACACACCGTTGCCGATGGGGTTGTAGTCCGAGTGGTTCTTGCCGAAGAAGGTGGCTCCATCCACCTGCACACGGTTATCCATCCACAACTTGTAGTTCTTGCTCTTGGACTCGAACACCAGAATGTTGTTACGTTGCTCGGCATGGAGCTCTTCACGATCGACCTTCACACCATACTGGTTGTAGGTCACTTCCTCCTCCTCGACGTCTTGAGCCCACACGCTTCCCGTGAAGGAAAGCGCAAGCCCAATCATCAATGTTAGTAATTTCTTGTTCATAACATGTTGTTTAAAAGTTGATATTACACATTTTATTATAGTTTCTAAGGAAAGAATGTACTTACAAAATGTTATTGCAACCCAATAACAATTGCAAAAATAGATAATTAAATCTTAAAAAAACGAATTATTTTCAAAAAATAATCACTTTTTCTTACGTTGTGCCATTTTGGTGTGCCCTTTATGGACAAGGATGGTATGACGGAAATTGCCACGGCACGGTTTTTGCAGGACTTGATTTATATTGATATAATGGCTATCTTTGCGATAGGATTCTTAACCAATTTTTAGAGCTATGAAATATACCTGTCCCAAATGCGGCAAGAATATGGACTTGAGTGTCGAGGCGCTCATCAACAATGGCTATAAGGTGATTTGCCCTCAGTGCTTGAGCCGTCTGCAGATTATAGGAGATACTGCTTTTATCTCCAACGATGACAGATATACAGGTGATATGCCCGGTGATGACATGCAATTCCCGAACTACGACACAACTATTGATGTCACAGCCGAGGAAGTAACCGAGTTGCCTCCACCTGTTCACGAGAGCAGGCCCAGGGCAAGAAAAGGCAGTTCCGATCCGTTGTATCATGAGGCTTTGCGGTATCTGATGAGCTGCCAGTTTATCACAATCGATATGCTGTGTAGTCACTTCAACATCAGCAAGGAACGTGCTGAACATCTCATGGGCCAGCTTGAGGCAAACGGCGCAGTCGGGCCTTATAACGGATATCAACGCCGAATCATGATACCGCATCAGAGCGTGTTTGAGACCCCTCGGCCATTCACTGGTCAATCTAGCGGTCCGACACAGGTTCCCACAGGTCCCAAAAGCAGTCGCTCGGGGTGCTATTTATGGGTCTTTCTATTCATTTTGTTCATCATCATGCAGACATGTGTATTCTAATCATTTGAGCATATCACAGAGAGGGGCTCGGAGAAATTTCTCCAAGCCCCTCTCTGTTTTGGTGACGGGAGGACTGTCAGTTGCCCAGATTGTCAATCTGCTGCTTGGCCCATTCCTTGGCCATGCGGATGGCCTCGGTGGCCATTTGGTTGACCATGCTGTCCATGCCCTCGGGAATCTCGATGCCCATGACGCTATCGGGCAGCATGCGGGGGTCGGGAGCCACTTCCTCATCTTGGGTGTCATCGCCTTCCTCTTCCTGTTGAGGCGTAGGTGGCGGTGTGATGCGGTGGTTAGCTTCATATTCGTCCATGGCCTTGCTCCAAGCCTTCTCGATATCGTCCTTGCCGAAGGTGAACACGTGGCCGAAGATACCCAACGAAACCATTTTCTCCTCACCCTCACCAACGGTCATACGACCCACCGAGCAGATGACGTAGTTCTTGACGTCAAGGAATTTGGAGATGACGTTGTCGGTGCCGATGCCGGTGAGTTCCTTGATGGCCTTGTTAATGAGGTCTCCAAAGACACCTCCAACACCAGTGATGCTCCCAAGGTTTTCATCGACCTTGTCGCCCACCCATTCCTTGGTGACTTCCTGGATGGCGGCTTTGTGATCGTCACTGCTGGGACAGGTGAAGACCATCGTTGCAAACAGGATGGCGAGTATCAGGGCTGCGATGAGCCACGACGTGCAGCCTTTCTTCTTGGGCTCCTCGACGTAGGGGACACGAGGCGGAGTTTGGGGCGGAACCTGGCTGGGAGCCACGGCGGGTTCGTAAGGCTGACCTGTTGGCGTCTGGTTTTCGGCTGCGCGTGCTGCAGCTTGGGCTGCTTCAAATTCGGCACGTTGCAGCACGGCGGTCAGTTCGGGTACATCTCCTGCCTGTTTCCAGTCGGCCATCCCCGGAGTCCACACTTCACTTTCGGGGGTTATTCCCTGCTGTGACAATTCTTCGACGGTAAACGGTCCTTCCTGTTTACCATTTCTAATCAGATGAAATTCCATTGTTATTCGTTATTGGTCATTAATATGTTGTTCTCACTGTTGCCTATTGCAAAAAACGTGCCCAATGACAAAACATTGCGTCTTGACTGCAAAAATAGCCGGTCACTTGGCATTGATGAAATCCTGGAAGGCCTGTTTGTAGCTGTCGCCGATGGGGATATAGACATCTCCGAAGACGATGCGGTTGCGCTCGATCTCGCGGATTTTGCTCTTCTGCACAATGAACGAGCGGTGTACCCTGATGAAGCGCGATGGGGGCAGCAACTGTTCGATGGCCTTCATGTTCATGAGCGACAGGATGGGGTGGGGCGACTGCTCGGTGTAAATCTTGACATAGTCCTTGAGCCCCTCGATGTAGCGGATGTCGTCAAGGTCGATTTGCAGTAGCTTGTACTCGCTCTTGACAAAGATGCTTCGGGGTTCCTCTTCGGCCGGAACCGCTTGGGCCTGCTGCTCGCTCTGGTACACAAGTTGGAACCACTGCATCGCCTTGGTGCTGGCCTCGAGGAAATCGGCATAGCTGATGGGCTTCACCAGATAGTCGAGTGCATTGACACGGAAACCGTCAATGGCATACTGGTTAAAGGCCGTGGTGAACACAATGCGAGTTGACTCGGGCATCATGCGGCTCAATTCCAGGCCATTGAGTTCGGGCATCTGGATGTCAAGGAACAGCAGGTCGACAGGGTTCTGTCCGATGCCGTGCAGGGCATCGGTGGCGTTGGTGTACTTGCCGTTAAGTTCCAGAAACGGTATCTTGCTCACATAGCTCGCCAGCAGTTCCACTGCCAGCGGCTCGTCATCGACGATGGCACACTTGATAATCATGATTCTTCTTTCTTAATAGTGATTTTAGAGAAATAACTCTTGCCGTCATCTGTCATGCCTTTTTCCCAAGTGTAGCGGTCAGGGTACATGAGTTCCAGGCGGCGGCTCACCTGTTCCAGCCCGATGCCCGATCCGCTCTTGTCATTCTCGCGCTTGGGGTAGCAGGTATTGTGTATCTCGCAGGTGATGTCGCCATCCACCTGATTCAGTTCAATCTTGATCTCACCCTTGCCCTGCGGTGATATGCCGTGCTTGAAGGCATTCTCAATGAGCGAGATGAACAGCAGCGGAGCCACGGGGGTGGCATCGTTGGGTTGCACGTTGATGTGGGAGTCGATCTTCACGTTATCGGTCACACGGATTTTCATCAGCTCGATGTAGTTGCGCATGAAGTCGGCTTCCTTGTAGAGCGGCACGAAGTCCTGCTGGTTATCGTAGAGCACAAACCGCAGCAGTTTGCTCAGCTCGCCCACAGCTGTCTGGGCCTTCTCCTGGTCAAAGGCGATGAGGGCGTAGATGTTGTTCAACGTGTTCAGCAGGAAGTGCGGATTCATCTGGTTGCGCAGGTTGCTCAATTCGGCTTCGGCACGGGCGGCCTCAGCCTCCTTGCGCGCCTCCTCAAGATGCTGCCAGCGTTGTGTCATGCGCACAGCAATGGCCAATGCGATAATCAGCGAGAAGGTCATTATTCCCCAGAAGTAACGCGGGAACCTGACATAGGGCCTCCCGGGCGCATTGTTGATTTCGGGCAGCACTCGTGACACGAACAAATGCCACAAGTCCATAGTGCACAAACCCATCGTGAGGACACCCACATTGATGAGTAGAAACATTTTCCAGTCTTTCTTCTTGAGCAGGTAACGAGGTACCACCCACAGGTAGTTCAGGTAGAACACCAGCATGTAGGCAAGGGGGTTGCCCAACCAGCGCAGATAGCGGTTCCACACCATCAGCGAGTCATCATTGGAACTGTGGAAGAAGAATGGCATGACAATGATAACGGCCCAACACAAGATGTGCAGGATCATGTATCGTGACTTGGATTCGTTATCTTGAAGTGTAGTGGTCATGATGATAGTGAGTCAATTGTTGTGATATCGCAAAGATATACAACACGTTCCACCTACACAAATATTATAGACAAAAATCCAATTCCCCTCGACAAACTTACTCGTAGCGCAGGGCCTCGATGGGGTCGAGATTGGCGGCTTTCTTGGCGGGATACCAACCGAAGAAGATGCCCGTGATGGTGCAGATGGCGAACGAGAGCAGCACAGTCCACGGCTCTACACTGATCAGGACATGATACTCGGTGAAGTTCATCATGATATAGCGTGCCACATAGGCGATGCCTGCACCGATGAACACTCCGATGAGTCCACCGGTGACACTGATGAGGATGGCCTCGATGAGGAACTGGCTCATAATGTCGGCAGTACGGGCGCCCACACTCATGCGCAGGCCAATCTCACGCGTGCGCTCGGTCACGCTCACATACATGATGTTCATGATGCCGATTCCACCCACCAGCAACGAGATGCCGGCGATGCACGAGAGCAGCAGGGTGAGAATGTTCATGACCTTATCCACCATCGATGTGGCTTCTTCCAGTGAATTGACCCTGAAATCCTGAATGTCGTTCTCCCTAATTTTGTGGTTTTCCCGCAGTATTTCCGTTATATCCTGTTTGGCCAGCGAAGCCATTTCCTTGCTGGTGGCAGCCACATAAATCATGTCAAAGTAATCCTGTGAAGTCATGCGCTTCATCACTGTTGTGTAAGGCATGAGAACGATATCATCCTGATCCTGGCCAAAGGCTGTGCGTCCCTTGCTCTTGAGCACACCCACGACCCTCACAGGGATGGTGTTGATGCGGATCACGGCCCCAATGGGGTCGGCGTCGTTGGGGAAAAGCTTGTCTACGACGGTTTTTCCGATGATGCATACCTTGGCCGAGCCCTTGACTTCGGCATCGGTGAACATGCCGCCTTCAGTAATCGACAATCCATTGATATCCAGGAATTCATTGTTCACACCCTGCACCGAGCCGCTATGGTTGTTCTTGCCGTTGATGAACTGGCCTGACGCAAAAACCATGGGGCAGATGGCTTTAAGATACTTGCTCTTCTCAAGAATGCTCTGATAGTCGGCTTGGGTGATGGTTTGGTTGTACTCGGGAAGCCAGTTGCCGCCGGTCTCTTCATAATTCGGCCCAGGTATAATATTCAGTGCTCCCGGGTCCACGTCTTCAATCTCTTGCATGATAGTCGCTTTGGAACCCGTTCCAAGCGCGAGCATGATGATGACCGATGACACACCGATGATGATGCCCAGCATGGTGAGAAAACTGCGCATCTTGTTGGCCGAAATGGCCTTCATGGCGATTTTGAAAAGATTGGTGATATTCATTGTCTTTCAGTTCTCAGTTGTCAGTTTTCAGTTTGCTCCTAACGCCTAATACCTAACGCCTAATACCTAACGCCTAAACTAATCCTCCTCGACAGGCAGGGTGGACAGCTTCTCGGCGGCATCGAGGATTTCGTCATTCGTGCGGTCCTCACGCAACTTGCCGTCACTCAGGGTGATGGTGCGGGTGGAATATTCGGCAATCTCGGGATTGTGGGTCACAAAGATGATGGTGCGGCCCTCGGCGTGCAGCTGCTGGAACAGCTGCAGGATCTCAAACGAGGTGCGGGTGTCCAGGTTGCCCGTCGCCTCGTCGGCAAGGATGACGGCGGGGTCGTTGACCAGTGCGCGGGCAATGGCCACGCGTTGCATCTGGCCGCCCGACATCTGGTTGCTCTTGTGGTTCAGGCGGTCGCCCAGTCCCACGCGCTGCAAGGCGGTGACAGCACGTTCGCGTCGCTCACGGGCACTCACGCTGCTGTTGTACATCAGCGGCAGTTCCACGTTCTCGACTGCGGTGGTCTTGGGCAGCAGGTTGTAACTCTGGAACACAAAGCCGATCTTGCGG